>ERZ1034984.1517-NODE-1517-length-21434-cov-12.632864_pt1 | contig 21434 bp, 13 predicted proteins | sample MGYA00520589_ERZ1034984 | MGnify/ENA primary metagenome ERZ1034984 (study PRJEB33766, sample SAMN09781790) | gut metagenome | biome: gut microbiome | host: Homo sapiens | place: Madagascar | study: EMG produced TPA metagenomics assembly of the PRJNA485056 data... | reverse complement strand
TGCCAGCTTCGCATAGTCGCCGCCTGCCAGCTTCGCATAGTCGCCGCCTGCCAGCTTCGCATAGTCGCCGCCTGCCAGCGTCGCACCGTCGCCGCCTGCTTGCACATCCGAAGATTTTTTTGCCTCTGCTTTGATGCTCTCGTATGTAGCGTTAAAACTTGCCTTGATAAATTGAGACAGGCTTAGCTTTGCACCGATTTTTAATTTCTTTGCGCAAAACTTCTTTCCGTCGTCCGTTTTCGGCTCGTCTAAAGCCTCGACTTCTGTAAACTCTGTCAGATTCCCATTAGGGTCAACCAATGGGTAATAGTCAAGTATATCAAGCGGATTTTTGCAAAAGTGCATGCCGCTTTTACAAATCTCGGCGCTGCCTTCCTCGAATACCTCGCCGACCGCGTACTGCTTTCCTCGGCAGATAAGCCCCTTTTCATAGCCCTTGTAGCCTTTCATTTTTTCATCTCCTTTTCGACCTTTGTGACCACCGCCGCAGTCGAAGCTACGATCTTGTCAACAAAGTCAATTTCGGTGTCGTCCAAGGTATCGCGCACACCGCGTGCGGCGATCAATGCGCCAGCAACGGCGAAAATGTTTTCTATCGGGGCGATACCGTCCCCAAAAAGCACATCGTGTGCGTGTTGTGTGTAAGCGCAAATCACACTTCTGGTGTTCGCATCGACAGCCGCATCGTCCGTTACGTCTGTACGAATATAGGCTTGCAATACCTTTCTCGCGTCTTCCAATGCAGTCATTTTTCCATCTCCTTTATAATCTCGTGTCTTTCCGTCGCTGACGGAAATTCAATCACCAGCTCCACCCGCAGCGGCTTGTCCGCGACCGGCGGCAGCTGCATCATGTACGCGCGGACTGCCTCCGCAATCTCCTCGCGCACGGTCATTTTTGATTCGCCCGCCGAAAGGCGTCCCGCACACGCCGCTTTGCAATCTTTGCAGCATAGTACGCCGTAATCTCCCGGTCAAGCCATGTCATAATGGCATCCCTGTATGCGATGATGCCATCCACCGCACACGCCGCCGCAAACACCGCCAGCAGAATGCCGAGAATCAAAAGCTCGTTCATTTTTCCGCCCTCCTTAACTCAGCATGCGCGCCACCTTCGGCAGGCTGACCCGCTTGCTGTCACGTACGAACACGTCCATCTGTTTCAGCGTTCTGTAGTCCATGCCGAGGTACTTCGCCACCGGCTTCAGCTCGGCAGTCAGCACATCGCCGAACGCCTCGCGCAGCAGCGCAAGGTTTTCGCGATACAGTTCCTTTTCGCGTGGCATTTTCATTCTTCCTTTCTGTTTTCCAAACCGTCGAGATATTTCCGAATCCTGTCCAGCGTCTGCATGGCAAGGTCGCTCCGCAGCTTGCCGGAAAATATCTGCGTCAGATAGCTCGTGCTGGTCTTCATGCCGTATTCTTTTTCGAGAATACCGACCATGTCCGTCGTTGTGATGCCCTTGCCATTCATGCGCAACTGCACCGGATGTTTATACTTTGGCAAAATGTAGCCTCCTTTCCGCTTGACATTTTGCCGACACGATGCTATGATGGTGTTACCACACATCCATCCGACCATCGCGTCGGACTTTCTTTACGCAGGCGCGTTCATTTTTTTAATCTCGTTCCTCGAAGTAACGGCGGGATTGCCCCGCCGCACCTTGGAAAGGAAGTGATGAAAAATGACCGCCTACATGGTGCAAGGAGCAAACCCGCCGCCGTGCGTATGCAACCACACGAATTTTCGGGCGGGTTTGTTTCGCTTGCAAGACTATTATATCTTATGTTTTTATAAGAGTCAACAAAAATCTTATCAAAACATAAGATTTTGTAGCATTGCACAATTTTATTTTCTCTTTTTTGTGCAGGAGGAACAGCATGGTTGAAACGGTAATTCAGCGGACAAAGTTACTGCTGAAAGAAAAAGGGCTCAAACAAAAATACCTGTTTGAGCAGATTGGAAAAAGCCCCGTTCTTTTTAATGACTGGAAGAACGGAAAAAGCAAACCAACAGACGAAGTCTTAAAAAATATCGCAGATGTTCTCGACACCACGCCGGAATATCTTCTCGGCAAAACCGAGCAAAAAGAAAAGCCCGCCGAAGATGGCGGGCTGGGCGAGAATATTGTGCGCTTTTTGGGGCGCGATGGCAAGGTGCTTGAAAAGAAGTTGACGCCGGAGCTGCTGGCGTATCTTGAATCTATCCCCGATTCCGACGATAAGCTCTGACGAATCCACGGAATCGGCGGGCAGCTGCACGCTCGAGCGGGTGCGTGTAGAATTTGTCGCGTCGGCGAAGCTCTGCAAGCCGTGTGAGCCTGATTTCTGCTGCCTGACGGCTGACGGCGCACAAGGACATGATTTCATCCGCTGTCTTGACTTCGCACGCATACAGGACGCAGGCAGGCATCAGAAGGCGCGATGCAAATACATTTGCTTCGGCTTCGTTGTCTTCCGCGCCGGAATGCCGCATGATGATATGTCCCAGCTCGTGCGCGACCGTAAAGCGTTGCCGTTCGTTAGAAACGGTGTCGTCATAGAATATGTACATCTTGCCGCCGATTTCAGCCGAAGCGCCTCCTACGTTGAATTGCAGGGAAGGCATGTCCGAATAGCGCAGCACGCGGATGCCCATGTGCTTGCATATCGGGATGATTTCGACCGGCAGCTGCCGCACGCGTTCTTTCAGTAAGATTTCCCACGCAAGGTTGCGTGAGTATTGGTATTTGGTGTACTTCATACACATCACCTCCACCGCCATTGTAGCGGAGCCGGTGCGGCGGTGTATACAAGTAAGTTATGGTGGCGACGGCGTTATATGGAAACGACCGAAAACGGCAAAGCAACAAGAGCGAGGAAAAACATGTTTTTCATGGATTGGATAAAAGGTTTCGCAACAATAATTATATCTCTACTCGCAGGTGGGTTGCTGTCTTCATTTGGATTGATTCCGCCAATTGCAACAATCCGCTCAGGATATCCGCTCATAAGGGCTTTGGAACAACACAATTTGATTGACGCCAAGGCGGCGAGAAGAAAAAGCGGAATTGCAATCGCACTGTTTGCTTTCATTGATTCTGTTGTTTTAATGTTGATGATTGCATTCGCAAACGCCCTCGCATGGTTCGGGTTTGCGTTTGGTGCCGTGTGCATGCTTTTTGTTGGTATTGAAAACACCGCCCCAAACGATGACAACAAAGACAACTTTATCCAAAGCTACGGAATGTACTTCGACAAATCCAAACTATGTGATATTTTTGAGACTTTGTATCAGTTTAATAAGGAGGAGCCTCCAACCGAAAAATGATTCTGTATGTGGCATCTGCTTTAACTTTTATTTTCTTGGGCTTTGCTGTAACCAGCAGAGGTTCTCTGTTCACGGAGAAGGTAAAGTCATATTCCACAGTTGTTGCGTTCACAATTCAATTCTCAGCAATTTTTTATTCAATTCTAATTCGATTTTGGTGGGGAATATTGATAGAAATCGTTTTGCTCGTGTTTTGTCCTGGGATCGGCTACACAATATATTGCTTGCTAAAGCGAAAAGAATAAGGAGCATTTCAATGAAACCGAGAAAAGACGGTCGATATGTAAAAAAGAAGGTAATCAACGGCAAAGCCGTATTCTTCTACAGCGATGAAAAGACCGAGCGCGCCGCGCAGAAAGATATAGACCGGCAAATGCTCGACTATGCCGCAAAAATCGCATCTGCGGCAAAATTTCGCGTCGTGGCGGCAGAATGGAAAGCTGACCATATCGAGAAAATTTCGCATCGTACATGGTGCGGCTATGCAGCGCACTATAAGAGGGCTGTACAGCATTTCGGCGATCAAGGCGTCGATAAAATTGCTCCGGCTGACGTTCAGCGCTATATTACAAATTTCGCCTCATACGGATATGCACATAAGACAGTCAAAGCCGCATTGCAGGTTCTCTCAATGATTTTCGATTATGCTATCCTTGAAGGCTACATAGATAAGAACCCCTGCGCTATGGTGCAAATTCCGAAAGGACTAAAGCACGAAACACGCGCCCTACCCAGTACGGCAGAAATTGAAAAAGTCAAGACGTCCGTTGACTGCCATTTCGGCTTATTTGCATATGCACTCCTTTTTACTGGGCTGCGTCGAGGCGAGTTGCTCGCACTTACAGACGAAGACATTGACTTTGAAAGTAAGATGATCCATGTAAACAAATCTGTTTATTATGTCAGCAACCAGCCACACATCAAACTGCCAAAAACGAAAGCCGGAAAAAGGGATGTATATCTGCTCGATTGCCTTGCAGAAAAACTGCGCGGAAAGCGCGGATACATCTTCGGCGAAGGCAAACCTATGACTGAAATGGCATTCAAGCGAGCATGGGAACGCTATGCGCGTGAAAGCGGCGTCACCGTAACTCCGCACCAGCTACGCCACGCATACGCAACCTTGTTGTTCGATGCCGGTATAGACCCAAAGTCTGCGCAGCTCCTGCTTGGTCATAGTGATTATAAAACAACTATGGACATATACACACATATCAGCGAAAGCCGCAAAAAGTTAGACTTTGAAAAACTAAATAGCATATCCAAAGCAAGCAATTCGGTAGTTGAAAAGTAGTCAAAACAGCTCTATGTGACATAAATAAACGATTTATTTCGCTCTCATAACCCGAAGGTCGTAGGTTCAAATCCTGCCTCCGCAACCATACGAAAAAGCCTGCAAATCCTTTAGTTCCAAGGGTTTGCAGGCTTTTTTACATCAATTTTTGCGAGCGTCCCCGATGCACAAAACAGCATAAAACGACATACAAAAACAAAAAGAAAGTTGTCAAAAGGTTGTCAGAAGTATTCCCCAGCATAAAAAAGAGGAGGCATTTCTGCCCCCCTCTTCTTTTTACCTGTACGGATTGTTCCATTCGCTCCACTTCGAATTCGCAGCCTGCCACAGTTTTTGCTTTGCCTCTTTGCTGAGCTTCATATCGTCGAGAATGTCCTCGACTTCTTCCTGCGTCAAGCCGCCATCGTCATTAGCGAGGTCGATTTCAGCCCGGAACTTGACAATGTCCACATCCGTAATGCCGCTGATGTCGCCGTACTTCTCGTCGAACTTCGTCTTCGGCGCGCCGATGCGCGCAAGCACATTCGAGGTCGCGCGCTCTTTTGCAATTGTCTTTGCCGATTTCAGCGCACGGATTTTGTCTGCATCGTCCGTCAACCCGCCGAGCACATCCTCCGCGTACTCCCAGTAAAACCGGTTGTACTCGAGCTGATACTCCACATACTGTACCGCGTCGAGTTCATGTTCTCCTTTCTGCCCATCCTTGACGACGACCGGCATAACCGCCGGAAGCAGTGATGTGTCGCCTACGGCAGCGCACACCGCATACACGGCTTTCTGCGCATCCGTCTGCGCGCCGCTGTCGGACGCCTTGCGGTATTCGTTTATCATGGACAGTACCGTCTGCCGCGTCCCGCGCGTCGCTGCAGAGCTTGCAAGGTTCTTCGCGAGCTTGTTGTAGTTGCCGTAGAACTCACGCATGCAATCATCCGTTTTCGCGACAATCTTCTTGTCAAGATTCTTCGGGTCGCTCTTGCTGGCTTGACCGCTCTTTTCCGCTTTGTCATACAGCCAATTTGTCAAGTCGGTCGAATACTGGTTGTCTTTGATGTAGGTGTTGTACACGCCGAGCGTATAGTCCACGCTTTCACCACCGACCGGGAACAGCGCCTTCTGCGCTTTCCAGAACCCGCCGAGCACATTCCCGAAGAAATAGTCAATCATCTGCGGGCTTGAATCTGTAGCCTGCCCGACCCAGTACGCGATTTTGCTTGTGCGCTCGTTGTATCTGTCCTTCGGTTCGAGATACTGCATGCCTGCGCTTTCAATCGGTCTGCCGAGAAAATCCCGGTTTGCCATCATGTACGCGCCGGTTCCGATGATGCCAAGCGAACCGAGAGCGCCCTGCCAGTCTCCCTTTGCGAAGTCCGACGCAACAGAAGGAAGAAACGCATTGGTCGCATAATCATAGAATCCGTCAAATGCATGGTCATTCTCGCCGATGCCGTATTCCATGGCGGTCTCACAAAGCGAAGACCACACAGCAATTTCACGCGGCTTCGGAATGGCGAAATACTTGCCGTCCCCAATCGGAATGCACCAATAGCTGTTCTTCGTATAATTCGACAGCTGCTGGTAGTCTTCTTCTTTGTCATCGTCCGCATTGTTAATGCCATAGATCAGTGCCGCAAGCGCCGCGCCGATTGCCAAATATGCGGAGACACGACCGCGCACGACCTTCCCCCGCATGTCCTTCGGTGCATCTCCTGCAGTAATCCACCGCCCGAATTTATCAAGCCCCTGCACAGATGCATTGAAAAACGGAATCACCTTATTGATTTCCCGCGAAACGGTACCGCCTCGGCGGAAATTCACGGTCACATCCGTAGATTCGTAAAAAGCCTCCTGCGGCGTCATTCCGTTTTCGCGCATCATCTTGTAGGTCGCATAGCGAGGTCCCAGCTCGATGAGGTCGCTCATGAACGAAATCCAATCCAGCGGGTTTGCATCAATCTTCTTGTGCATCATCTTTTCGCGGACTTTCTTTGCAAGGTCTTTGTCCGCAGTATACGCGCTGGTCTTGCCGCCGCCCATGGCGAGATATTCCCGATAATAGGGGCTTGCATCTTTTCCCTTGAAGGCATTGACATACGCCGAACCCATGGACGGCAGAACGCGCAGCGGATTCTTCACTTTTGAATAGGTAAACAGCGTACCGAGATCGCGCGGGAAGTTGGAGAACATAGACCAAATAAGGTTATTGCCCGTGATGTTGCCGGTGATGAACCGGCTGACCACCGCATAGGCATCCAGTATGCCCTTCATCTTCGGCGGTGCGAGATTGGTCAGCGACGCAAGCAGCATCGGGTCGTTGATTTTCCAGAACTCCGGATTTCCGTCTTTCAGCACCGTCACGACATCGCCGAACGCCTTGCCGCGCCTGTACTGTACGAGAATATCGTCAAGCTGCCCGATGATGTCAAGTGCCTCGTCTATCCCGGCGTCGTCCATCTCGCTGCCGGAGAACTGCTCGTGCAGCCAGCCTTTGACGCCGACAAGGCTTGCCTTGTTTGCACGCATCGGTGTCGGCACCTTCTCCATCCACTCGGCATTTGCGCCGAGCTTCTGCGCCGCGTCCGTAATTTCTCGCATGACATTGTTGCGGATGCCCGCGTTGACCATCTTCACAACGTTGTTGATGATGTTGTCAACCGGGTGCAGCACGTCAATGCCGCTGCCGCGCGCGCGCTTGATCGTGCTGTTCTGATTTGCAAATCCGCGCTTTGCCCCAATCCCTGCCTTATCGCCGACGGCGCGGTTGAACGGCACATAATACTGCCAGCGCGCCGCCCAGCTCTGCGCTGTTTCTTCCGAGATAAGCCCGGTGTCAACGCCCCATGTGTCGAGGAATTGTCGCTGGAATTCATAAAGTCTGTCCGCCGCTGCCTCAAATTCCGGGTACTGCTTCGCCAGCTCCGCTTCACGGCGATTCATAAATGCCGTCGAATTCTTGCGGTCATCCGCAAATACGCGCATACCTTCGGCAAGTCGCTCGGGACCGTGCCGCACAACAAGGTACTCACCGAACGCCCGGTATTCCTCCTTGTTTTTCACATTGACGCCTTGCAGCGCGGTCGTCAGACCGGGCGCAACATACTGTCCGTTCGCATCCGTCAGATCGCCGATAAGAATGTTGCCGGCAACCGCATCCGCATACGCGGAATTTGACGCGAGGATATATGTATTCGCGCCGGTCGCGCGGTCGAAGCGCTTGATGCCGTTCAGGCTGTCAACCCACGCCTGATAAAGCGCATCCGCTTTTTCTTTGATCTTCTCATCGAATGTTCTCGCATCCGGCGCGCCTTCTTCGCGTAGGCGAATCGACGACGCCGCGCTGTCCGCGTCGAGCGCATAGTAAGCGTTGACCTCGTCCGCAAGTTGCTCGATCTTCGCAAGGTCATTGCCGGACAAGCTCGAAAGAAAATGCTTTGTGAACGCAGGGTAATCGATTGCAGCCGTTTCACGATTCTGCATGAACTTGCGAACATACTCCGCAAAGCCTTCCTGTTCCCATTCGCTTCTCGGGTATGCGCTCTTGTTGTCCTCGCCGAAATTGTCCGCAAGCTCTTTCATCGCATCCTTCGGCGCATTTTTGAGAATCTTGTAGCTGTTGTCGAGATGATGCCCCAGCTCGTGCAACGTGGTCGGTAAATCGTTTGCGCTGCGCACGCGGATACCTTTGTCGCGCGTGCTGTACTGCCCGGTTGCACCCGCGCCGCGCACATGACCTTTCGTGATGTTGACCTCAAAGTCGTGCCGGATTTTTTCAATCAGTTCATCAAGGCGCATCGGCTGCTTGTCTTCGCCGACGCGGTCTGCCTGCCACTGTGCCTCGCGCGAATCGGAAGTCATCGCAGCCTTGGTATCGCCGCCCGCCGGAGATTCGCGCCGCATTTCGATGCCGTCACCGTCGCTGTCGTCATCGAACACTTCCGGCTCCGGCTCGCTGCTCGGATTCAGCTGCTCCATGATTTGCGCCTCACGCACGCGCGCAGCTACCAGCTCATCCGCCTTGTCAAACGGTGCTGCTGCCGCTTTTTCCAGCTTCGGAATGTCCGCCTTGTTTTCCGTGATGCGCGTTTCAGCGCCTGCGCGCAGCGCGTCCAGCCGCTTCGGAATCGCTTCCAGCGCCTGAATCGTACCGGCTGCGCTCTGCATATTCACAGTGCCGCGGTACTGCGCCGCACCGCGAAGAACCATGTCGCCTTTGTTCGTCACATAAAGGTCGAACCCGGCAAAACTGCCGACCGCCGTATAGGTTTCCGTCGTGCTGCCGACATCCAGATGCTTCTTTGCAGCTGCAATCAGCGCTTCGCCTGCGGTCTTGCGCTCCGTGTAGCGTTTTCCGTCCACCGTCAAGGAGAACTTGTCCCCGGCTGTGTCTTCGCGCGCCTTGATGTCTGCATTGTATTTTTCAAGGTTCTCTGTATCGGCTGCAATCTTTTTCTTCGCATCCTCAATGCGGTCCTTTGCAAGTGCAACTTCTTTTCTGTGCGCGCGCTCGAGGTTTTCGAGATTCTTGACCTTTTCCGAGACCTCAAACTGCTCCATAATCAGCGGATTGCCGGAAGCAATCGCGGAAATCTCCGCGGCGGAAAGCGTCAGCTCGCCATCGCCGACCGCTTCTCGCCCGCTGTATTCACCTTTCATCATCTGATGAATAAAGGTGTTCTTCCGGCTGAGTGCGTCCCATTGGCGGCTGTCGAAGGTTTCTCTTGTGATGTACACATACACGCCGACTTCGTCGTTGATGTTGCCCTGTCGCAGCGCGCGTCCTTCGTTCTGCTCAAGGTCACCCGGACGGTCTGGCGCGTTCAGCTCGTGCAGCGCCGTAATGCGGTTCTGCACATTCATGCCCGTGCCCATCTTCGCCGTCGATCCGATCAGCACGCGAATATCGCCGTTGCGCACCGCTTCAAACAGCTTGTCTTTTTGCTTTTCGTTGACCGCTTCGTGAATGAATGCAATCTCATTTGCGGGAACGCCCTTACCGACCAGCATGTTCTTGATGTCTGCGTAGAGGTTCACGCCTTTCGCGGATTCTGCGCCATCCGGCGTACCTCTGTCGCAGAAAATCAACTGTGTCATGCGGTCGTCTTTTGTTTCTTCCCAGATGCGATAGACATTCTCCACGCACTTCATCACCTTGCCGCCGTCCTCATACGGAAGTGACGGGTCTATCATGCGCTGTGTGTAGCTGATTTTTTTGCCGTCGTCGAAGATTTTGAAGATGTGGTCTTCCTTGCCGCCCTTTCCTGCGCCGCGAAGCGCCTCCGATCGTTTTCCGAGTTCCTGCATGAATGTATGCTGAAATTCGCTCGGTTCGCACTCGACAACAATGCGTTTACCGCCCTTCATCTTCGGGATTTTCAGCCACGGAAGCTCCTCCGCGTCCACGATAACATCGGCAAAGGAACGGAAAAGCTGCTGAAGTTCTGCCGTGTTCTTGTATTTTGCGAGACTCTGCCGCAGGTCGTAGCCGTTGCCGCCGACTTTCATTTTGCGGACAGTCTTGACCTCGCCGAACTGGTTCACATATGCGTCAAAGTCCGAGAGACCCATCGCGTCCAGCTTGTCGCCCTGCAAATAGCGCTGCATCGTGTACAGCTCGACCACGCTGTTCATGATAGGCGTCGCCGTCGCGAAGACCACACCGCGACCGCCGTTCAGCTTTTGCAGCCATCTGACCTTCATATACAGGTCAAACGCGCGCTGGCTGCCTTCCTTGTCGCCAAGGTCGGAGACACCGTTCATCTTCGTCGAGTAGAACAGGTTCTTGAAGTTATGCGCTTCGTCCACGAACAACGCATCGACGCCGAGTTCTTCAAACGCCGTGTTGCCGTCGTCGCGCTTTATGTCGCCGAGCTTTTTGAGTTTGGCTTCCAGCGCCTTCTTGCTCCGTTCCATGTCGCGCAGAGACGGGTCACGCCCGCCGCGCTTGCTTTCGTTGATTGCATCCTCCAGCGCATCAATCTGCGCCTGATAGAATGCCTCCTGATTCTCTGCAGACATCGGAACAGCGCCGAACTGCTCGTAGCTCATAATGACAGCGTCATAGTCGCCGGTGGCAATCCGATTCATAAATGTTTTGCGGTTTGCCGGGGTGAAATCACTCTGCTCGAGAACGAGCAGCTTTGCAGCGGGGAAATACTTCATGAACTCGGAACCCCACTGCGGGACAAGATGCTTCGGCACGACGAAAGCAGGCTTTTTGACAACACCGAGCTGGCGCAGCTTCATTGCGATTGCCGCCATCTCGAAGGTCTTGCCTGCGCCGACGCGATGTGCCAGCAGCGTATTGCCCCCGTAGATTGCAAACTCGGCAGCCTTGACCTGATGCTCGTACATGTGCATGTCCGGGTTCATGCCTGCCACCGTAAAGCCTGCACCGTCATACTTCGGGCGAACCGTAGCATTGAAAATGTCGTTGTACAGCGTGCCGAGTTCTCTTCTGCGCGTCTCGTCGCTCCACATCCAGCTCTGGAACTCCGCGAGCACCTTTTCGAGCTTTTCCTGCGCGGCGGCTGTCGCCTGAACATCCAGCACACGCTTCTCGCCGTCTGCCTTCCACACGTTGATGCTCTTGTTGTTCAGCGCCGCATTCAGAATGCTTTGGCGACCGCCGATGAACGGCACTTCGTTCGTGCCCCAGGTCGTGTTGTTCTCGCTGCGCGTGCGCAGATAGGGATAGCGCAAATCAATCGAGAAAGAACCGAGTGCACGGTTGTACTTGATAACAACCGCATCTTTTCTCGCGCCGCCGAGCATGTGACTTGCAAACTCGGAATATACGCTGTCGGGAATCCATGTTGCACCCGGGCGAACAGAAATTTCGTCCGCCGGAATGTCTGCCGGAACCACCGCGCGCAGCGCCTCCACATTTTGATTGTAAGAAGGGTCGCCCTCTGCCAGCGCCTCGGCGTCGCGCAGCTTTGCGCGTACATTGCCGGAGAGATAGGATGCCGCGGTTTCCAGTTCGCCGTCCCGGTTCTTGAACACAAGACCGCGGCGGAGCATGTCTTTTGTGACCGCATCCTCACTCTGCCCGACCAGTGCGGCAATGCGCGCCGCTTCTACCGCGCCGGTCTCGTTCATAGAGACGGCGATTGCGTCCTCTATCGTGTCGGTGTGCGTGATGACCTTGTTCGGCACGATGGTGTTTTTCGTAAAGATGTCGGTCTTTGTGCCGACCTTCTTTTCGTCATTGTAATCTTCCAGCGCAAGCGTGGAATAACAGTCCGCGTCCGCGCGAATCAGTTTGCGGTTTTTCGGCGCATTCAGATAACCGTACTTCTTGACAAAATCGTCGTAAGCCTTGTTCAGCGTATCACGCGCGGTCTGAATCTTGCTGTCTGCCGCACCTTCCAGCTGCAGCTGCCGCAGCTCGTGCGCGGCGTCGCGCACAGCAACATAGGCGGAGAGCTTTTCTGTGTCGCTCGCCGATGCGCCGGTTTCGCGCAGAGCACCGTCCTGTGCAACATAGATTTTGCCGTTCTGCTTGACAATTGTGCCGTCTTTAGCCTTGCCGGAAGCCTCACGCACCGCGGCATTGGTTTCTTCCGCGCTCGGCTTTGCCGGGTAGTCCATGCGCGCATTGATTTTGCCAAAGGCGCGTTCAATCTGCGTTTGCAGGCTGTAGCGGCTTTCGAGCGGGTTGAAGGTCAGCGTTCTATATCCGTATTGCCCGGTCGCGTAGGTCGGTGTGCCAAGCACCATCTCGGGGTGGTTGACGAAATACTCGTTGATTTCGTAATTCCCCCACATGTTTGCGCCCTCCCACGGGCGACGACCGATTGCGGCGAATGCTTCCCCTTTATACGGCGTGCCGGGTTCACGCTTTTTGAAGACGAGAATATCCGAGACAACATTCGTTCCCGTGCCTTCGAATGCCGTGTTCGGCAAGCGAATCGCGCCGATCAGATCCGCCTGCTTCATGAAGTATTCGCGCGCGCCGCCTTGTTCGGCTTCCAGTGTGCCGCTCGATGTAATCACGCAGAGAATGCCGCCGGGACGAACCTTGTCCAGTGCCTTTGCGATAAAGTAGTTGTGAATCGAGCGCGTGACCGCAGCCGGATAACGCTTGTCCGCAACGGAAATGTTGCCAAACGGCACATTGCCGACCACGGCGTCCATGTAGCTGTCCGGAATCTTCGCGCTCTCAAAGCCCATCACGCGCACATCCGCATTCGGGTACAGATACTTTGCAATGCTGCCGGTCACCTTGTCCAGCTCGACCGCCGTCCACGACTTCACCTTGCCAGAAAGCGCCTGCGGCATCGCGCCGATGAAGCGCCCTACACCGGCGCTCGGCTCGAGCATTCTGCCGCCTGCAAAGCCGAGCTTTTCAAGACCGTTGTACATGGCGTTGATGATGCCGGGCGCGGTGTAGTACGCATCGAGAATTGAAGCGCGTGCTGCTTTGTATTCCGCATCGTCCAGCAGCGCTTGCAGCTGCCGCGCCTCTGCGTCAAAGCCGTTTTTGCCGTCAAAGGCATTCGAAAGACCGCCCCAGCCGGTATACTTCGCGAGGATTTCCTGCTCTGCCTGTGTTGCATAGCGGTTCTCCTGCATCAGCGTCCGCAAAACCTGGATTGCCTCGACATTCGCTTTGAAGCGCGTCTTCGGCGTCGTCGGGAACTTCGATTTCTCGGTGATGACAAGATTGTTCCCGCGCGGGTTCTCCTGTGCTGCCTGCTCTGTTTTGGCGGTTACTTCTGCTCGAACATCGGGCACGCTTCCCTGTTGGACAGGATTGCCCGCGGAATTCCCGTCGGATGCTCGCTGCACTTTGCGTGTACCCGCTTTTTGCACTTGTTGCAAATCGGGAATATTCCTCCCGGCGGTGTTCCTTTCACCAACTCCTCGTGACACTCCGCCGCGATGATTTCCAATGCCAGTTTCTCCGCCTTGGTCAGCTTCTCCATTTTCAATTACCTCCTTCATATAGATGGTCGGTGTACCATCTTCCGCAAATTCCAGTTTGGCGATTTCAAAATATTTCTCCCTGCCAAACAAGACTTCGCTTTCTGTGTTGTTGCCGTACCCTGATAAGTCGCTGCCGGTTTCGCCCTCGATGACCATATGCACAGCATATTGACCTTCCACTGTATAACCGTCCGTTGCTGTAGAAGTGGAAGTATAAGAAGGATAGAAAACCATCCCGCCTACAGAATAATCGTCAATAAACGCATCTCGCGCGGCTTTCCCGCCGACACTGTCAAAGCCGATGTTGCGGTATACGACGCCCTTATGCGGGCGAAGTTTCTGCAATGCGGAATCAAGATTCTCGACGGTTTGCTGCTCCGTCTCCGAAAGAGCCGTCCCATCCCGCAGTTTCGCATTCAGCTGATAGCTGCCGCCGCTCTTGTATGCCAGCAGCGCCGCAACTTCGTCTTCGGTCAGCCCATTCGGGTCTTTGCTCGCGTCCTCGCCGTTTACCGAATCTTCTCCGGCTGCGAGCTGTACAGTTCCTCGTTCACGAACTCCTGCGCTGCCCACTCCGGCATCCCCTGCGACGCCATCTTCGCCCGCATCTCGGATATCCGGTTGCCGTTCGCCGACAGACGCTTGTACAGCGTTCCGTCCGCCTTCATCTCGGCGCACATCTCCGGCAGGCACTCCGCCCAATACTTCGCCTGCGTCTTTCCCTCCGGCGTCAGACTGTTGTACTCGTCCTCCGTCAGATACTTCTTCCACGCTTTCTGTGCCATGTCCGATGTCCTCCCTATTTAACCTATTTAATGCAACCTGTTCTGCAACGCTCGCAAGCGTCTCCACCGCTTCCTCGCGCGTTGCGCATATGTCTCTGAACATAGTGGCGCGCGCGTCCGAGATATACCCATTCATGGCGCTGTTGTCAGACGCAACAGACACGGCAAATTTTCCGTCTCGCGTTCTTTCGATGGAGTAGATCAAGCCGTCGTCACGAACAAGGTCATACGCCCGCAGCTTTTCCTTGATGCTTCCATTATACGCCGCGGTATCCTGTTTTGCAAGCGGAATGTTTTCATCCGCTGCCGAAGGCTGCACTTCTCCGCCGGACGCGCTCTGTGCTGCACCGGCATCCATTTGCCCCGCAAGATATGCCGCCTCGCGCATCGTATCTGTCAGAACAGGCGATGTTTTGACCTGCTTCATCGGCGTGCCGTTCTTCCCGGCATTGTAATATGACGTCATGCCGTAGACATAATCCCTTGCATTTGTTTCCGGGTCATACATCTCGTTCAGCACTCGTTCGCCGGTCTTGCCAAGCGTCGCCGCGCTCTCCCGCACCGCATCCGTCCGGCTCTGCGCGACTGTCTGCGGATTCTGTTCCGCAGTTTCGGGAGCATGGCTCGGTGACGCAGCAGGCAATGCGGCAGGCTGCTGCACTGCCGTCTCCGTCTGCGGTTGCTCGTACCATTTGTCCATAGTCACGAGCTTTCGCCCCATGTCCGCTTTTGCCGCTTCTTCGGCAAGCATCTCCCGCGCCGCCTCCCGAAGCGCATCGGTTGTATTCGTCTGCGGTTCCTGTGCGTTTCCTTCTTCCGTAACATCTAACGATGTATCCGCCGCTTCTTTAGCTTTGATTTCCGAGATTGCAGTCTGCAAATCCGGTGCCATTTTTTCGGCGGTATCGGTATCCACGCCGGAATCTTCGAGGATTGTGACGATCTGCTCCGCGCTCACCGCGCCTGTCGCGTCTGCGCCTCCCGCTGCGGAAGTGTCGCTCGGCGCTCCTGGCATGGAAATTTCGCCGACAACATCCGGCGACGCAACACCGCCGATGTAATACCGGAATTTGTTTGCGCCCGTTTCTTCGCGCGATTCCGCATGCATGCCCGAAAGCGCGGTAAGGTTGAGCAGCCCCGCATTCAGCGCGCCGAGAATACCGGCGTACAGCGCTTCTTCCGTGAACGGCTTGAATTGATTGTGTTCGTCAAGGCAGATGTTGCGGAACACCGGATTAAGGATTTCCTGCAAATATTCGTCTGCAAACTCGCCACCCATATTGCCGAGATACTTCGCGCCGAGACGAAGTGCGATTTCGCCGTTTACACTGCATTTTGCAAGGACATTGCTGATTTTCGTCATGCCCTGTGAAGCAAGATTGCCGAGCGCGCCGCCGCCGACATGCACAATGCCGCCGAGAACTTTTTCAAGTACACCTTCGGATGCACCGGCGAGAATGCCGTACTGCGTTGCCTGCTCTGCCGTATATCCGGCGCGCAGCGCTTCCTGCTTATAGTTGCCGCCGGCGGACGCAGAAAATGCGATTGTACCGGCGGTTGGATTCACCATGCCGATAGCAATAGAGGGCAACATATTCCCCGCCGTTGTGGCAAGGTCATATGAAGCGCCGGCAATCCACTTTCCGGCATCCGTTTTTGCGCGATCAACGCGTCCCTTTCTTGTGAGCGCGTTCTTGATCTCCGCATAGGTAACATCATCAGCCTCGTCATTGAAGATGTTCTTGACACCGCTTACTGCCTGTCCGACACCGAATGATAAAGCGCTGAGCATATCTGCTGCGCCCCCCATGAAGCCGTCATGCTTCGCGTTTGCATAGTCTCTATATGCTGCACGTGCATTCAGATTTCCCTGCATAAAGTGCAGGAATTCCTCTGCGGATTTTTCTCCCTCGGTGTTCAACAGGTAATTGAAAGTTTTCCGCTCGTCGTCTGTCAGTTCTTCAAGGAAGTCCTGCTTATATGCGTTCGTAGGCGTGCCGAACTGTGTATAAAGGTACTTGTTTGCTTCTTCCTCACCGTAATCTCGGAGGATCGCATCATATTCGGCGCGGTGCGCGCGGTCAAGCTCATCTGCGCGGCTCGAATAATCGAAATACACCGCATCGGATGCTGCACCGCTGCCGCGCGCAGACTTTTCCTCGAAGTCTGCGTTGTCAGGCAGATCCGCATAATGCACAGCCTTTCTGTAAGCCTCCACCTCGCCGATTTCCTTTTGCAGGCGCTGCCGTTCTTCTTCGTTTTCCTTTCGCCCGTTTGTCTTGATGATGCCGTGTTCAGTCCCGGCATAATCCGTCGGGGCTTTCGGAATATTGAACGACGCGCTTTTGCTCTGCTCATCAAGCTTCAACAGCCGTGCTTTCGCCGCGTCGAGATCATACCCCATCATACGGACATATTTGCGCTTGGAGAATCCGTCCGTGAGCGTGGTCGTCCCGTCGTGCTTGTCATTCTGCCAAAGCATAGCGCTTTCTTTCGGGATAATCGGTATCGACAGCGCATCCGAGCCGCCCTGCTTTGCGCCTGTGTTTTCTTCTTCCAGCTTGGGAGACGCGTATTTCGGCGTGTTCAGATAGTCGGTATACGCCTCTTCGTAGGCTCTGACCTTTGCCCGATATGCAAGGTTTTGCCGCGTGCGGCTACGCTGCTCATCCTGCGACGGTATGAGCTGCTCGGCGGGGGTGTACACCGTGCGCACGCCGCTTTCGCGCCGCTGCTTTGTGAACTCCCGCGCATTCGGCGCGTTCGTGCTGCTCGGTTCGGCGACAGATGCAGCAGTGCCGCTCTTGCGTCTCTTTTTCGTAAATTCCCTTGCATCCATAGCCGTTACCTCCCGAATTTCTCATTTCTTGCACCGGCAGTCGTCAAATCCGTGTTATCAATCGCCTTGTGCTCAACAAGCGCCTGAATATAATCGTAGTACGATGCGTACTTCGTTTTGCCGACGACCTTGCCATTCGCATAGAACTGGTCGCGGCTGATTGCAGCGCTTGCGGGAACGCCGTTTTCCTCGAGGAACGCATAGGCATCGCCTTGCGGCATATCCAGCATGTCGCCGGTCCATTCGTCCCTGTACTGCTGCAACAGTCCGGCAGCCGAAGAAAAACCGAAGTTCTTGTAGTTCTTCTGAATGTATTCCATCGCCGTAGTGGGATTCTTGCTGCTTTTGGTGCTGTCTGCCGCATTCTGCGCTGCGAGAAACAGCCCCTCAACGTCACCCTCACCCGCATCTTCCGCTTGCTTCTTGCTGCTTCCTGACGTGCTGCTCTGTGTACGCAACGTGCGGATCGCAGCCTCACGGAGCCCCGCAAGCTCCTCGTTGCTGTATCCGGCGATTTCGAGCAGCCTTGCATCCAGCCGGGACGGATCTCGCCCAGTGGCGATGTAGTCCTGCACGCTCTGCCGTGCTTCTGCGCGTTCTGCCTGCCCGCGCGTATATGCGGTATTGTCGTCATATCGTTTGTCTTCCAGTGCGTCACGCTCGCGGCTGTATGCAAGCTCATCCGCATAGCGCGCATCCGAGATCGCGTCGCGTTCGCGACCATAGGCAAAATTTCGATCCGCATTGAACTGCGAAAGCTCGTCCTGATAACGTCCGTAGTCCGTATCAGCAAGCGATTTCAGAAGCGACGCCTTGCCCGACTTCTCGCTCAGCTCCGCGTCGTACATCGCGCGCGCTGCGTCTTCCAGTTTTGTCATGTAGTCGTTGTAGGTCTGCTGCGCCGCCGTGCCCGCATACGAACTGGCAAGCCCGCCGGTACGAGCAGAAATCTGTGCCAATGTGTCTTGCATCGCCTTCTGCCCGTTTGCGGAGTAACGCTTGGCAAGGTCGGCATAGCTTGTCCCCATCGTCCACTTGTCATAGTTTGAGTCGACGATCTCTTTTGCCAGCGCCTCCAGCGTAGAATCGTATTTGCTGCCGCCGTATTTGGGCGCGGTGTCATAGTCGCCGGTATTTGCTTCCGACCTCGCTGTTCGCGTCGCCGAGTCGTAGAACGAACCGTTCTCGTCCCGCAGCGGAATATATGCGCTTCCGTCATCGCCGCCAGAATACCCGGCGGCTTTTCGGATGCCTTCGACCTCTCTGTGCGCGGCATCCATATCCATATCGCCGCGCTGCGCTGCATCCGTCAGCGAGGAAATCCGATTCTGATCTTCTTCTGACAGGTAGCGCCTGTCGAATTTTGATACTGCCATTATGAACCCCCGTTCTTTTTGTTGGTCTCCGCGACCATCGCGTTCAGCTGCTCCACCAATGTGCGCAGATAGTTTGCAAGTCGTGCAATGTCCTCCTTGCTGTTTCCGGTCGGCGCAGGCGGCATAGTGTCAATGTATCGCATATCACACCTCGCTTCCGCGCAGCAGCTCGCGCACCATCGAAAGCACGGTTACATCCCCGCTTCCGCGCAAACGCACGCGAAGGCGAGAGCAGCGCCCGATTCGCAGCGGAACGTTCAGCGCGAGCCCGCGCGATGCACCCTGCGTGTATGCCGTGCGCCAAGGCGCATGGTCTTCCCGCACATCCACCGTGATTTTTGACCCCGGCTGCATATCCAGCCGCAGGCGCAGCGTCGTATACGTCTTTTTCTCGTGCATCGTGTCGCCGAACGGCGCAAATTCAGCGAGCCAATCATGCGTGATGCTGTCGCAGGCATGCAGCGTATACTGGCATCCGTCCGCCGCCATCAGCAGATTTCCGCTGACAGACGCGAAGGAATCTACCAGGACAGCGCGCTCTTTCATCCACAGTCTGCGGCTGATGTCATAGACATAAAGCGCCGCTTCGCCGTTTCCGTCTTTCATGCATACATAGTAATGCAGCCCGTCGTGCCCGGCTACAGCGTCGGTCATGGTTCCGCTGCCCAATTTTTCGGAAATCAGGGACGGCATGCCGCCTGTGTAGGCATATACGCCGTGCACGCCCTTGTAGTACAAGGTCTCGTCCACGATCTGCAGCGACCGATTGCTGCCACTCTGCACGCCAGATAAGGTATATTCGTTTGTGTAAAAGTCGGACGGCGAGCTTCCGAACACCTTGACAAGACTGTTTTCCTTGAAAACAAGCACCCCGCCGCCGTAAGAACAAATAGCCGTAAAATCGCCATTTGAGCCAACCGCCACGGCATAGCTGTCCGCATCGCCGGAATATGTGTAAAAATCTGTTGGCTTGCCGAGTGCAGATATGTAAAGGGTCTTGTCCGCGTTGCTCACACCATAGATACGGTTGTGATGTGAACAGATATAATCCAGTTTCGGTGCCTTTGATGAAAAGGTGATCCCATTTGAAGCCGGATTGTAGCTTGTGAGTTTAATGTTCGGGCTTACTGACGATGTTTTTGTTTCATAAGAAAGAATTTCGCCGTGGTTCTTGCATATGCACAGCTTGTGCGTGCTCCCTTCATACAGCACTGCGCAATCGCTGAATGCAGCAATTCGTTCGGTTGTGACCCTGCGCGTATCAGATGTTCCTACAGCAAAGTATAAAAACCCGCCGCTGTGTGATGCCGAGCTCCGCCAATGCGTATATTGCGCAAAAGAAACGCCTTCAAGTCGCATCGCATTTTGCTCTTCATCAAATGATACAATTTTTGCCGTTATATCATAGACGCCAGCCGCCGTCCCGCTGATCTGAACCAAGTCGCCCACGCTGAACACATTCTTAAACAATTGGTTTGTTTCTGAAACATTGAATACATCAAACTCGATATATCCGTTTTTGTACAGGAATGTTCCGCCGCTGTATCCGCTCATTTCTTCATAGCCAACGCTCGTTACAACACCAAAATAACCATCGTTATTCTGCTTGCTTTTGTCCGGGAAAACAGCTGCCGATCCTGTCACAACAGAAAATGTTTTAGACATGGAAGAAGGAATCATCTGCGGGACTATAATGTCACCGACCTCGATCTTCTGCAATTCGCCAACAGCAAAGCAACCGCGCAGCTCTTCCAGCGCATCAAGATTCCATTGACCATCCGTATAAGCATCGCGGACGGCATCTCGATTCTTGCCGTAAGTGTAAACGGTAGGGTTTTCGCTGTAACTGTCATTCTGCTCAATAACGGCTCTGTACATAACGCAATGTATACCACTCGCTGTTTTAGGCTCGATCGTAGCTTTTACCGTACTTTCGCTGAATGTGACAGATCCGGGTGATGTCGTCGAGGTTACAGTCGTTCGGTATCTCTTGCATGTACCGTTTTCAAGGTCAATGACGATCTCATCCGGTAGTATAACCAACTTGTTTCCGGCAACAGCAAATTGCGAATGCGGTGTCGCATTGCTTAAAACATCGTCGTTGTAGTACAAAATACCGCCTCGAATGGTTACAACATTGCCATTCCACTCAAAAATATCGGTAACGCCGTTTTGCTCTACAATATCATCTTTGCACGGGTGCAAACTTGGATAGTCGTCGGCGGAAAGCCCAAGCGAATCCGTAAGCTCCCCGTCGGCGGCATCCTTTCCGCGGTTCAAACCCGCGAATACTGCAATTTGCTTTCGGTCTTTTGATATATTGTACGGAATGCGTGGCAGCATCAGTGCATCACCTTCCAATTTATTCTTTTCGCCGGTCTATGTGCGCGAATCCACCATGCCTGCGCCCGCGCAAACGCTTCCTCAAACACAGCAAGATCATTCTGATACAATGCGGTTTCCTCGTTGTAGTAGTCGATTTTTGCCGCAATGTACAGTGCGTATATGCTCTCATACGGGCGCGGCATCAAAAGCGGCGCGTCCTGCGGATACAAGTTTTCAGGCGCGTTAATACCCATCATTTCCGCAACCGCACCTTCGATCTCGTAGCACCATATCGCCTTTTGCGCGGCGTCAAAGGCATTCGGGCGGAGATCATCAGCCTGTTTTATTGCTTCGTTCAGTTTCATAGTGCCTCCGACCCCGTCGATTTCGACGGGGTTATTCTTCCGTGTCTCTGTCGTCCTCTGCAACAAATCCGATCTTGATCTTGTCCGCGTCCTCCACCGTCGCGGTCGGCGTTTCATAGGCAGGCTTTGCTTTTGCCTGCACACCCGCTGCATCGGCAAGCCCCTCACCGAGTATGTACGCAACAACGGTTGCACCGGCAATGATCAGCGCCGTAA
>ERZ1034984.1516-NODE-1516-length-21450-cov-27.557326_pt1 | contig 21450 bp, 18 predicted proteins | sample MGYA00520589_ERZ1034984 | MGnify/ENA primary metagenome ERZ1034984 (study PRJEB33766, sample SAMN09781790) | gut metagenome | biome: gut microbiome | host: Homo sapiens | place: Madagascar | study: EMG produced TPA metagenomics assembly of the PRJNA485056 data... | reverse complement strand
TCAGGCTGGTGCCTTTTTTGCGGCCAAGATGGTGCGGATGAGAACAGGGCGGCGGCTTTCGAAGCGCAACACAAAGCCATCGGCCTCCCGAAAGCGCCCGTCCAACAGAACCTCGCCCTGAAACGTGATCCGGCGGAGCTTTTGCGCGGTGTCGGTCACCTCAACGGTGCAAAAGCGCTGCAAGTAGCTGCAAATGGCGGCGGCGTGGGAGACGACAAGGGTGGTCTGCCCATCCGGGAGCGAATCCAGCAGCTCGTGGATGCAGTCTGCCATCCGGGCGCTGACCTCGCGGAAGGACTCGCCGTCCGGATTTTTGAAGTCTGGGTCTTCGTATTGGCGCTTCCAGAACGAGACGTCCTGCCCGGTCGTGTCACCGGTGCGGCGCTCGGCAAGGCGGGTGTCCTGCCGGACGGGAAGCCCCAGCAGCTGTGCGGTCTGGAGCGCACGCAGCGAAGGGGACGACCAGACGAGCGAGACCGTGCGGAAAGCGTCATTTTGAAAGACTGCGGCGGCCCGCTGAAGACCCTCGGCAGAAAGACCGGGGTCGGGGCTGGAACCGCCGCGCTCCGGGGTGGAATGGCGTAGGAGAAGAAGGACTTTCATAGCGTTTCTATTTTTAGAATAAGCTTTTCCATGTTGGATACTAAATGCAGAATACGTTGCTGTGTTTGTAAATTAGAAACAGTATTCCATCCCCAAAGGTAAGCGCGATATCCTGCAATGTATTGTGTTAAAGCGTGAACGGTTTTGAATGGATAGAGCTGTAGATCCCGATATTTTAAGGAAAGGGAATTTACAGCAGTAAGCAACGTGTGGCGAGTGGCGGGACTGCCCGAAGAAAGATGCTGTTTACAGCAGGAAACCACCGCAGAAATATCGGTAAAGCGCTTTCGGGATAAGCGAATCGTTGTGCCGACAACAAAGCCGTTCAGAGAAATTTCAGAAGAGGAACGCTTGATTTTTTTGTAGTTGATATGGAAAGATTGAGACGCCAAGATATAGCGGATTTTCTTAAGAAACCACGGCTTTGAAAGAACTTGTCCAGTAGAGTCAGATTCAGAAAAAAGAAGATCATCGGCATAACGTGTATAACGAATGCCAAGCGATTGACAGTATTTTAGGATTCGCTGGTCCAACCGTGCAAAAATGAAATTGGAAACAGCAGGAGAGGTGCAAGCACCCTGCGGAAGGGAGTCGTTGAATAAAAGCAGCGAAGAAAGTGTGTTTAAGATCCAAGTGGCTTCTTCGTCTGATGCTCGAATCAGAGGACGGAACGCTTTTTCGATGTGCTGGGATGTAATGGATGGAAAAAAGTCTTTTAAGTCAATGCGAAGAAAAAATCGATCTCCGCAGTGTTCCTCTAAAAATTTTTGATAGGATTCATCCGCACGGAACCCTTTGACACAAACTGGAAGCGGAAGCTCGTTCAAATAAAAACGGAGAAAATTTCGCTGGATGCGAAAGAGCGCAGAATCCTTTTTGACAGAATCAATTCTTCGATAGCCGCCTTTTGATTTTGGAATAGTGAACGATTCATAAGAATGATCCTTCTCAAAGAGGGCAAGAATGAGGTCTTCTTCGGGCACAGCAAGATAGTTCGAGAGAAAAATGCTTTTCGAATATATGTAAATGGGAATCATCTCCTAAAAAAACAGCAGTCAGTACTTTCCAAAAGTATCGCTTGCGCAAGCTGACGGCTGGCATACGACACGATCACATGGGTTGAGACAAGAACGTCCGACAGGGCATAGTCAATAAGTGACCAAAGTTCCTTGGAATTCCAGTTTGCTAAGCTGGCGTCAAGGCTCTGCATGAGGCAGACATTGCTACTGGCTGCTGTTTATGTCATTATATCATAGATCATGCTCTCTGACAAATGCAGAAGCTTGGAGAGCTCTGGGTAGGTGTTCTCGAAATGCTGTGAAAAATCTTTCCAGTATCCAGCATTCTGGGAAATACACTGTTCCAACTGAGCGATTGAAAGATCCGCTGACAGTGAGAGCTCCTGCGCGACGGAACGGAAATAGAATTCAAAGTATTCAGATGCCCAGCTGGTTTTTCCGACGCAGACTGCGGAACGGATATTGGTGTAAAGTTTTTTAGTCTTTTGCAGGTCTGAGAAGGTACAACTATTGATGTTCAACAAGAAATCGGATTTTCCAAAAAAGATCATTCGGACTAAATTGAGCTGGTCATTCGGCGAATAAGAAGACAAAAGCGATTGGAACTGTGCATAGGTAGAGGCATAAGGATTTTTCTGATACAGTTTGTCTGCTGTAAATTTACAAATATAGGGAAGGCTGTTTTTCGTGATGATTAAACCTTCCACTGTTGTGCTGCAGACGAAGATGTGATAGTACAGAAGGTAATTCTTGATTGTGTGGAGAAAGCTGAAAAATGCAGGATCTGTGCAAGAGAATAAACTGCGGTTGGAAACATGGAAGTGACAGTTGTCTGCCATGGCAAGAATGCGTTTGCGTTGATTGACGATTTGCGAAGCAAGGAGATGTTTTTTGTTGTCAAGCAGAAACGGCTCTTTTTCATAGGGAACTTCGGTGAAAAACCAACCGTTTTTAGGGCAGGAAAAACGCCACTTGGACGGTTCGTATTGGAGAATTTTGTCCATATCGATCAGGATGAGATAGGGCGTTTGCTCGTGTGTTTTTTCGGGCGAAAGTAGATTTTGTTTGACTTTATCTGTAGTGGTCGGAAAAACATCAAAATAGGAAAATTTGGGGAATAAAATTCGGATAAGGCTGTTCGTAAACAGCTCCAATTCAGTTGCGCCTTCGACCAGAAGCATAGCCTTTGAAAAGTAAGCATTGGAAAGCTCATCAGAGGCTGCAACAGAGGCACGCTTGTCCCAGTCAAAAAAGGAAAGACGCTGGACTTGACTGTAACGATGAACCAGTTTGAAGCTATAAATGCTGTCTGTCTCTCCTTTTTGGATAAAGTTCCGAAGCAGCCGGGAAGAATGGGTTGAGATAATGGTATTTACGGAGCTGTGCGGGGCGGTAAGAAGTGCACACAGCTGATCGATATAGTTGTGATGGAGGTGAAGCTCTGGCTCATCCAACAACAGAAGAGGCTCTTTCAATTTGCTTCGTGTAAGATGAAAAATCGCGTTTAGATAAAGCGAAATATATTGCAGCGAATTGGTTCCGGTAGAATAGTAGCTCAAATTGTGTCCAGCTTTTTCAAAGCCGCTTCCCTGCCGAAGCAGATTCATCAACGCGATGATAAAATCTTTTGAGGTGCCCTTGGAAGAAATGCCAGCGGCATCAAAAATTTGTTGGACGGCAGTAATCCTTCGTCCGATCTCGGTTTTGGAATCACAAGAGATCTGCTGGATCGCCTGAAGCGTCCGCTGCTTTTCAAAATCGGAAACATTGGCGGCCTGCCCCAGAACCTCCCAAATGGAATGCCAGTCATAGATATCGATTTTGTGACAGTCCAGATAAAAAAGAGGAAACAGGTTTTTAAGGAAAGCACGGTCAGTATAAGAGTAGTTCCAGCGAATCGGATGATTTTTGATCTGTTCCATCTGAAGGAGGATGAAGTGTGGGTTAGAACTGCCGAGCTGATAAATTTTCTTGTAAAAACTCAGATAAGGACTGGAGGCACCCTGCGAAGCAGCCTTGATTTTGTTTTTGGCGATTCGAACAAAGCGGGAGAGGTCGTATTCGATTTGGATGCGCACAAAATTACTAAAAGGATTATTTGCATCAAAAATATCGTCCCGTAAATTGTTCTCTGTCATATTGGCGTAAAAATAATGAATTGCCGATAGAAAGTTTGACTTTCCAACACCGTTCTCACCGACAATGATATTATTGGATTGAAGCGGTACACAGCAGTCCTTTATCGATTTATAATACTGGATCTTGATAGACCGGATGGACATAGAATGCTCCTTTGTTTGGTTGGGAGGCTGGCACCACTATAATAGTATGAGGGGAAAAGGGATGTCAAGAGAATTCTTCTCCCACCCTCCCCCTCAAAACGCGGGCAAACTTCAAAAAAAGTTACAATTTTCTCATGAAAAAAGGCGTTTTCCCATTGACAGCCTTGTTATAATAGAAATGTAAGGATTTTTGAGCCAGCACTCTGCGGCTCGGATTGCTTGACGGCCCCTTGCGGGGGCTTTGGAAAAAGAAAGAGGCAACAGCATTATGACCAAAATTGATATTTTCTCCGGCTTCCTTGGTGCCGGTAAGACGACCCTCATCAAAAAGCTCATCAAAGAGTCCTTTGCGGGCCAGAAGGTCGTTCTGATCGAGAACGAGTTCGGCGAGATCGGCATCGACGGCGGCTTTTTGAAGGAGTCCGGCATCCAGATCAATGAGCTGAATGCGGGCTGTATCTGCTGCTCGCTGGTGGGCGACTTCCGCGCTGCCCTGCAGCAGGTGGTGGAGCAGTACCACCCGGATCGCATCGTGATCGAGCCGTCGGGCGTCGGCAAGCTGAGCGACGTGACCCGCGCCGTCGAGGGTGTGGCGGAGCATCTGGATGTTCAGCTGAACAGCTTCGTTACCGTGGCCGACGTGAACAAGGTCAAGATGTATATGAAGAACTTCGGTGAGTTCTACGATGACCAGATCAGCCACGCCAGCTGCATCATCCTCAGCCGCACCCAGACTGCCAGCGAGGAGAAGATCGCTGCCGCTGTCGCCATGCTGCGCGAGAAGAACCCCACTGCGACCATCGTCACGACCGCATGGGATGCCCTGACCGGTGAGCAGATCCTGAACGCCATGTCCACCAAGGACGACTTCAAGGCAGAGCTGATCGCCATGGCTGCCAAAGCCAACGAGGAGCACGCCCACGAGGACGAGGAAGAAGAACACGAGCATCATCACCATCACTACGATGAGAACGGCGTGTGCAGCTGCGGCCACCATCACCACGACGATGATGACGACGGGGATGAACACGAGCATCACCATCATCACGACCACGAGGATGAGGATGGCCACTGCTGCTGCCACCACCATCACGATCACGACGACGATGATGAGCATGAGCATCACCACCACGACCATGATGACGAGGACGACGAGCACGAGCATCATCATGATGAGGACGGCCACTGCTGCTGCGGCCATCACCACCATCATCACCACGACGGCCACGACGCCGACGAGGTCTTCACCAGCTGGGGCGTCGAGACCGCCAAGAAGATCGCCAAGGCGGATATCGAGCACGCCCTCACGGAGCTGGATTCCGGCAAGTACGGCATGATCCTGCGTTCCAAGGGCATCGTGGACGGCGGCGCCGACGGCTGGCTGGAGTTCGACTATGTGCCCGGCGAGTGGGAGGTCCGCTCCCGCGGTGCCGATGTGGGCGGCAAGCTGGTGGTCATCGGCTCCAAGCTGGACGAAAAGGCCATTGCGGGCCTGTTCGGCTGCTGATCCCGGAAAGAGGAGAAAGATCACTATGGCAAATGAGATCCCCGTTTACCTGTTTGTCGGCTTCCTCGAAAGCGGCAAGACCAAGTTCATTCAGGAAACGTTTGAAGACCCCAACTTCGACTCCGGCGACAAGACCCTGCTGCTGGTCTGCGAAGAGGGCGAAGAAGAGTATAACCAGAAGAAGTTCGCCTTCCCCGGCGTGACCCTCTACAACTTGGAGGACAAGGCCGAGCTGAACCCCCAGAACCTTGCCAAGCTGGCCAAGGAGGCCGACGCGGGCCGCGTGGTCATCGAGTACAACGGCATGTGGCTGCTGCAGGATCTGGCGAACAACCTGCCCGAAAACTGGATCGTCTACCAGTGCATCGCCACGGCGGACGGCACCACGGCCCTGACCTACGCCCGCGACAACTCCATGCGCAGCCTGCTGCTGGACAAGATCGCCCGCAGTGAGCTGATCGTGTTCAACCGCGCCGAGGCCGTGAACAACGACGCCGCCCGGCAGGAGCTGCACAAGCTGGTGCGTCAGGCATCCCGCAAGTGCGATATCGCCTATGAGTTCGCCGACGGCAGCGTAGCCTACGACGACATCCCCGACCCGCTCCCCTTCGACCTGAACAAGCCTGTGGTGGAGATCGGCGATGACGATTTCGGCATCTGGTATATGGATTGTCAGGACGAGCCCCAGAAGTACGCGGGCAAGACCGTCAAGTTCCTCGCGCAGGTCTGCCAGACCAACCGCGCGGGCAAGAACAGCTTCGTGCCCGGCCGCTTCGCCATGACCTGCTGCGTGCAGGACATCCAGTTCGTCGGTTTCCCCTGCTCCTACGACGGCTACAAGGCGCTGGAGCAGCGTGCATGGGTCACCGTGACCGCCAAGGTCAATTACAAGTTCCACAACATCTACCGCGGCAAGGGCCCGGTGCTGACCGCCATCTCGGTGGAACCCGCCGAAAAGCCGCTGAACGATGTCGTAACATTCTCTTGACCACCACACATCTAAGGAGGATCTCACCATGAAAACGTTGTTTCGTGTTCTGGGCGCGGCTGCTGCCGTCGCCGTCACCAGCGTCGCCATCGTGGCACTGGACAAGGTGCTGAACGATAAGGGCTCGCTCCACGTCGAAGAGGTGGAGTTCCCCGAAGACGCGGAAAAGGACCCCGAAGAGGCCGCCAAGACCGCCGAGGCCTACGCCGAGGGCGAGGCGAAAGCGGAGCACACCCCCACGGAGCCGGGTGCCGCATGGCCCCCTGCCTTTGCAAAAGAGGATGGGCAGCCCCCGGAGCCCGAAGCCCCGGAAGCTGCACCTGCCGTGGAAGCAGCCAAGGCCGAGAAGGCTGAGGCCACCGCAGAGCCGGAAGCGGCCGAAGAGAAGCCCGCAGCCGGCGAAGCGTCCGTGAACCCTGTGGAGGTCGGCCCCGCCGTTGCCCCTAAGGACGAGAACGGCAAGTTCGACGTGACCAAGATCGCCGAGGCTTCCGATTTCACCGGCGTGGAAGAGGAATCCGGCTGCAAGAGCTGAGAAACGATCGAAAAAGGAGCGCACCATCGCTTGATGATGCGCTCCTTTCCTTATGCGCCGTAGGCGATCTGTTTCAGCCGCTCCTGATCCAGCACCTCCACCCCGCCGCGGTAGAGGCGGACGAGGCCCTCCCCGGCGAAATACTTCAGCAGACGGCTGACGACCTCGCGGGCGGAACCCATATAGCGGGCGATCTGGTCGTGGGTCATGTGGAGGTCGGCCCCGCCGGTCTTGGCCAGCTCGTCCGTCAGGAAGATGGCCAGCCGCCGGTCGGCGCTCATGAAGAGGATCTGCTGCATCGTCCACATGGTGTCGGAAAAGCGTTCGGCGGTCATCTGGTAGGCGTAGCAGCGGACGTAGACATTCTGCTGCATCAGCTGGCGGAAAACGCCCGCGCCGATGCAGTAGGCCTCGGTGTCCTCCTCGGCGTCGATGTAAAGGTCAAAGTTGACCGAGTCCATGACGCAGGAGGCTGACAAAATGCAGACTTCGCCCTGAAACAGGCGGTAGAGCGTGATATCGCGGCCGTCCTCGGAGAGCAGGTAGGCCCGCAGCTGGCCCGACCGCAGCAACAGGATGCCCACGCAGTTTTCCACCGGGCTGTGGACCCGCTCCCCTTTCCGGTATTTCACGGGCCGGGTGAAGCGGCAGAGCTGCTCCTGCTCGGCGGGGGTGAGCTGGCCCCAGAACGGGAACGCGCACGCAAGGCAGTTCCGGTTGACGGCAGATGGTTGCACTTCCGACATGATGTTATCCTTTCCGCAGGGCCTTGGCGGCTTCCGTGCCGGCCAGCGCCCCTTCATAAACGGCCTTGGCCACTTGGAGCAGCCCGCCGGTGCAGTCCCCGGCGGCGTAAAGGCCGGGCAGGGTGGTCTGCATATGTTCGTCCACGAGGATGCGGTTCCCGTCCACCTCGGCCCCCAGCTTGCGGGCCAGCGCGGTGCTGCCCGCAACGCCCAGCGCCACGAAAACGCCGGAAAGCGCCACGGTCTTGCCACCGCTCAGTTCTACGCCGCTGACCCGCCCTTCGCCAAGGATGGCGTTCACCTTTTCGGGGCAGACCGTCACCTCCGGCGGGAAGGAGGCCGTCAGCGGGGAGCCGTTGGTCAGCAGGGTGACGCTCTTTACCACGGGCAGCAGAGCCTGCACCTCGTGCAGGGCGTACTCGCCGCTGCCCAGCACGGCCACATCTTTGCCACGGTAGAAGAAAGCGTCACAGGTGGCACAGTAGCTTACGCCATGGCCTTCCAGCCCCGCAAGGCCGGGGATGTGCGGGGCGGCGCGGGAGGCTCCGGTGGCGAGGATGACGGCGTCGGCGGGGAAATCCCCCGCCAGCGTCTCTACGGTGAGCTTATCCATGTAGGTCAGGCCCACGGCTTCGGTGGTCACGAACTGCACTCCCAGCGCCTTTGCTCCTTCGATGCCCCGGCGCTCCAGTTCGGCCCCGGAGATGGGTTCGGCAAAGCCGTAGTAATTCTGGATGAGCTCGGCACGGTCCAGCGCACCGGGCCCCTTGGTGAGAACGGTGGTCTCGACCCCTGCGCGGGCGGCGTACAGCGCCGCCGACACCCCCGCCGGGCCGGAACCGATGATAACGATGTTCGGCATGGATAGCTCCCCCTTTTTTCCTCTAGTATACACCTTTTCCCGCAAAAATCTGTGACCAAGTTCCAAAACGGCCCACTTTTCATCCGGGGCGGAGTGTGTTATACTGAATTGATTTGAATTGGATCGTGGAGGTATCGAAATTTATGACCAAGCAGCGTCTGCTTTTTATCACCACCGGCGGCACCATCGCCAGCGTGCGCACCGCACAGGGGCTCAAGCCCGTCCTGACCAGCGAGGAACTGCTGGCCCATCTGCCGGAGCTCAACAAGCTGTGCTGCCCCGAAACGCTGGCGCTGTGCAGCATCGACAGCACCGACCTCGGCCCGGAGCACTGGCTGATGATGGCGAAGGCCGTGCAGGAAAATTACGCCCTCTACGATGGCTTCATCATCTGCCACGGCACCGATACGCTGGCCTACTCGGCGGCGGCGCTGTCCTACCTTATCCAGAACGCGGACAAGCCCATCATCCTGACCGGTGCCCAGCAGCCCATCTCCAACGAGATCACCGACGCCAAAAAGAACCTGCGCGACAGCGTCATCTGCGCCCTCGACCAAGGCAGCCGGGGTGTGATGGTGGTGTTCGGCGGCCATGTCATCGCGGGCACCCGCGCCAAGAAGAACAAGACCATCAGCTACGATGCCTTTGCGTCGGTCAACTTCCCGGAGCTGGCGCTGGTGCAGGGCGACCGGCTGGTGCGCTATGTCCCCTCGCCGTGGCCCACCGGCCCGGTGGAGTTTGGCCGCGCCCTGAACCCGAAGGTCTTCCTGCTCAAGCTGACGCCCGGCCTCGGCCCGGAACTCATCCCGGCCATCTTTGAACAATACGACTGCGTTATTGTGGAAAGTTTTGGCGTCGGCGGCATCCCCCAGCGGCTGATGGACGCCTTTGCCGAGGGTCTGGGCGACTACGACAAGACCCGCAAAATTCTGATCTTGACCACCCAAGTCACCTACGAGGGCAGCGACGTGGGCATTTACGAGGTCGGTAAACGGGTCAAGAACCGCTTCCGCTTCCTCGAAGCCCACGATATGACCATTGAAGCCGTCGTCACCAAGGTGATGTGGCTGCTGGCCCAGAACTGCGACAGCTTCGACCAGCTTCAGCAGCGGTTCTATCGGCAGATCAACTTTGACACATTTTATCACTAAATAATACGATTTTTTCACGAAATCTTCCTCATGGAAGGTTTGGGGGTTGTGCTATTCTGGATCCAGAAAAAATGAAAAGGAGAATCACTATGGCACAATTCGTAAAGCTGGACCCCGAAGCCCTGCGTGAGCTGCACGTTGGCAATGAGCGGCTGGTATCTTACAACGTCGAGATGACGGAAGTCACCGGCGGCACCTTCTGGAAGGCCTACACCCCCGGCCAGATCGCGGGCATCGAGCCCTTTGAGATCAAGGGTGGTTTCAGAGGCAATGGCACCGCCAGCACCGACCTGATGCAGTATTATGATCCCATCGACCTCTACGACGAGAAACTGCGCAAGCTGACCAAGGAGATCGGCCCGGCATGGGTGCGCGTCTCCGGTACATGGTCTACCAAGACCTACTACGACTTCGACGGTCACACCAAGGGCGTCATCCCGGAAGGGTACAACGCCATCCTGACCCGTGAGCAGTGGATCGGCGTGCTGGACTTCTGCAAGGCGATGGGCGCAAAGCTGCTGATCTCCGTGGCCGACTGCGAGGGCCTGCACCGCGCGGACGAGCCGTGGAACCCCAGTCAGGCCCAGCAGATCTTTGCCCTGAGCAAAGAGTACGGTAAGGCGATCGATGCTGCGGAGTTCGTCAACGAGCCGAATATGCTGGCCATGTCCGGCTGCCCCAAGGGCTACACCCCGGCGCAGTACGTCCGGGATCAGGATCTCTTCATCCGCTGGCTGCATGAAAACTACCCGGAGTGCCCCTACGTCGGCCCCTGCTCTACGGAAGGCGTGATCCAGAAGAAAGAGAAAACCGCACAGGGCGGCGGCATCGGCGACATTCTGCCCCAGTGCTCCACCGATGACCTGATGGACGGCGCACAGGAGAAGCTGGACATCTACAGCTACCACTATTACAATGGCGTGTCCGAGCGTCTGGCTTCCCTGATGCCTTACGCCCACTGGGACGCAGAAAAGGCGCACACCGAAGCCTATCTGGCCGTTGCTGCCAACATGGCCAAGTTCCACGCTGAAAAGCGGGACATCTACTGCCCCGGCGGTGAGATCTGGGTCACGGAATCCGGCGATGCAGGGGGCGGCGGCACCACATGGGCTTCCACCTATCTGGATGTTTTCCGTACCCTCAACGAGCTGGGGGCATTCTGCACCGTGACCAAGGGCATCATCTTCCACAACACGCTGGCATCCAGCGATTATGGTTTCCTGAGCCACGGCAGCTTCGACCCCCGCCCCAATTACTTTGCCGTGCTGCTGTGGCACCGCCTGATGGGCAACACTGCTTACGACACCGCCGAACCCATCCGGGAGGGTGCCCATGTCTACGCTCATTCCCGCGCCGACGGCAAGCCCGGCAAGGCCTACCTCATCATCAACAACAGCCGGACCGATGCCACCACCGTCGCCCTGCCGAAGGACGCCGAGGTGTATCAGCTCTCCGCCGAGACCCTCCGTGCCGAGACCATGCTCTGCAACGGCAAGGCTCTGGTGCTGGGCGAGGGCAATGCTCTGCCGGAGATGGCTCCCGTGGCGGCCAAGGCTGGGGAACTGACCCTGCCCGCAGCCACCTGCACCTTCATCGTGCTGTAATCACAACATAATAAAAAGGGGCTGTTGCAACGAACTCCCTCGGTCACGGCTTTGCCGTGCCGAAGGAAATGATGCGGCAGCCCTTGTTCGGTTCCATGGCGCTGGGCGGCCTTTTGCGACGCAAAAACGCCCTAGGACAGCCGCCGAAGCGGGGAAGTCCTAGGGCGTTTGAATGGTTACGGGTTCATCGCTCGTTCTTGCGGGCGAGGTCCTTGGTGTAGAGGGCGCGGGTGGCGTTGAGGACGGCCAGCACCATGACGCCGACATCGGCGAAGATGGCGGTCCACATGCTTGCCAGACCCAGTGCGCCGAGGACGAGGCACGCGAACTTGATGGCCAGCGCAAAGACGATGTTCTCGTATACGATGCGGAGGGTGCGGCGGGCGATGCTCATGGCGAGGGCGATCTTGGCCGGGTCGTCGTCCATCAGGACGATGTCGGCGGCCTCGATGGCGGCGTCCGAGCCGAGGGCACCCATTGCGATGCCGATGTCGGCACGGGACAGAACGGGTGCATCGTTGATGCCGTCGCCCACGAAGGCGAGGTTTTCCTTCGGACCCTTGGCGGCGAGGAGCTTTTCGATCTGGTCCACCTTGTCGCCGGGCAGCAGACCGGCGTGGTACTCGTCCAGACCGAGGTCGGAAGCAACGGCCTTGGCCACCGGCTCGGCGTCGCCGGTCAGCATGACCGTCTTGCGGACGCCCGCCGCCTTCAGGCCCTTGATGGCCTGTGCGCTGTGGGGCTTGACCACGTCGGCGATGAGGAGGTAACCGGCGTATTTGCCCTCAATGGCAACATGGACGATGGTGCCCGGCTCGGTGACTTCGGGGGCGGAGAGGTTCAGCTTTGCCATCAGGCGGGCGTTGCCGGCGGCGACGGTCCTGCCGTCCACCTTCGCGGTCACGCCGTGGCCGCCCAGCTCCTGCACATCGGTGACGCGGTTGGCGTCGATCTCCTTGCCGTAAGCGTTCTTGATGCTCAGGGAGATGGGGTGCTTGGACCAGCTCTCGGCCAGTGCGGCGGCTTCCACCAGCTCGGCTTCGGTCACGCCGTTTTCGGGGTGGACGCCCACCACTTTGAAGGTGCCCTGCGTCAGGGTGCCGGTCTTATCAAAGACCACGACACCGGTGCGGGCCAGCTCTTCCAGATAGGTGGAACCCTTGACGAGGATGCCGCAGGCGGAAGCGCCGCCGATGCCGCCGAAGAAGCTCAGCGGGATGGAGATGACCAGCGCGCAGGGGCAGGAGATGACGAGGAAGGTCAGGGCGCGGTAGATCCAGTCGCCGAAGCGGGCGGGCTGGCCCATCAGCAGCAGGACCACCGGCGGGAGGAAGGCCAGCGCCAGTGCGCTGTAGCAGACAGCGGGGGTGTAGACGCGGGCAAAGCGGGTGATGAAGTTCTCGGCACGAGCCTTTTTCATGCTGGAGTTTTCCACGAGGTCGAGGATCTTGGAGACGGTGGATTCGCCGAATTCCTTGGTGGTGCGGACCTTCAGCAGACCGGTCATGTTGACGCAGCCGCTGATGACCTCATCGCCGCTCTGGACGTCGCGGGGAAGGCTCTCGCCGGTGAGGGCGGCGGTGTTCAGGGCCGAGGTGCCCTCCACGATGACACCGTCGATGGGGACACGCTCGCCGGGCTGGACCACGATCACGGTGCCGACTTCCACATCATCGGGGTCCACCTGCTCCAGCTTGCCGTCCTCGTCCTCGATGTTGGCGTAGTCGGGGCGGATGTCCATCAGGCTGGAAATGCTCTGGCGGCTCTTGCCCACGGCGACGCTCTGGAACAGCTCGCCGATCTGGTAGAAGAGGATAACGGCGCAGCCCTCAACGTAATCGCCCAGCGCGAAGGCACCCACGGTGGCTACGGCCATCAGGAAGCACTCGTCAAAGGGCTGGCGGTTTTTGATGCCGAGAAGTGCCTTGCGCAGGACGTCCCAGCCGACTACGAGGTATGGGATCAGGTAGAGCACCAGCTCCACCGGCGTGGGGAAAGCGGGCAGGAGCCGCAGGATCACGATCAGGACGACCGATGCGATGATCTGATACAGCACCTTTTTCTGTTTTTTGGTCATAGGGATTCTCCTTTTGTCGGGTAGGGGTGGGAGCGGTTTCAACAGGTTTTCCCCGGGAAAGACCTTTTTCCACGTTTTCCCCCGTGTTTTCCACGAGGTTTTCCCGGAGAAATCTGACTTTTTCCCGTTTATTTTTGAGATTTTCCGCAAAACGTGTTGAAAACCCGGTGGAAACTGTTGAAAACTGCACTTTCTTTCCACAAGAGAAATGCTCTGGGATGGAAACGGCTCCCCCGCAGGGGAGCCGTTTCCATCCGGTTTTTATTTTCAGATATCAAAGATCTCGCAGTCGTCCTCGACCTTCTTGCAGGCGGCCAGAACGTTGACCATGGTATCGTGGGGGTCCGCACCCTCAGCGAACTCGACCTTCATCTTCTGGGTCATAAAGCTGACGGTAGCGCTTGCCACACCGGCAACGGTGTTGGCGGCATCTTCCATCTTCTGCGCGCAGTTTGCGCAATCGACTTCGATCTTGTAGTTCTTCTTCATAAGTAGTACCTGCCTTTCAACGATTCCTCGATATGTTCCATCCCCAAAGAGAGGATGCTGCGCACATGGTCATCGTCCAGTGCGTAGTAAACGGTTTTTCCGTCCCGGCGGAACCGCACGAGCTTGGTATCCTTGAGGACCCGGAGCTGGTGGCTCACCGCGGACTGGCTCAACTGCACCGCGTTCGCGATGTCCTGCACACAGAGTTCATTGTCGTGCAGGGCATACAGGATCTTGATGCGGGTGGAGTCGCCGAACACCCGGAACAGGTCGGCCAGCTCGTACAGCACCTCGTCGTCCGGCAGTGCGACCGCCTGCGGCTGCGCTGCGGGCAGGGCATCTTTTGCTTCGGCCATCTCGGCATCTCCCTTCGCTGTGGATTTATATGAATGTCTGTTCATGTGTTCATAGTATCACGCAGAACAGCCCCTGTCAAGGGCTTTTGCAAAGATTTTTGCCCCATAATCAAAAATCCTGAATTTTACCGCAATACGCAAGAAAACTGCATTTTTAATCTGCAAAAAGGGTGCGTTTTTGGAAACAAAAACGCCGCGTCTCAAAGCGGGGAGAGATTTGGAACACGCGTGTTCAAAATCTGGATATATCACTTCCGGCGGGCGGCCGCCACCCACGGCAGATACATCAGCGCCAGCGCCGCCGCAATGGCGGGCAGGAAGCCGAGAATATAGTATTTTTCCCCCAGCAGGTTGGTGAAAGCCGTGGTGATGACGTTGCCGTAGGGGCTATTAAGAAAGTAGAAGTTCGTGCACAGGGGTTTGTTCAGAAAGTAGATGGGCAGGGCGGAGCCGAAGAGAAAGGCCAGCACCTGCGGCACCCGGCGGACGCTGGGGCGGTAGCCGCCCACGACGAGGAGGACTGGGTAGAGTACGAGCAGGGCGTGGATGGAGATGGAGTGCAGATTGATGAGCGTCCACCACGAGGGCACATCGAGCCAGCTTGGGCACAGCAGCGCCAGCGCCGCGCCGGGGATGCAGAGGGCATACAGCTCCTCTTTGCACCAATTCTGGTCGAAGAGGGTGTTGTAAAGGCAGACAAAGACGTTGATGCTGCACAGATGGAGCGGCAGATAGCTCCAGTTCCACTGGCCGGTCAAGGCCATGCCCAGCAGCAGAGCAGCTTCGTCCAGTAAAAGCAGACCTGTGACACCGACCAAGATCTTCCGGCGCAGCTTCGCCCCGCTGCGCTTGTACCAGAGTGCGACCCCTACGATAAAGAGCAGCGAAAGGGCCAGCTCAATTCGATGGATCTTGCCGTAAAGAGGATAGCATTGGTAGCCTTCGCCGTATTCCAGCGCGGTGATATCATAGGATTTCCAGAAGTCGCTCATAGAGGACACCGCCTTTCGGCCCTATCATAGCGCGTTTTGGGCAAAAGCGGAAGAGGAAAATTGCAGAAATCCCTCCAAAACAGGTGCATCGGCGCGGAAAGTGTGGTATCCTATCAAGGTAGTAAAAAATGTTTGCCGATGCGGCGATTGAAGAAAGGAAGTATTTTTATGTTGACTGTTGGCATCAAGGGCGAGCAGAGCCAGCTCGTGACGAACGAAAACACTGCAAAGACCATGGGCAGCGGCACGCTGGACGTCTTCGCGACGCCCGCGCTGGTGGCGCTGGCCGAAAAGACCTGCTGGATGAGCGTGGCGGGTGAGCTGGACGAGGGCTGCGGTTCCGTGGGCACCAAGCTGGAGCTGGAGCACACCGCCCCCACCCCCGTAGGCATGACCGTGACCTGCGAGAGCGAGCTGACCGCCGTGGAAGGCCGCAAGCTGGTGTTTAAGGTATCCCTGCATGATGAAAAAGGCCCCGTGGGCGGCGGCGTGCACGAGCGCTTCATCGTGAACGACGCAAAGTTCGCGGCGAAGGCTCAGGCGAAGAAGGGCTGAGCCGCATCGGCGGCTGGTCGTCCTCCATAATCTGCTCCTCCGCTTTCTGCTGGGCTTCCAGCAGGATGCGGGCGGCCTGTTCGCTGGCGCGGAACAGCTCAAAGTACAGCGCTTTATAATCCGGCGCGTCGGCCACCCCCTTTGTGTTTCTTGGGGATAGTGTGCCCTGCGCCGGGGAAAAAAATCAGAAGAGGAATCGTTTTATGAAAAAAGTGAATCTATCGTGGGCCGGCGCAGTGCTGGTGTTCGGGCTGCTGCTGTGGTGCACGGCGGCAACGCCCGGCACCATCACGGACCCGGCGAACTACACTTGCGCGGTGTACAGCACGGCGCTGAGTCTGCTGCCGCCGGTGGTGGCCATCGTGCTGGCACTGAACACCAAGGAGGTCTACACCTCGCTGCTGGTGGGCATCGCCACGGGTGCGCTGCTCTACGCCAACGGCAACTTGGAGCTGGCGCTGAACACCCTGTTCTTTAATGAAGAGGGCGGTATGGTGGCGAAGCTGGCCGACTCCAGCAACGTGGGCATCCTCGTCTTCCTCGTGATGCTGGGCATCCTCGTGGCCCTGATGAACAAGGCGGGCGGCAGCGCGGCCTTCGGGCGGTGGGCGTCCACCCACATCCACACCCGCGCCGGGGCGCAGCTGGCGACCTTCGTGCTGGGCGTGCTCATCTTCGTGGACGACTACTTCAACTGCCTGACCGTCGGCTCGGTCATGCGCCCGGTCACCGACCGGCAGAAGGTCTCCCGCGCCAAGCTGGCCTACCTCATCGACGCCACGGCGGCCCCGGTCTGCATCATCGCGCCGGTGTCCAGTTGGGCGGCGGCGGTCACCTCCTCGGTGCCGGAAGGCTCCGGGATCAACGGCTTTACCATGTTTCTGCGCACCATCCCGTACAATTATTACGCTCTGCTGACGCTGGTGATGATCTTCTTCCTCGTGCTCACGGGCGCCGACTACGGCCCCATGAAGCTCAATGAAGACAACGCACAGAATGGCGACCTCTTCACCACCGACGACCGCCCCTACGGCGACGATGTGGACGACGGCACCGACACCCGCGGCCATGTCATCGACCTGATCCTGCCGGTGGTGGTGCTGATCGCGGCCTGTATCTTCGGCCTGATCTACACCGGCGGCTTCTTCTCCGGCGTGGACTTCATCACCGCCTTCTCGGACTGCAACGCCTCGGCGGGCCTCGTGATGGGCAGCAGCATTGCCCTGCTGTTCACCTTCGTCTTCTACCGCGTGCGCGAGGTGATGACCTTCCAAGATTTCGCGGCCTGCATCCCGGAGGGCTTCAAGGCCATGGTCAGCCCCATGCTGATCCTCACGCTGGCATGGACCCTTTCCGGCATGACCAACCTGCTGGGCGCAAAATACTACGTCGCGAACCTGCTAAACGGCTCGGCGGCGGCTCTGCAGTACCTGCTGCCCGCCATCATCTTCCTCGTGGCGGTCTTCCTCGCCTTTGCCACCGGCACTTCGTGGGGCACCTTCTCCATCCTGATCCCCATCGTCTGCCACGCCTTCCCGCAGGGCGAGATGCTGGTCATCTCCATCGCGGCGTGCCTGTCCGGTGCGGTCTGCGGTGACCACTGCTCCCCCATCTCCGATACCTCCATCATGGCCTCGGCGGGTGCCCATTGCAGCCATGTGAACCATGTGTCCACCCAGCTGCCCTATGCCATCACCGTGGCCGCCATCTCGGCGGTCTGCTACGTCATCACCGGCCTGAGCCAGATCGTCCTCGGCGCCAGCGCCAGCCTTTTCACCTCGCTGATCCTGCTGGCTGTGGCCATTGCGCTGGAGCTGATCGCCCTCAGCGTCATCCGCGCCAAGTTTGCGGCCCGCAAGCGCTGACCCCGGAAAACCTACGATAAAAAGAAAAGATTGAAATATACAAGGCTGAGAATGCACGCCTCCTCTATCGAAATGCGTCGAAATGTGTTATATTGATAGCAGAATGATAGAATTTCGGAAAACGAGGAGGTACTTTTATGAAAAAGCGCATTCTCAGCCTTGTTCTTGCGCTGAGCATGATGATCTCGCTGTTCCCCGTCAGCGCCCTTGCGCAGACCCCCGGCGGAGGGGGTGCGGCGTTGGCGGAGGAGAATGGGGAAAAGGCAACACCCATCGAGATTACCATTGGCAGCGATGGCAAGCCGACGACAAAGGGCGACGGAACGAATTGGGAGTATGCCGGTACAGATTTGTACTTGCATCAGGGTATTTACACTTTTTCGGCGCCGGTCACTTGCGGCGTTATTATCTATAATGGTGCAACAGTGGCTGGCGGTACGTTTGAAGGTACGGTTTGGAATGAGCCGGGCGGTAAAATTTCTGGCGGAACTTTTAAGAAAGCTGTTTCGAATAAAGGCGTTATTGAAGGCGGCACATTTACTGGTGAAAAGAACGATGATTCCAAGGATACCACCTGTGCAATCAATTATGACACGGGTAAAATAACCAGTGGTGCATTTTATGGAACCGTTCAGAATGATGGTGTAATCACCGGTGGTGTGTTTGTAACAAAACCTACCGGGAGTGGAACGATTGCGAAGGGTTATACGTTGACGACCGAAGGTACGACGTCGAAGTTTGTTTATGCCGCCGGTGGAAAAGAAATCGACTTGGGCCAGTCTGTGTATGTGATACCCAATAACACGGATGCACTCAAAGTGGTGGTCGATGGCGTTTCCAACTGGGATGTTGCAGACGACAGTGACACTCATGCGCTTACAAATTGGGATGGCATAACGCTGGAGCAGGATGGAAGCTTTACCCTGAACACGGACAAAATCAGCGGGACAACATTGACGTTTACAGCATCCACAACGCCTGTGACACCTGACCCGGAATTGGTTCTTGCGGGTGGTGTGCCGGATACCAGTGAGGAACACGCAAAGAAGAAAACTGTTGACGGTAAAATCATTTACTATGGAAACGGCTGGGAATATGACGGCAATACGCTGAAATTGAACCCGGTAAGTGAAAAAGAATTCGCACTAAACAGTGACGGAGTTAATATTACTGGTGCATATCTCAATTGTGATTTGGAAATTGGCGAAAATGCAACCGTCAAGGGAACGATTGCCCTGACGAGAAAAGTCACCAATAACGGCACGATTGATAAACTGCGATTTGGTGGCGACGGCAAAGGACATTATCCGAGTCTGACCAATAATGGAACTGTGAAAAACTGTTCCATTGCATATGCTTCAGTAACGAACAATAAAACGATGGAAAATGTGTCCTTTGTGACTTGTTCGAAATTGGAAAATAGTGCGGATGCAACGATTGAAAATGCGGTTGTTCGAAAGGACAGTAAGAGCATCACATATCGTAATTATGGCACGATGAAAAAGGCTGTATTTGATTTTTCGCCAAGCGGAGAACAAAAAGTTCATGTGCTGAAAGCAAGCAGTGGCGAAACAGTTGGTGCGACACTGAGCGGAATCAAAGCTGTCGTGTTCGGTACAGAAGTGTATATTGTCGGCGAACCGGAAGTCAAAGTGAAAATTTCCGGTAGCAACAAGGAAACGATTACCGATGTCAACGGGAATAAGGCTTACGGCGGCTTGGAGTCAGGCAAAGACAGCGAGGGTTTCCAGAAGTTCACGGTGCAGGAGAAGGACAAGGAACTTGTGCTGAACCAAATCGGTGCCCCTGAACCGAGTGAGGTAAAGCATACACTGACGCTGGTGAATGCGGAGCTTGTTGGCATGACAGAAACCGAGTTCACAGAAAACGCAACAATTAAGATCAAGCCGAAGTTTACCGACGAGGAGTTTGAACTGGCCTACTGGACAAGTGAACCAACGGATTTTGATGTAAGTTCGATTTACGCCAACGGGGACGGCACTTACACCCTGAAGATGCCGGGCAATGAGCTGACGCTGACCGCAAACGGCCGGAAGAAGACGTACAGCCTGACGGTTGTGAATGGCTACATTGGTGATGCGACGGATATCAGAAGCGGCAGTTTTGAAAAGGGTGCGCAAATCACCATTGTGGCAGATGCACCGGCTAATGGCTTTGCCTTTGTAGGCTGGAATGCACTGAATGGAACCACTTGTCCGGTATTTAGTTCGGCAGACAAAGACACTCGTACCTACAAATTTGCAATGCCCGCTGAAAAGGTTGAGCTGGAAGCTGTTTATGAGCCTACCGGCAGCGGAGAACTGGTTCTCGTCAATGGTGTGCCGGATATCAACAATGCGATACGCCGTGATGTACACGAGAATGTCACAACATACGTTGGCCGCGGCTGGGAATACAAAGTTTCTGATGAAACCGACCCCAGCAAGAACTTGCTCCTCTTGACCGAAGGAAATTTTGTATTGGACAAAAATTCCAGCAGTGACAGCCTCAAGTGCAACTTGGAGATTGATGAATACGCAAGTGTAAAGGGTACGATTCCCCTTACCCAAGCTGTCAAGATTGAGGGCACAGTTGATGGAATGTACTTTGATGGTGCTGAGGTGACGGTTGATACAACCGGAATGGTCACGAACAGCATTCTGCACAACGTCACGGTCACAAACAACGGCAATATCGAAAACTGCGTGAGTGACACCGAGCTTCCGGGTGCACAGGCACTGACCGAAGCGGGCGGCGCAACCGTTACGGCGACCCTTGACGGCTGTGTGGGCGAAGTCTCCGGCGAGACGCTGTACTTCACCGGCACGCCGACGCTGAAAGTCAAGGTCAAGGGCGGTACTGTCGAAAAAGCCAACGGTGAAGATGTTGGTCAGGCAGATGAAAACGGCTGGTATACCGTTACGGCGGCGGAAGACGGCAATATCAAGCTGACCAAGAGCACCCCCACCCCGAACCCCGACGACCAGCCCAAGACCTACACCGTTACCGTCAAGGGCGGCACGATCAACGGCAAGACTGAGGTAAAGGCCGAGAAGGACACCAAACTGACGGTGGACGTGGACGAGTCGGAAGTGCCGGAGGGCATGACCTTTGACGTGTGGAGCATCCGCTTCCCGGAGGGTATCAAGGACACGCTGACGCCCAGCGTGATGCTGCACGACCCCCACATGGCCTTTGCGATGCCGGGAGCGGACATCACCATTGAGGCGCAGTACCGCTCCTCCGAGCTGCCGGGCGAGGACGATGGGCCCTCGACGCTGGGCACCATGGCCACCGTGGCCGTGGGCGGCGCAGCGGCTGGCATCTTGGTGTGGCAGGGCGTGAGCCTTGGCGTGGACAGCTACTTGCAGCTGAATCTGCCGGAGGGTGTGGCGGTGCCCACCAACCGGCGTGAGCTGGTGAAGCTGCTGTGGGAGACGGCGGGCAAGCCCGAAGCGGCTGTGCCGAGCCTGTACAGCGATGTGCCCGCAGAGGAGATCGAGCTGCAGAAGGCGACCCGCTGGGCCATCGACAACGACCTTGTGAAGCCCGCCGACGACAGCGACGCTTCCCGTTTTGACCCCGACCGTTACGTTACCAAGTACGACGTGTTCGGCGCGTGGCTCAAGCTCAAGAAGCTGATGAGGTAACTTCCCCAGTCCTCTCGGAGGCCAGCCCCCTCTGGGCGCTGGCGCAAAGAAGTCCCCCATAAACGGCAAGGCCGCACAGCGCAAAAACTGTGCGGCCTTTTTGCGCGGCGGGCACTTTTTCGCTTGCGTTCGGGCAAAAATATGATATACTAAAAGAAATTGAGGGAAT
>ERZ1034984.1515-NODE-1515-length-21451-cov-16.416900_pt1 | contig 21451 bp, 18 predicted proteins | sample MGYA00520589_ERZ1034984 | MGnify/ENA primary metagenome ERZ1034984 (study PRJEB33766, sample SAMN09781790) | gut metagenome | biome: gut microbiome | host: Homo sapiens | place: Madagascar | study: EMG produced TPA metagenomics assembly of the PRJNA485056 data... | reverse complement strand
CGTCGGAGTTCTCGTCGTGCGCCCAGTTGGCGACCCTCATCTCGTCGTCGCGCCATTTCTCGTTGCGGCACTCGCGGAAGAGCCCGTTGTGCTTGACGTAGGCGTCTGCGCCCTCGCGCTCGAGGTAGGCGTAGTGCTCCTCGCTGCCGTAGCCGGCGTCGGCCGCGAAGCTTGCGGGCAGGCGCCCGATCCTCTCCTTGACGTGCTCGCAGCGCGGGATGGCGCAGGACGTGTATACTATATGCGCAGGTCAAAAGCCATTTTATAAGAACACGAATCGATATTCGCAATAGCAAGGCGATAATCTGGGAGGCTGAAAAAGAAAGGCCCGCCAAGACCTTTCGGTCCTGGCGGGCCATGCTGTAGCAATAGTTTTGATACAGCCCCCTTTTTTATGATGGGCGAGAGAAGACGAAGCAGCCCTCGGCGCCAATGAAGACGGGCACGGCCTCGCCAGGACCGGGGAGCGCGGCCGTGGGCACCGTGAGCGTCTGGCCCGCCACGTCGAGCCGTGCCAGGTACGCCGCCCCGGCATAGACGCCGCAGCGCACGACGGCCTCGCCCGCGCAGGGCTTCCCCGCCTCCTCCCCGTCCCGACCAAGCGAGCAGGCCCCCTGGCGCACCACGGCCACGGCCGGCCCGTCGGGAACGCCGACGGCGGGCAATGCGATCTCCCCCACGGAGAACCGCTCCGCGCGCACCGCGCCCTCAAGCACTGAGCAGTCGCCGAAGCAGGCGGCGATCTTGGCCGTGGCGGGGTCGCGGTACAGCACCTCTGGGGCGCCGACCTGCGTCACCCGGCCCCCATCGAGGGCCACGATGGTGTCCGACATCATGAGGGCCTCGTTGGCGTCGTGGGTCACCATGAGCGCGGTGACGCCCTCCTCGCGGTGCAGGCGCAGAAGAAGCGAGCGCATGTCGTCGCGCAGGCTCTCGTCCAACCCCGAGAACGGCTCGTCCAGAAGCAGGGCAGCTGGTGCCGCTGCAATGGCCCGGGCCAGGGCCACGCGCTGGGCCTGGCCGCCGGAGAGCGTCTGCACCGGGCGCGGCCCGAAGCCGGCCAGCTGCACGCGTTCGATCAGCTCTTGTGCCCGAGCGCGCCGCTCGCGACGGCCCACCCCGGCCATGCGCAGCGGGTAGGCGACGTTCTCCTCCACCGTCATATGGGGGAACAGCCGCACGTCCTGGAACACGAACCCCAGCCGGCGCCTGTGAGGGGGAAGGCCGTCCACGGCCGCGCCGTCGAAGGCGATGCTGCCCGAATCCTGCAGCAGGATGCCGGCGATCACCTTGAGGAGGGTGGACTTGCCCGCCCCCGACTCCCCCAGAAGGGAACAGAACGCGCCGTCGGGCACGGTGAACGACACATCGCGCAGCACCGGCCGCATCGTCTTGCGCCCAGACCCCAAGGTCAGGTTGATATGGCTCACGGACAGCTCCATGGCGCTCCTATCCGTTGAAGTAGTCGATTTCACGGGATGCCTGCTTGCGCAGCAGCACCTCGAACAGCAGAAAGACGATGAGCGTGGCGGCGAGGAACACCACGCCGTAGGCACTCGCGATGGTGCGGTCGCCGCCGGCCAGGTACGGGAACATGACGAGCGCCAGCGTCTTCACCTTCCCCGCCCCCACGAGCAGCGTGATGAAGTACTGGGAGAACGACAGGATGTAGCTCATCGAGGCCGCCGACAGAAGAGAGGGGGCGAGCACGGGCAGGATCACCGTCGCCCACGTCCGCGCGCTGCCGGCCCCGCACAGGCGCGCCTGTTCCTCGAGGCGGGAGCCAGCCGCCTCCATGGCGTCAACCATGATCAGCGACGCGTAGGGCAGAGCCACGATGACATGGGAGACGACCACCCCCGCAACGGTGCCGGCCAGCCCGGCCCGGATGAAGGCCACCTGGACGCCCATGGCGAAGACGGTGGCCGGGATGAGGAAGGGCGTGAGCACCGCGAAGCGGAAGACCTCGCGGCCGGCGAACCGGTAGCGCGACAGGGCGCGCCCGGCGAGCGCGGCCACCGTCGTGGTCAGCACCGCCGTGGCAAGCGCGATGCCCACCGAGGTGCCGAGCACGTCGGTCAGGCGCTGGGCGGGACCGAACAGCTCCTCCACGCCGCGGGCAGAGAGCGTCTCGGGGAGAAGCGAGGGCCAGGGCCACGAGGCCGTGAACGCCCAGACGACGATGATCGCCACGGGCCCCAGGACGCAGAGCGCCTGCAGGGCCACGAGCGCCCGCGACGCCGCCTTCCCCGATAGGCCCCTGCCGCGCCGCGGGCTCATCGGTCGCGCTCCTCGCGGCGCAGCACGGCGAAGTACGCCGCGGCCGCCGCCGTGGTGACCACGGCCATGACGCCGTTGAGGGCCATGGCGACGCAGCGGTTCATGATATCGGGGTTCTGAAACTCAAGGTAGGCGAGCACGGGCAGCGCCTTGGGCGCCGTCGGCCCCAGAAGGAACGTCACCTCGTAGGCGCCGAAGGCGAAGGCGAATACCACGAGGAAAGCCTTCACGAGCGCCCCTCTGCAAAGCGGCAGCGTCACCGTGAGAAACGAGCGCAGAGGCGAGGCGCCGAGAGTTCCCGCCGCCTCCCCGAAGCTGTCCGAGACATGGCCCATGAGCGTCACCGTGCAGAAGGCCACGAAGGGCACCTCCTTCCATACGTAGGTGGCGATGATGCCCCACCCGCTCGGGTCCCCCACGATGGAGGGGAAGTCCGTGGGGGACCCGATGAGGCCGAGGTGGAACAGGACCCGCGGCATAAGCCCCGAGCCCGAAAACAGCGAGACCATGGCCAACACCACGAGGATATGGGCGCACATGAGGGGGATCTGCACATCGATGAGGGCGATCAGCCGCGTGCGCCTCACCGCGCACAGCGCCGCGGACAGCACGATGCCGCCGGCAAGGGCGACAAGCGACGAGACCAGCGCGATATACAGGCTGAAGCCCACCGAGGCGGCCAGGTCGGGCCGGGTGAGCACCTCGCCCCAATAGTCGAGGGTGAAATCGGTCAGGCCGAGGAAGGGCATGATGCCGAACCCCTGCAGCACGCCGTTGACCACCCCGTAGAGGAAGACGGCCACCAGCACCAGGGCCGGCGCCATGAGAAGATAGGGGGCGGCGGCGCGCCCGCGCCGCCGCATCGCCAGACGGTCCATGGCCGCCATCGCCTCCTCTCAGACAGCGCGGATGCGCTTAATTGAAACCTTACTGCTGCGCCACGCGCGTAAGCCACAGCTTCTCGAGGATCGGAATGACCGGGCCCGCGGCCTCGGTAATACGATGGTCGAGCAGATCCTCCAAGGGAATCTGGGTGGAGCCAAGGGGCACGTCGGCGAAGGCTTTGGCATCGGCCTCGGGAAGCTTGCCCATGTCGAGCACCGAGATGTTGCCGATGTTCTCGTAGATAGACAGCTGCATCTCAGGCGAGATCACCTCGTTGATGGCCACGAGCGCCGCGGCCTTGTGGGGCGCGTTGGCGGCGATGGCCATGAAGTTCGAGTTGCCCACGGTGCCCGTGTCGAAGATGAACGAGCGGGTGGACTCGGGCAGCTGGCCGGTTTTGACGAGATCCTGCGGCGCGCCGTAGCCCATGTTCAGGATGAGCTCTCCGTCGGCGTACATGGTGGCCACCGTGGAGGAGTCGGCCGGGAAGGTCGCGCCCTCCTTCCAAAGGTACGGTTTCAGCTCGCGCAGGTAGTCCAGGCCGGGCTCCACAACGGCGAGCACGCTCTCCTCCGTGGGGTTTTCCAGAGACGACAGCTTCTCAAACTTGTCTTTGCCCACCACGCCGGCGATGAGGCAGGAGATGAAGGCCGTGCCGGTGAAATCGCCAGGCTCCGGATAGGTGACTTGCCCCGGATGGGCCTGGCAGAAGGCCTTGAACTCCTCGACGGTGGTCGGCGGGGCATCGACGATGTCGCTGTTGTACCACATCTGCATCTGGGCCTTGCCGTAGGGGCATTCGAAGCCCTCGGTCGGCGAGCCGAAGTCGTATTCGACCTCGGGGCTTTGCCCGTCGATGTAGTCGTTGAAATTCGGCAGATAGCTCGTGAAGGGGCCCCAGAGGTAGCCGTTTTCCTTGCAGGAGTAGAAGTTCTCGCCGTTGATCCAGATGAAGTCGATGGAGCCCTCCTCCACGCCCGCCTGCATCTCGCCGGAGAGCTGGGTCAAGATGTCGTTGATGTCCATGCCTACCAGATCGAGCGTGATGTCGTACTTCTCCTTGAGCGCCGGGGCGAGCACCGTCTTGATCCAGGTGTTGCGCGTCTCGTCGCCGCCCCATCCGTACCAGGAGACCGTCTGTCCCTTGGCGGCCTCAAGCACGGCGTTCCAATCGCCGTAATCGACCTCGCCGGCCGCGGTGCCGGCGCCGCCGTCCCCCTTCGTATCGCCCGCGCCCGAGCAGCCCGCCAACGTGCCGCCGAACATCAGGGCCGCGACCGTCACGCCGGCCATACCCACGAAGCGCCGACGGCTCATCTGGGCGCGCGACGCCTCGGCAATCACCTTCGAGAATTCCTGATCCATGGTTTTTGTTCCTTTCGAAAAAGATACTCACTTGAGGTTTTCGCTTCTATTCCACAGGGTTGGCCGGATCTCCAGCCCACTCACTGAACCCTGCGGTGTAGACGTTCACGTTGCCATAACCCAAAGCCGAGAGGATTTCAGCAACATTGGCCGCACGGACGCCTCCCGTGCAGTACACGATGATCTCGTCAGAGGGGGTCAGGCCCGCATCCGCGACCAATGCCTCTATCTCCTCAGCGCTCTTGAGCGTCGCATCATCGTTGTAGAGTGCCACCGACGGCAGGCTAACGGCACCGGGAATGTGTCCTGTGCGCGATTCGCCCATAGTTATTTCCCCTGCGTACTCTTTCGACGAACGAGCATCGACGATCTTAGCCGTTGACTGATGCTCTTTGACGTAATCCGTATCTACCTGGGCAATGGACGTCGACGGATCGGCTGCAGCTTGAGACTCATGAGAGCCCTGGTTGAAGAGCCACTGGGGCCAGCCCCCATCAAGGATATAGACGTCCGCGAGGCCGGCCTGTTGGAGCGTCCAGAGCATCCGCCCGTCTTCTCCCCACCCATCCTGGGGATCGGTATAGATGACCACCGGCCTTTGGCCATCGATACCCGCCCGTCCCAGAGCTGCTTTCAATGCCGCAGCGTCAGACACCTCGGCCCATCCGGCCTCGCCCTGAGCCACGGCCACGTTGGACACATCAGTCCAATGGAGATTTACTGCCCCTGGGATATGCTGCGTCGCATAGTCAGACGCGGAGCGAGCATCGAGAATCGTGACGTTCTGGATGTTGTCCTTGAGCCACTCGGCGCCGACATAGCGCTCGCCCACCGTGCCGGCGGCCTCTTCGGCGATAGGCATCGCTGCGAGAGCGGAAACCTCAGATCCCTGGGGTGTTCCGGCTCCATCGCCTGTGGGCTGTCCAGCCGATTGAGCACATCCGCCCAGAGCGAGCGCTACGGCGAGAGCCGCAGCCGCCACAGGCACATGCTTTCCAACCTTTGCTTCTACCATCTTTTCCTCCCATTGTTATGCACTACTATTTGATTATGTCTATTAGTAGTCTAAGACCATTATACAGAAGGGATCAGCCACGTCAAGAGGGCAAGAAGTCGACGGGTAAGGTCGCGCTGTGAGGAACCTTTTGGCGACAATCTTTCTAAAGCAGCTCCTGAGCGAGCCAGGGGCCGTACTCGCCGGACCACATGGACTCGAGCCGGCCGAAGACGCCCGGCCAATCGAAGCCGGGCTCGAAGAGCAGCTCCAGGTACTGACAGAACGCCGGGCCCGCGGCGCCCTCGCCCGATGCCGCATCGGCGCGGCGGGCGGCGGCGAAGGTGTAGGCGCAGGTGGGGCAGTTGGCCACGACGAGCTCGGCGCCGGCGGCGCGGGGCTCCTCGTCGAGCGCGCGGCGGGCGCGACGGTCGCAGATGCCCTGATCGACCAGGGACACGGCCCCGGCAGCGCCGCAGCAGACCGCGTTGGCGCCGTGGTGGGCGCATTCCACGCAGGCGCCGTCGTCGAAGATGCGGCGCAAAGGACCGCCGAAGCGCCCGTCGCGGTCGTGGCACGAGTCGAAGAACGTGACCACCGGCGCCTCGTTCCCAGCCAGGTCCCTCAGCTTCTCGGGCAGCGGCTTCGCTCCTGCCGCCGCCAGAAGCTCCGGCAGCGCGATGAGCTCAAGACCCTCGGCGCCCTCGGCCGTCTCCCATTCGTCGCGGCAGCCGGGGCAAACGAGCACCACACGCTTGATGCCCGCCGAAACGGCCCTTTCCGCAAGCCGGTGCTTGAAGGCCTCGCAGCGGTCGGCGAAACCGCCCGAGCGCAAAGGGCTCCCGCAGCAGTCCACGGAAAGGGCCACTTCCATCCCCTGCTCCCTCAGCCACGCGAACACCGCGCGCGTGAGCTCGGGGGCGTAGCTGGCCAGGGAGCATCCGGGGAAGAACAGCGTGTCGGCGCCCCACTCGCGGGCGTTTTCCAACAGGGGCAGATCAGTGTAGTAGATGCCGTGCACGGCGCGGTAGGCCGAGAAGATGTGCCACTCGCGATCGACCTGGGTCATGGTGAAGCCGTCGGTGCCCGTGACGCCGGCCAGGGCCAGAAGCTCGCGCAGGGCCGCGAACACGGGCCGTGCCTCGATGCCGTCGGGGCAGATGAGCGTGCAGAAGCCGTCCATGCAGCAGCGGCGCACGGCGAAGACGAGGTCGGGGCGGGCGTGGGCGAGCCCGGAGACGCCCTCGGCGTTGCCCGCCTCGGCAAAGGCGGCGGCGAGACCGCCCACGGTCAGGGCCTCCCCCGCCGGTTGCAGCACCTCGCAGCGGGGCGCGCACGCACCGCAGCGGCGGCACCGGTCCGCGGCGCAGGAAACGGTCTCGAAAGCGGAACTCCAGCTCATAGCACCTTCTTTCCCATGGGCAGCGGGGCGCACTCGCCGCGCATCTCGCAGCCGTCGCAGTCGGCGGCAATCGTTGGGGCGATGGCGTCCCAGGGCACTTCCTTGAAGCCCAGGGCGCGATAGAACGGAACCGAGGCGCCCCGGGCCACCAAGCGCAGCTCGCCGACGCGGGAGAGCGCCTCTTCCACCAGCGCGCGCCCCACGCCCCATCCGCGCCAGGTGGCGCAGGACACGACCGGGTTCACATGGAATACGCCGTTTTCCCCCTTCTGCAGGCGCAGGAAGCCCACGGGCACGTCCTCGTCGTTGACGGCGACGCGCACGCCTGTCGCCGAGGGCAGCGCATCCATGCCCTCGGTGGCGGCGTAGGCGTTCAGATAGGCGAGATCGGCCTCGCGGCCGTCGCGGATGGCGAAGGGGCTCTCGGTCACGGATTCCTCCTAGAACGGTGGCAGGTACACTTTGTCGCGGGACTGCGGGATGGCGCGGCGGCCCAGCTCGCGCAGGCCCCGCACGACGTCGTCCATGAGCGTCACGGGAATGCCCATCATCATGAGCGTGTCGTCCACATCCGACGAGGCGCGGCAGCCGTAGCAGCCGAAGGAGATGTTGATCTCGCCGGACGTCAGCGGGAGGAGCGTCGTCTCCACGCACTGGGCATTATAGCCCGAGGCGTGGAAGTCGTGGCGGTGCCCCGTGTAGTAGGACGTGGCCATGGAGAGCCACATCATCTGCTCCGGCGTTCCGACGACGGCCACCACCTCCGCCGTACAGCGCGGCGCATCCAGAGGGCAGGTCACCGTGGCGCGCACCGAGCGCGGCGGCAGGCTCGGGCGCTCGGCCACCATGCGACGGGCCGCCTCCACCGAGTCCAGCTTGTGGAACAGGATGTACAGCTCCCCCGAGGCGAGTTTCTTCGGGATGGGCGCCAACCCCAAGATGGAGGTGCCGTCGGGGCAGGCATGGCGGTTCACGGGCATCATGAGCGCCCGTCCGCGCCGGGCCGCCATGAGCGCCTGGCAAAAGCGCAGCCGCTCCTCGGGCAAGGGCACGTCGGGCAGAGGCTCGCCGGCCCGGATGAGCGAGACGGCCACGGGGTGCCAGCGCAGCCCCAGCACCTCGCGCAGGACGGCCGCCCACTCCCGGTAACGCTCGCAGGTCGCGGCATCCAGCGGCGGCGCGCAGGGCCCATCGGCCTCCGCCGCGGCCCGGGCCGTGGCCTCGATGCGGATGGCATGGACCGGGCACTGGCCCGAGCAGGTCTCGCAGCCCCAGCAGGCCTCCTCAGCCACGGCCACGGGACGGCCGTCCTCCATGGCGATGACCTCCATGGGGCAGAACGCCTCGCACAAACCGCACCCGGTGCAGAGCGCGCCGTCGAAGTGCACGGCGTGGCTCACGGCGGTCGTGTCGGCGAACTGGGCCGCCTCCATTACTTCCAGGGCGCCTTCGTGCAGCTCGATCTTCTGGGTCACAGGCTCCTCAACTCCTCCTTGCACCAGGGGGCGTACACGCGCCGCCCGGCGCCGTCGGTTAAATGGTACGAGCAGAACGGGATGGCGCGCCCATCGGGCACCGTTACCATCATGGAGCATTCGCGCAGTCGGCGAAGGTCCATCGTGCTCGCGTCCATGTAGTTCATCACGATGACGGAAAGCCCGTCGTGCACCGGCACCCCGCGGGCGGCCAAGATGTCGGGGATGACCGACCCTTGCGGGCTGTCGGGGCTATAGGCCGCACGGTACTCCTCGAAGGTGATCGATTTGGTGGCCGGATAGAAGCCGGAGGCGTGATAGCGCTCGGACGGCTCGCGGCGGTCGCGCACGAGGAAGGTGCCCGTATCGCACAGCGGATTCGAGCACCCGAGCGGCCAGAAGTCCTCCGCATCCAAAAGTCCCTCGGACTGCTCGGCCATCTTGAAGATGACGTCCCCCGCCGTGAGCGCCACAGGAGCCTCGGCCTCGAAGCGGCCCGAGGTGAAGGCGGGCTGCAACGCGAGCCCCGCCACCACATCGGCGTTCTCCAGCGCAAAGCGCAGAAGGTCGCCGAGCTGGCCGTCGTTTTCGCCGGACACCACGGCCACGGAGAGCACTACCTGGACGCCCGCCTCGCGGCAGCGCTCGATGGCGCGCCGCTTCACGTCAAGGATATCCCGACCGCAGGTGGCCTCGTACACGCTCCCGGTCAGACCGTCGAAGGAAAGGTAGACCCCGGTGAGGCCCGCCTCCACGAGGCGCTCCAGATATCCCGGGCGACTCGCGATGACAAGCCCGTTGGTATTCACCTCGATGCCCCAGAAGCCCTTCTTACGGCCCAGGCGGATGATGTCCGGCAAATCGGCGCGGCAGGTGGGCTCGCCGCCAGTGAGCTGCACGGCCCCATCGGTGCCCACGGCCCGGGCGATGACGTCGTACATGGCGCCGATCTCCTCCAGCGTCGGGTCGCCCGTGGGATCCTCGGCGCTCATGAAGCACACCGGACAGTGCAGGTTGCAGGCGCGGGTCACCTCGATCTCCAGCAGCGTGCCGCGCCGCTCGTGGCGGGCGCAGGTGCCGCAGCCCGTCGGGCAGGGGGACGAGGCCGCGCAGTTGGGCTTGGGCGGCGTCTTGGGCAGCGCCAGCGAGGTCAGCCAGCGGTAGTGATCGGCATCGGGCCAGATGCGCGTGCGCACAAGCCCGTGATCGGGGCAGGTTCGCTCCATCCACACGACGCCGTCTCCATCAGCGGAAATGGTGGCCGGCAGCGGTAAGAGGCATTCCGGGCACAGCGCCTCGGTTCTCTCCTTCAACGTCTCTTCCATGGCTTCCTACTTGTCAATATACTGGCGCGGGTCGTGGTTCTCGTTGGGGGGAGTGGTCACCTTCAGCCCCAGGAAATTGATCCAGTCGAGCACGCGCCGGGGCACAAACAGCCCCTGGTGCGGGGCCGCCTCCTCGATGGCGCGCAGGCACGAGATGGCGTGGGCCAGATCGCTCCCCTCGTCCACATCGGCCACCGGCGACAGGTACGCCGAGGGGGCGCCGGTGGCCTTCAGCTTCTCCACGTAGGCGTCGAGCGCCGCTTTGCCGCCGGTGTTGTAGTAGACGCCCTGGTTGTCCATGGGGGTTTCGGCGCACCAGCCCACCAAAGACGTGCCGCACTCCTGGCACGGCGCCTGCACGAAACCGGGCGTGCCGAGGGAGCGGAAGTAGTCGAGCCACTGGAAGGCCTGGATGATGTGGCTCTTCGGCAGCGTGGGAATGTCGCCTCCCACCGACACCACCGCATCGTAGCCCAAGGCGAACAGCTGCGAGAAGGCGTCGTCGAAGTGGTCGTCGAAGGTGGCGCCCGCATCGGTCAGGTAGTGCACCTCCATGGGCCACGGGCCGATAGCCTCGTAGGTCTCGCGCATGAGCTCGACGTTGTCGGCCGGGGTGGTGGACACGTAGAAGTCGTAGGCGACGGCCTCCGCCGTCGGATCGGCGGCCACGGCCGCGTCGTTCTCGCGCTGCAGCTCGATGAGCGCGTGCATGGAAAGCTCGCTCACGTCGTAGAGGCTGCGGCGGAAGAACTCGGCGGCCTGCTCGGGCGTGAGGATGCCGCCCCGCTCGCGCGTGAGGCGCGTCTTCACGAGGCCGGGCACAGGCGGTTTGCTGAAGATGAGCAAGGCGCACTTGCGGTTGGTCATGCTGTCTCGTCCTTTCTCGGTATGGTCGTATCTTCTCTATCGTCTTGCCAGGAGAGTCGCCCCGCGAAGGGCGCGATATGGCACGGAATCGCGTTGTAGCGCCAGGTGCCGATCAGGGGCTCTTCGGCCGTGCAGCTGGTAAGGTGGTTGGCATTGGACTCGTCCATGGCGCCGAAGTGCGGCGCGGACGCGTCCTCCTCGGGACGCCACCAGCCGTAGTCGACGCTCACCACGTCGTCGCGCATGGGAGCGACCTCCAGAAGGAACCGCGCCGTGCCGACGGCAGTTCGAACCTCGACGGGATCCCCCACCCCAAGGCCCAGGACCGCCGCCGTGGCGGGGCTCACCGTGGCCTGTGGCGCCGGGCACGCCTTCCGAAAGCGCGGGTTCTCGAAGTACATGGAACCGTTGTAGGGCTGGCGCCGCGCGCCGGTGATCAGGGTGAGGGGCAGGCCCCCGTCCCGAGGCGCCACCTCGCCGAACGCGGCGCGCCCTCCGGGCCCAGACGCGCCGACCACGATCGGCTCGGGCACGCGCGAGCCACCGAAGCGCGGAAGGAACTCGCTCGCCAGCTCGATTTTTCCCGTAGACGTGGCGAACCCCCGGGGCGCGCCGTCTGCGCCGGGCAGCTCGTGCTTGCGCGGCGTGGGCGCGGGCCAGTACAGGCCCGTGGCGCAGAACTCGTCCCAGGAAAGGCCCGTTGGCGCCAAGCTCGCGGCAAAGGCCTCCTCCAAAGTCTCCTCGGGCCAGGCATCCTCCTGGCCCAGGCGAAGTCCCAGATCGCGGAACACGTCGTAGTCGCGCTTGCGCTCGTAAAGGGGCGCCACCGCAGCGGGCCCGCCGTAGGCCGCGTTGGCCACACCGCCGTGCACCTGGAGCACCGGCCGCTCGAGGGCGCCAGCCGCGGGCAGCACGTAATCGGCCAGAGCCGCCGTGGGTGTCATGCGGTACTCGAGCACCACGAGCAGATCGAGGCCCGCAAGCGCCCGGCGCACACGGGCGGAGTCGCCGTAGGTGAGCAGCGGGTTGGTGGCGTTCACGATGAGCGCCCGCACCGGATAGGGCTCGCCGGTTTCCATGGCGGTGAGCACGTAGTCGGGCAGGGCCGAGGTGAGGTAGCGCATGGGAGGCGTGCGGCCGTGTCTTTCGGTGAGAGCGCGCAGGGCGTCGTAGCCCTCGAAGCTCTGCAGGGGCGTGCGCCCGGCGTTGAGGGACGCCGTGCGGCAGCCGGGCGCCATCGCGTCGCTCTGCTCCATGGCCTGCTCGCTTATGAAGTCCGGCGCCTCCGCCAGAAGGCAGCTGCCCGGGACATCCACGTTGCCGGTGATAGCGCGCAGACAGCAGATGGCCCGATGGACGTGGGGCACGGCGCGCCCGAGCTGGTCGATGCCGCGGCCGGACACCAGCGCGGCGGCGCGGGCCGAGCCGAACAGGCGGGCGGCCCGGCGGATGTCGTCGGCGTCCACGCCGCAGACCCTCGACGCCTCCTCGGGCGTCCAAGAGGCAACACAGCGCGCCAACTCGTCGAAGCCGTGGCACCACGCCTCCACGAACGACTCGTCACAAAGCCCCTCGCTGATGATCGCGTTCAGAAGGCCCAGGGCCAAAACCGCGTCGGTGCCGGGGCGCACGGGCAGCCACAGATCGGCGATCTCGGCGGCCTCGGTCTTGCGCGGGTCGATCACCACGAGAAACCCCTCGCCGGCGGCATAGGACTGGATATGCCCCCAGAAGGCGGAGTTATCGGACTGGGCGGGGTTCGTGCCCCACAGGACGAGGCACTCCGTGAGCCCGGGGACGATATCGGGCTCCACGGTCCAGCCGAAGGTGACCATGTCCATCCAGATGCGCGGGTTCCAGCAAATCTGCCCGATGCCCATGTTGTTCGGCGAGCCGAAGCGGCTCATGAATCGGTGGAGCGGCCAAAACGAGCAATGCGGGCCGCCGATGGCGCTGGCCAGGGTGGCAGGACCGTGCTCCTTGGCGAGCGCCGAAAGCCGCGCGGCGATGTCGTCCAGCGCCTCGTCCCAGCTCACCCGCTCCCATCGGCCGCTCCCCCGCTCTCCCACCCGCCGCAGGGGGTAGTTCACGCGGTCCGGCGCATCCAGCGCCCCGACGTTCATGGGCCAGCGCTTGCAGGAGGCCATGACCGAGGCGCCGTAGGGGTAGCGGGCCGGATCGGGGCGCAGCCTCGTCACGCGGCCCTCCTCCACCGTCGCGATGACGGCGCAGGCGTAGCCGCAGTACTGGCAGTTGCTCGGACGCTCGACGGACTCGCTCACCGCGCCTCCCCCTCCCTCGCCGGAAGAAGCGCGAAGTCGCGGCCTCCGTCGGGCGCCTTCCACTCGTTCTCGATGAGGAAGCGCAGGGACAGGGGGCGGGCCGCGACACGCCAGTTCATGGGGTAGTCGCAGAGCAGCTCGAGGTAATGGACGACGGGAAGCCCGTCCTGGGCCGAGGCCAGGGACGCCGCGCAGCTCATGCAGGCCGTGACCATGGCATCGGCGCCGTGCCGGGCCGCGTGCTCCGCGCGCCGGGCCCCCTGGGCGAGCGCCGCCTCGTACCGGCCGGCAGCCCGGGCGATGGACCCGCAGCAGCGCGACGAGGGCTCGAGGTTGTCCTTGATGAGCATCTCGGGGGGAAGCATCGCCCGCACGCCGCGGCCGAAGTCGTAGTCGCCGCGGTCGGGGCACGAGTCGTGCACCCACATCTTCGGGGTGTCCTTGCCCGCGAAGCCCTTGGCGGCGAGTACCTCGCGCGCCGTGGCCGGATCGATGCGGCAGCCGAGCTCGGCGAGCACCTTGGGCAGGGGCACCACCTCCGCGCCCGGCGCGCCCGCCTCGGTCGAGAGGGCGCGCTTGAGGGCAGCCGCGCAGTTCGGGCACGCGGCCACGATGCGCTCGGTGCCCGCCGCCTCCACGGCCCGGCGCAGCGCCTCGTCGACGGCCGCCCGCCGGGCCGCGCCATCGTCCTCGAAGTCGAGGATCTTGCCGCAGCACAGAAGCGAGGTGCCGTCCACCACGCCGGCCTGCGCGAGATAGTCCGACAAGGTGGAGACCAGGGCCGGGGCGTAGTTGAGCATTGAGCATCCGGGGAAGAAGACCGAAGCGGCCCGCGTGCGGCTCCCTCCCTCGGACACGCGCGCCGGCGATCCGTCGGCCGCCACCGCTACGGCGCAGCCGGTCAGCGCATCGGTCATCAGGATGCCGTCCATAGCGGTATCTCCTCTCTTGCAACGCGGGCCGCGCCGGGCGAAGGCGCGGGCGCGGCCCCGAATTCAATCCAAAGGCGGCCTAGTAAAGGTTCTCGCCCTTCGTCCAGGCCTTGAGGAACTTGGCGTCGCTCTTCGGAAGGCGCTCGTAGAAGCGCTCCTCGCCGGGCAGCGGCGCACGCTCGTCGGAATAGACGCACAGGTAGCGCAGCAGCAGGCCACCGCAGAGCACCAGGATGGGCGCCAAGACCTCGGAGCCGGTGGAGCCTGCGCCCAAGACGTAGAGCGCCAGGGGCAGAACCAGTCCGCCGAAAACCATGCCGCCCCAGAACAGGGGCGCCGTCTTGCCGCGCACCCAGCGGGCGGCCACCTCGTGGGCGCACACGTTGCCTGCGCCGTAGAAGCTCAAGACCATGATGAGCAGCACGGTGATCTCGGCCACGACGAGCACGATGTCGACGATGTGCACGATCTCGTGGATGAGCTCGGCCACCACCGCACCGATCACGTTCACGTCCACGGCCCCTCCCAGCGACAGCGCGATGGCCGCGCAGGCCGTGGAGAGCGCCGAGACGGTGAACAGCACCGGCAGCGCCGGGGTGGCCCAGAAGGCGTGGGCCTTCAGCGTGGAGAGCATGACGCCGGTGTACACCATGATGCCGAAGCCCGCCACCCCGGCCACGCCGAGCATGATCGGGCGGACGCCCTCAAGGGCGGCGGCCAAACCGAAGGTCCACTCCCAACCGAGCACGTACAGGTAGCTGGCCCACCACACGAAGCCGAAGATCATGGCAACGGACAGGAGCACCGCGCCCCACTTGATGATGGCGGTCTTGGTGGTGAACACGCGCCAGAACACCGGCGGCTGTCCCAGCTCGAAGACGAGGAAGAAGCAGCCTAGGGCCAGCGCCGCCAGGGCGAAGAACACCGGAGCGAAGAACAGCAAGCCGGAGCCCGGAGCAATGATCAGGTCGAACAGGGCGGACAGGAAGAAGATGCCGCCGCCGAGGCCGCCTAGGAACAGGTAGATGACAATGGGGGCCTCCCAGTAGTGATGCTTCATCGCGCACCGCCTCCCATCTCGGGAATGTAGTAGATCTGCGGGTCCGTGCCGAGCTCGGTGAACAGGCGCTCGGTGTGATTGGTGTTGATGAGCTTCGACACCTCGCTCTCGGGATCGTCGATGTCCCCGAAGATGCGGGCGCGCTGGTGGCAGGTGGCCACGCAGTAGGGTTCGGCGGCCGGATCGGCGGCGCGCCGGTCGCGGCAGAACGTGCACTTGCGCACGTACTGGTCGAAGCGGGGCACCATGTGGGACACGTCCCGCATCCCGTAGGGGCACGCGTTCACGCACACCTTGCAGCCCATGCACTTCTTGGAGTCAACCCAAACGGTGCCATCTTCGTCCTGCTGGCTGGCGCCGGTGGGACAGCAGGGCACGCACTCGGGGTTGGCGCAGTGCATGCACTGGGTGGGGGTCCAAGTGCGGTACACGTCCGGGAAGGTTCCCTTCGTGCCCTCGGTCATGACCGGGTTGTAGATGATGTCGAGGGGAAGGTCGTTCCAGGTGCGGCACGCGACGGTGCACGACTGGCAGCCGATGCAGCGGCTCTGGTCGACGACCATGACATAGCGGGTCATAGCGTTAGGCTCCTTCCTCTTCGTCGGCGGCCCCGATAGCGGCGGCCTGGGCCTCCTCGGCCTCAATGGGGTTGTACTCCATGGTGTAGCGCGTGCCGTCTTCGGAGACGAGCTGGTCGGTGGCGCCGTCGTAGAGCCAGCCGTAGTAGGCCTCGTGATAGGCGCCGGTGTCCGGGTCGATGAGCCAGCCGGAGGCCGGATCGTACACGTAGGGAAGCTCGTTCAGCTGCGCATAACCTTTCTCCTCGTTCCACGTCAGCTGCTCGGGGACCTCGAAGGGCGCACCCTGGCCCGGGTAGCAGCGCACACCGCCCACGAAGTTGACCTCTTGGCGGTCCATGTCGTAGAACGTGCCGGTCTCGTCGTCGACGAGCAGCTCGCTGTCGGGATCGTAGCGCCAGCCGGTATAGGCGTCGTGGTAGCCCTTGGTGCGGGGATTCACGAGCCAGCCGGACTCGTCCAGGCGGAAATGGGTGCCCTCCTGGTAGAGCTGGCCGTTCTGCCACACGCGGTAGTAGCCCTCGGGCGCAGGTTCCATATCAGGCGCCTCGAAGGGCACCTTCTCGCGGGCCAGATGCTGGTCCGACGGCATAACGGTGACGCCGGGCTCGGAGGAGTCGCCAGGGATGGACCACTGGGCATCGGCCGGCCGGTACTCGTGGTCGAACTCGGTGCACTTGTAGACGCGGCAGAGCAGGCCGCGATTGGCCCAGGAGCCGCCCATGGGGTCGCAGTCCCAATCGTCCACGGAGGTGAGCACGTTGGTGTTCGACTCAAGGCAGCCGAAGGGGTTGTCCAGATCGGCCGAGCCGTCGCGCTCGGGGAACCACCAGCCGCGGGGGCAGTACACCACGTTGGGGTGAATCTCCGGGCTCACGTTGGCGCGCATCTTGATGCGCCCGCGGCGCGTCTCGATCCAGCACCAGTCGCCCTCGGCGATGCCAAGCTTGTCGGCCAAATCGGGGTTCAGGGTAAAGTAGGGATCGGGGTACAGATAGCGGATGGAGGGCATCTGGAAGTGCTCGGAATGGTGGTAGGGCATGAATCCGCCACCCGTGGTGAGCACGATGGGGTACTTCTCCGCCACCTCCGGATCGTCGATCTCGTTCTCGGAGCAGCCAATATAGGTGGGCATGCCCGCATAGCCCAGCTCGCGCAGGATGGAAGAGTCGCACTCCACCTTGCCCGAGGGGGTCCAAAAACCGCCGTTGGCGACGTACTTGTTCTGGTGCAGCGGCGGGTAGTACATGCGGTAGTTGTCCACGAAGTCGTCGTAACACTCGATGGCGAGACCCAGCGGCTTGAGGATATGGTAGTAGGCCTCCTCCTCGGTCTCCCAGGGCCACATCTCCGGATCCTGCCCGCAGGCCAGGCCCAGCTTGCGCCAGAAGGTCATGTCGGTATGGCGGTCGTAAAGCGGACGTATGGCGCGCTTGCCGCCGAGGAACGAGTCCGTGGCACCGTAGTGGGTCACGATGGTCGGGCGCTCGAGCGCGCCGGCGGCCGGGAACACGTAGTCGGAGAGCAGCGCCGTGGGCGTCATCCAGTACTCCACGGTGACGAGGAACTCCACCTTCTTCAGGGCCTCAAGCGTCATCTTCGCATCGCCGTAGGAGTTCACCGGGTTGGTGGCGTTCACGATGAGGCCGCGAATCTGATAGGGGTCGCCGGTAATGATGGCCTTGAAGACGCTGGGGCCGTGGGCCTCACAGAACCACTCGGCCGGCAGCGTTTTACCCCAGGTGCGCTTGGCGTTGTCGGAGATCAGCGTGTAGCCGGGCCAGCTCGTCAGCTTGAATTTGTTGGAGCCGATCTGCTTGGCCTTCTGCTCCTCGGGCAGGCACTCGTTGGCCTCCATCTCCTCGTCGGTGAGGAAGTTCAGGGCCGGCCCCGGCATGCCGTCGCCCCCGGGCACGTCCAGATTGCCGCAGATGGCGCGCATGAGGGCCAACGTGAGGCTCGTCGTCGTGGAGGCGGTGCCGAGTTGGTCCCAGGTGCAGCCCCACTGGATGCAGCCGGGCTTGTTGCCGGCGTACATGCGGGCCGCCGTGCGGATCTGGTCCGGGGTCAGCCACGTGAGCGGCGCGGCCCATTCCGGCGTGTAGTCACGCACGTGCTCCTTCAAGGCGTCGAAGTCCTGGCACCAGTCGCGCACGAAGGCGAAGTCGTAAAGGCCCTCGTAGATGATGGTGCGCAGCATGGCCAGGGCCAAAGCCGAATCGGAGCCGGGGCGCAGCGGCAGCCACAGATCGGCCTTCGACGCCGTCTCGGAGTAGCGCGGGTCCACCACGATGATCTTCATGCCCGCCTTCTGCAGGTCGGTGTAGCCGCGCATGGCGCCCAGAGATGACGCCCCCGGGTTCATGCCCCACAGCATGACCACCTTGGCCGAGCCGAGATCGGTCTCGAAGGGCGACCAGCCGGCCACGCAGGTCTCGGCCATAAAGGTGGGAATCCAGCACAGAAGGGCATTATGGAAGCCGTTGGGGCTGCCGAACTGGTTCATGAAGCGGCGGCGCGCCCAGTCGTCGGTGCGCGTCGTGCCGCCGGCCGAGGCCACGGCCTCGGCGCCGGACTCCTCCTTGATCTGGTTCAGGCGCTCGGCCACCTCGGCGATGGCCTGGTCGTAGGGAATCTTCTCCCACTTGCCCTCGCCCTTCTTGCCCACGCGCTTGAGCGCATGGTTGATGCGGGCGGGGTGGTTCAGATGCAGAAGGGCGCTGTTGCCGCGGCAGCAGAGGCCGCCTTGGTTCGAGTAATTGGGATCGCCCTCGATCTTGATCACCTCCCCGTCCTTCACATAGGCGAGGACGCCGCAGTTCGCATGGCAGAAGTAGCACAGCGACTTGCGCATCTCTACGCCGGGGGCGTGGATGTCAATCTCGTTCCCCATAGACGACTCTCCTCTTCTCTCGTTCCTTATCGCCCGCCTTCGGCAGGCCCTGGGACGGCTCCTCAGCAGATCCAGATGCCCCTCTCGAGCTTCGATCTACTAAACGTCTCTTACATACAGTAGATCATATCAATGACAGATACTAGACTAATCAATGTTTGACTTGCTCTAATAATTGCCTACGGCTGAAAGTCCAGATCAGAAGGGGTCCGTCGAAGAAAATGAGCCTGTCGATATGACTTTCTTCCGAAATAAGTAGCATCAACAGGCTGAGTATATATCCGCAAAATTGGGCTTGGTAAAATGTTTGACTTAGTCTATTATTGCAAGCATGCAAGTTCTTGAGAGAGTCGAGGAGACCGTCCTATGTGGCATGCGTGCAACCCGAAATCCGATGACGAACTGAAGCAGTGCGCCGAGTTGGGCAAGTCCCTCTCTCGCATGTCCCAGCCCACCATCCTCATCGTGCTGGCCGAGTCTGCCGAGCCCCTGCACGGCTACGTCATCGTTCAGAAGGCGGCGGCCTCCCCCATGTACGGCGGCAAGAAGCCGGATCCGGCGGGCATCTACCGCACGCTGAAGAAGATGGAGGAGCAGGGGTTTGTCACCTCCGAGTGGGACACGCCCACTTCCGGCTCCGCCAAGCGCCTGTTCTCGCTCACGCCCGAGGGCCGTGCGGCCCTGCGCCGCTGGATCGATGCCCTAGCCTGCTACATGGCCACCATCCAGGAGCTGCGCGAGGAGGCATCGGCCGCGCTGAAGATCCCCGTACCGGCCCAGCCGGTCTGTCTCGGCCATGACGAATAGCAGCGCTAACCGCCAGGAGGTCTTATGAGCAGCGAGGATACCTTCCGTGCACCTTGGCAACCGCTGTCGGGACGAGCCATCGCCGCGGCGCTGGGACCGCGACCCGTCGTCGTCGTCGGCACCGCCCGCGACGGCCGCGCGAACTTCACGCCTGTGGCCTTTTGCGCGCCGCTCTCCTACGAGCCGCCTTTGGTAGCCTTGGGCTTGAAGCCGACCTCGTTCACTTGCGAGATCCTTGAGCAGACGGGCACCTGCACGCTTTCCACCGTTGATGCCGACGCCGCAAAAGCAGTGCTGTGGTGCGGCTCGCACTCGGGGCGCACCACCGACAAGAGTGAGGGCTTCACCTGCGCTTGGGAAGAAGCAGGAGGTACGGCGCTCCCCTACCCGGCCTGCGCGCTATCCACCTTCACGGCGAAGGTGTCCTCAGTCGGCGATGCCGGCGACCACCGTCTCTTCGTCCTGGAAATCGAAGTCGCCGCCACACGTCTTCCCAGCACCGAAAAGGGCCGCCTCGCCACCGAGCCGACCCTCCTGTGCCTGGAACACAACACCTTCGCCACCGCCGGGCGTATAAGCTAAGCCAAGCAGCTTGCTATCGCCCTATCCGATTGCGCCGGCGCGAATCTTGTCTCGCAGAAGCCAGCTGACGGCGATGTAGGCGACCATGGTGAGCGGGGCCACCACGAGGAAGGGCACGGCCACGAGGTTCGTGGCGTACAGCACGCTGCCGACCACCGTGACCACAGCGATGGTGCCCACGCCGCGCCAGTGCACTGACTTCTCGGGCTTGGCCGTATCAATGCCCTGCCGCCCGATGCCCATCTTGCCGCGGACGATGTAATAGTCGGTGATGAGCAGCACGCACCAAGACGTGGTGAGGATGGAGCTGTAACTCATGAACGCGTTCACCTGATCAAGGATGTTGCACAGGATGAAGGCGAGCCCGATAGCGTTGGCGCCCACAACCGCGGCGGCCCAAGGAAGCGATCGGCCCGTGATCGAATTCACAAGGTTCTCCACCGCGTTCGCGCCGCCGATGGAGTTCGAAGTCTCTACCTTCATCTGCGACAGGCAGATGACCGCCAACCCCACTCCCCCGGCAGCCAATACCAGCGACACGCCGGGATTGGTCACTGCGGCGTGGGCCGCCAACGTCGGATCCATGCCCTGGGCCGCGAAGTAGGCCACCGACTTGTCGAAGCCGTAGAACACGATGAGTGCACCGCAGATGTAGGTGATGATGGCAAAGAGGCTCCCCGTAGCGGCAATAGGAGCGATATCGCGCTCACGACGCGCGAACCGCGTAAAATCAGCGGCGAACAGGGCCATCAGGCCACTCGTCATAATGGCGTAGTTCACTGAATAGGCAAAACCCTGCACAGGCTCAACGCCAGGAATGAGGATGCCGTGAGTGGCCGCTTCCACAAGCTGCCCGTCGGCGGCAATAAGGTAGATGACATACCCCATGACGCAGAACAGCGCTACAACGAAAACGGCGTTCATGCGGGCGATGATCTTCGTGCCGAACAGCGCCATAAACACCCACACGCACGAGATGCCGATGAACAGCGTCCAACGCGCGACCTCGCTTTCCCAGCCAAAGGCAAAAAGAATCGCATTGCCGAGCTGCACCGTGCCCACGGCAAGCACGCCGACGATTACGAAAATCCAGATGAGAGAACCCGCCGCCGAGCCCTTCTTGCCAAAGATGTAATAGCGGGAGACCACATTGCTGGGCAAGCCCTCCCGATAGCAGATACGTCCCACGAACCACGTGAGCAGAAACGAGAGAGCAAAGGTGATGGCCACGGTGACGCCGCCCATCTGGCAGCCGGCGTAAAAGGCTACAATGCCACCGCCCATGAGCTTGGAGAGGCTGGATACCACACCGGAGAGAATGGCCGCGATATCCGGCCAGGCGAGACGTTCCGATTGCGGAACGCGCTCGAACAGCGACACTTGACTAGTCGCCGACCCCTTCTTCTTGGGGGAGCCCTCCCCCTCCGACGGCGCACGACCCCTCGAGCGCTTCGCCACGTCGGTCGTCGGCTTCCCCTTGACCTTCTCCTCATTGAAACCCATCGACACCTGCCCCCTTTTCGAACAATCGACGGATGGTCCCTTCCCGAAGGCTCCCGCCCCTCGCAAAGAGAGAGCCTTCGGGAAGGGAGCTGGGCGCACGTCCCAGCTCCCCTCGCGTGCGCGTTAGGCGCTGATCCCTAGGCGCTCGGCGGCTTCGGGGCGCCAGGGGCCTTGGGGGCTGCCGGAGCCGAAGGCGGCTTCGGGGCGCCAGGGGCCTTGGG
>ERZ1034984.1509-NODE-1509-length-21523-cov-5.113285_pt1 | contig 21523 bp, 17 predicted proteins | sample MGYA00520589_ERZ1034984 | MGnify/ENA primary metagenome ERZ1034984 (study PRJEB33766, sample SAMN09781790) | gut metagenome | biome: gut microbiome | host: Homo sapiens | place: Madagascar | study: EMG produced TPA metagenomics assembly of the PRJNA485056 data... | reverse complement strand
CGGTACGCACGGTGGTGTGAGAGGACGGCCCCTAATGGGGCCTCCTACTCGATTACGAACGGATAAAGCGCGGCGCTTCATAGTAATCGCGGGCTGGGCGTTTTTCGCAGAGGAGATCGGCGAGGGTTTGGCGATGGATATCGGCCAGGAGCAGCGCTCGTTCTTGCGGTGCGAGCTGGTACTGATCGCGACCAACGTTGACGATCAGTGGAACGCCGCTGGTACGATTTTTGAGCAGTGCGCGGCCGCGCGGTGAGGCGCCGAGCAGTCGCACGAAGGGCGGCGATGCTGGCGCAGGGGGCAGCGGCGAGAGCAGCGCGAGGAGCAGCCGACGCACACGGCTGCGGCTGTAGTGGCGCGTCTGGGCGCGGGTGATGAGGTCGTCGTAGCTTTCTGCTGCACGCACAGCGGCAAGCAGCCGCGGCGCCCAGCCGTCGCGAATGGTCAGACGTTTCGCGAGACCTTCCGGCTCAAGCGCGGCACAGAGCACTTGCAGCGCAGTGAGCAATTTTTCTTCATTCGCTGGTCGCCAGTCGTTCGCCAGCGCGCGGCGCATGATCGCAAGACTTGTCTGCGGCAGATAGTCGGCGATGTCGTTGAGACGATTCGGTAGATGTGAGCGGATCGCTGAAGCGCTCATCGTTTGCGCAGCAGCTTCGCTGGCATCGTGGGCCACGCTGCGCTGCACCAGCTGCATCGGAATCTCTCGCGGCAGGCTCATGCGGTACCACAGCGCGAGACGATCGTTCGGCGTATTTTTGTCAGAGCAGAAGCCAGCTGCACGCAGAAATTCCTGTGAAGCCTGGGCATAGTTCATGCCGTTTTCGCCAGCAGTGCGCATCGCCAGATCAAATTCTCGCTGGTGCGCGCGCAGATAATCTGCCTGAGCGGTGAGCGCTGCCAGATCTCCCGACTCGCTGCCACAGTAAAGCCCATCCAGCGGCGCAAAAGCCAGCAGAGTCGCCACGCCACCGCGCGCGAATCCTTCCAGGCTCGCCGTCGCGTACAGCTGTGGCAACTCCAAAACCACATCCACCCCAGCCGCCAAAGCCATTTCTGCCCGCAGCCATTTGTCAAAGCAGCTGACCTCGCCGCGCTGACAAAAAGCCCCGCTCATCACAGAAACAATGACCGCCTCTGGACGATCTGCACGAATCTGATTCGCCAATCGCTGGTGTCCATTATGAAACGGATTCCATTCCGCCACGATGCCGATGGTTGTCATAGTGCGCGCTCCTTTCGCTGAATAATGATCATAAATTTAGTATAGCAAAGGAAATGAAAGGTGTACAGAGGGGCTTTGCGATGAAAGATGAACGATATATAATGAAGAAAATGATAAAAGGAGGGCTCAGCATGCAGCTGAATCAGTTTCGTTATCTCATTGCTGTGGATAAGTATGGGTCAATCTCACGCGCTGCGCAGGAATTGTATATTTCTCAGTCAACGATCAGTATTTCTCTGATCCGTCTTGAGGAGGAGCTGGGTGCGGTGCTCTTAAATCGTAGCAAGCGCGGCGTGTCGTTGACGGCGGAGGGAAAAACGGTGCTCGAATGTGCGCAGGCGATCGAGTTGGCGTTGGAACGTTTGGAAAAAGAAAATCTGCAATCGGAGCAGATCAGCGGGCATGTGCAGATCACAGGGACTTCCCATTTCTGCATGAATGTGATCACGGATGTGATCCTGCAGCTGCGGCAGCAGCATCCGGCGATCCATGTCACGGCGTGTCGAGATTATATCAAGGATGCGCTCAATAAGGTGGCGCAGCACGAGCATGATCTGGCGTTTATCACCTTCAACGCGCCGGGCGCGGAGGAGGTGCGTGTGGATCTGCGGCGGCATCAGCTGGAATTTCATCGGATATTTTCAGATAAGCTGAGCATTTGTACGCGCGCAGATCATCCGCTGCAGCGACAGGAGCAGGTGTGTTTCGAGGATGTGCTGGCTTATGAGCGAGTGACGCTGTCGTCGCAAAAAGATTTGCCGCTCCTGCGGCATTTTGGTGTCAGCGAGGACCGACAGCCGGTGGTGCGCATCAATGACGTATTGAACACGCGGCGCTACGCAGCGAGCACGGATGCTGTGTTGATCACGCCGCGCAATGAGGTGTTGCGGAGCAATCGGGATTATCGCTATAAACTGCTGCCGCTCGATGTCTGCGATTTTGACATTGAGGTGATCGGCGGCTGGGTGCACCATGGCACGCACGAACTGGCTCCAGCGGAAGCGTGTGTGGTGGAAGCGCTGGAAAACATCTGCAGCAAATATGCAGAACTGACAAAATAAATGTGAACAGCGGCTTGCCAGCGCAGGCCGCTGTTTTTTATCTATGACAAATTGCAATGAAAACCATTGATTAATTGCGCTTTTAGATTCCATAAATCGGCCGTATGATAGAGGAAAGAGGTTATTAATTGCGATCAGAAAGGAGTTGCTGGCCTATGCCACCGATCATTGATAAAGAAAGATGCATAAACTGTGGAACCTGTGCGCAGATCTGTCCACTGGATGTCATCCGATTTGTTGTGAACGCTGAAGGAAAAAAGATTGTCACGGTGAAATATCCATACGAATGCTGGCACTGCCGCGCATGTGTGAAGGATTGTCCGCAGGGAGCGATCACAATGCGCTATCCGCTTTCGCATATGATGTTCACGATGGAACTGTCGGACGAAAAGATCGCCGCCAACAAAGCGCTCGCTGAAAAAAGAGGTGTTGAATGATGAAAGTAAAAGTTCGCGATGAGATCATCAAGACAGAATATCTGATCATCGGCGGCGGTGTCGCTGGATTGCAGTCAGCGATCACAGCTGGAAGCAAGGGCGTCGATGTGCTGGTCGCTGAAAAAGCAGACACGCGCCGCTCGGGGAACGGCTGCGGAGGCAACGATCATTTCATGTGCTATCTTCCGGAATGCCACGGCGACGATTTTACACGCGTGATCTCCGAGATCAGCGAAGGCATGGAAGGCGGCCCATGGCAGGACCCGGCAATGACGAAAAAAATGATGTTGCATACCAAGAGCATTGTGGAGCGCTGGCAGGAATGGGGCATCGATATGAAGCCGACAGGTGAGTATCGTTTTGAGGGCCATACGATGCCATCGCGCCAGTGTTATCACTTGAAATACGACGGCTCCAATCAAAAGCGTGTGCTCACGAATAAGGCGCGCGAAAATGGTGCGAAGATCATGAACAAACTGTACATCAACGACATTCTCACGAATGATGAAGGTCGCGCTATTGGCGCTGTCGGATTCTTTTTGGCAGAAGATGAACCGGAAGTCGTCGCTATCCAGTGCAAAGCTGTGCTCGTGGCAACGGCGCAGGCGATGCGTATGTATCCGAACGTCAATCCTGCGTATATTTTCAACGTGCACAGTTGTCCGGCAGCTGCTGGCGGCGCTGCGATCGCTTATCGAGCAGGCGCAAAACTCATCAATATTGATGTGCCATATCGTCACTGCGGCGTCAAAGGATTTGCGCGCTCCGGAAAAGCGACGTGGTTTGGCGTCGTCAGCGATATCAATGGTGACTCGATCAGCCCATTCTGTCTGGCGCCGGATCGCAAGCGCGGCGATGCCATTATGGATATCAATCCAGGCGTGTTTACCAAACGACTTGAAAATGGTACCGGCCCGACCTTTATGAACTGCACTGGTTACAGCGAGGACGACCATGCGTATCAGCATCAGCAATTTCTCTGTGAAGGCATCGATTCCATCACCGATTATCTTGAGCAGCGCGACATCGATCTGCGCAAGAGCATGATCGAGTTTGGCACCTATGATTATTCGCTGCAGCAGAAAGGCATCGAGATCGATCTCAATGCCGCTACAAATATTCTGGGGATTTTCGCCGCTGGCAATGTGTGCGGCAATGTGCGCGGCAGCATCACCAATGCTTCTGTCTGGGGAGATATCGCCGGAGAGTCTGTCGCTGAGTATGTGAAAACCGTGGGGGAAGAAGAGGTCGCTGGTCATCCGCTGATCCAGAAAACCATCGACCGCTACAATATGTTCATGGATCGTGAGAACGGCGCCGATTGGCTGGAGGCAAATTCCACGCTCCAGGTTATCATGAACGATTATGTGAGTCTCAAGCTGCGCAGCGAAGATATGCTGCGCGCCGGTATCAAATATCTCGACGATCTCAAGGAATACGCGCTGAATGATATCGGATGCGCTGACGCGCACCAGCTCATGCGCACAATGGAGCTTTTCGACCTCATCGATCTGGGAAAGGCCGTCGCCATCACCGCACGCAATCGCAAGGAAAGCCGCGGCATTCATAAGCGCATTGATTACGATTACACAAATCCATTGCTCACAAATATGTTTCAGACCATCCGCCTCGACAAAAATGGCGAGCCAGTTCTGGAATGGCGCAAGCGTTGGATGTGAGCATTTCTGTAGAAATACGAGCACGTCATCTGATGTGCCCGTATTTTTTCTGCGGAGAGATGATAATCTGGTGAGCATCTTTGATGAAAGAAAAAAGCCAAAAATAGAAATTTTCAATTTTCTTGCGAAAAACATATTGCTGAATAGAGAGACGACGGGCTATACTAATGATAGCGTTTGAATAAGATGTCAGAAATGATGGCTGAAGGAGGAAGAAAATGAGAATGGTAAGATGGATCTGGAAAAAGAGCTGTGCTGCTGTAATTTGTGGTACTATGTTGTGCGCGATGTTTCCAAGCACGGGCTTTGCAGAAAGCGCGGATACAAGTTATTATTGTGACGAAAACGGCGTACGTTGTGATATCCCTCAGGAAATGGTTGTTGTTGAAAATGGATCAACAGCATGGAATGGCGGGGATGGCGATGTATGGTATGTGGTAACGAAGAATGTTGAGATTGGTGAGCGCGTGGAAGTGTCGGGCGCAGTCAATCTTGTTTTGTGTGACGGCGTGACACTGACAGTGGAAAAGGGCATTCATGTGACGGGAGAGAATTCTTTGACGATTTATGGACAAGAGGCGGGAGATGGTGGAATAGATGCGAATGCTATCGAAGATCAAGCTGCTCTTGGCGGAAACGAGAACGAGGCAGCAGGATACATTCAAATTTATGGTGGCACGGTGACTGCGTCAGGTGGCTTTCAAGCGGCCGGAATTGGCGGAGGAAATTGTGGATCGGGTGGATATATTGAGTTTGCCGGAGAATGTACTGTTGAAGCGGACGGTGGCGAAATGGGTGGTGCTGGTATTGGAGGTGGATGGGCTGGATCTGGTGGAAATATAGTGATAAATGGTTGCAACAAAATAGTGGCAAAAGGAAAGGGTGGTGGTTCTGGCATTGGTGGTGGGCAGGCTGCATCTGGCAGTCAGAATGGAGAAAAGATTGTTATTAAGGACGGAGTGATTTATGCTTATGGACGTAGTGGCGGCTCTGGTATAGGTGGTGGCGGTAGTGGCTCTGCTGGTAACATTAAGATATATGGCGGACAAATAGAGGCTACTGGAGATTATGGTGGAGCTGGAATTGGCTCTGGCTATGGAGGGGCTGCGGGAGGCAAAATTGTCATTCTAGGAGGAAAAATAGTTGCTATAGGCAGTACTAATTTGAATGAAGGTTCTGCTGGTATCGGTGGAGGGAATCGTGGCGCTGGCGGATCCATAACGATCAGTGGTGCGGAGGTGCATGCAACTGGTGGAGAAGGGTCGCCGGCCGGTGATGGTATTGGAAACGGCGGCGGCTACAAGGGCGCGGATGCGGATGTTATCATTACTGACGAAACAGGTTGCCCGCTGATATACGCCAATTCTTTGATGGGGAATACGGAAGATTGGTGCGGAATTATTTTTCTGGGAACAAACGGAAAAGTCTATGGAGAGTCGATTTCTTTGCAGACGGATCTGACGATCAACAAAGGACAGACGCTGGAAATTCCGAAAGGGAAGGCGCTGATGGTGCCGGATGATGTGACGTTGACGAATGATGGCGCGATTGTTGGCGAGGGAACGTTGCTTGGTGATGTGCAGGGGAATCCGGTGAGCGATTCGATTGACGACGGAAAATTTTTGGTAACGCTACAAGCTGAGCCGGAAGATGGCGGAGCGGTGGCCGGTGGGGGAAAATATCTGCCGGGAGAGAATGTTAAGCTGACGGCTAAGCCGAAGGATGGATTTCATTTTGTGGCTTGGGAAAATGGAGAGACGCTGATTTCTGATGAAGCAACGTATAGTATGAAAGTCAGCGAAGATTTGACGCTGACGGCGGTTTTTGCGGAGCATGATTATGCTGACGCCTGGCGATCGGACGAGGATTGTCACTGGAAAGAATGCGCTTGCGGTGCGATCAGTGACAAAGAATATCACAGCGGTGGAACGGCGTCTTGCGCTGAGAAAGCGGTTTGTGAGATCTGCGGCAGGGCGTACGGCGCGTTTGGTGCGCACGAGTTGGTCCATCACGACGCAGTAGCGGCTGATTGCGAAACGAGCGGAAGCGTAGAATATTGGCACTGTGCTGTTTGCGGAAAAAATTTTGCAGACGCAGACGGCGAGCAGGAGCTCGAAAGCGTAACGATCGCAGCCAGTGGTCACTCGCTGGCGTACCACGAGCGCGTGGCGCCGACGTATAGTGCGGAAGGACGGGCGGCACATTATGCGTGCGTTGTCTGCGGGGCGCTGTTTCTGGATGCAGCGGCGGAGCAGCCGGTGAGCGCAGAAGCGCTGGTGATCCCGAAGCTGGAACGGCCGCAGAATCCTCCATCGACGCCATCGCAGCCAGAGTCACCGGCGCTGGAGATCGCGAAGACGACGCACGGAGTGGTCGTGGTGTCGACGGCGCATCCTGACTATGGCGAGGTTGTGACGATCGTTCCTCAGCCGGAGTCGGGCTACGTGGTTGAGACTGTGACGGTCACGGATGCGGACGGCGAAGCGCTCGTTGTGACGGCGCTCGAGGATGGCACATATCAATTTACGCAGCCGCGGGGAACGGTCACGATCAACGTGACGTTTGCGAAGAAGCCTGTTGAACCGCTGCCGTTTGTGGATGTAGCGGCGGAGGAATGGTACGGTGATGCAGTTGCCACGGTCTATGCGCAAGGGCTGATGATGGGCACGGCGGAGGACACATTTGCACCGGAGCTTGTGGCGACGCGCGGCATGGTCGTGAGCATTTTGCACCGGCTGGCAGGCAGTCCGACAGTGAGCGCAGAGGTGTTCGAGGATGTTACTGCAGACGACTGGTACGGACAGGCTGTGGCCTGGGCGGCAAGCGAAGGCATCGCGAGTGGGACGAGCGCGGAAACATTTTCGCCGAACGCGGCGGTGACGCGCGAACAGCTGGCGGCGTTGCTCTGCAATTATGCGACGCAGCAGGGGCTGGACACCACGGCGCGCAGTGAGCTGAGTACGTTTGAGGACGCAGCGTCGGTGAGTGCTTGGGCGCGCGAGAGCGTGAGCTGGGCGACGGCAGAGGGGCTGCTCAGCGGCATTTCTGCGACGACGCTGGCACCACAGGGCGAAGCGACGCGGGCGCAGCTGGCAGCGATGCTGGTGCGTTTCAGCGAACTTTTGCAAACAGCAGCATAATAAACAGCCATCGGGCGTGGGTCCGATGGCTGTTTTCATGGTCCGGTCTTGTAGGCGAGGGCGCTGTGTTGCTCATACACGCGGATGGCGCCGCTTTCGGCAGTGACGAGGGTTGGGATGCCGCAGGCGGCGAGGCCGTCGGTGGTTTCCGCGTGGGGATGGCCGTAACGGTTGTTCTGCCCGGCGCTGATGAGGGCGAGAGATGGTGACTGCTGCTCATAAAAATCGCTGTTCCAGCTGTTTTTGCTGCCGTGATGCGGCACGAGAATAAGGTCGCTCGGCGTCTGCCAGGGGATCTCGGCGAGCGCAGATGCGGCAGTGTCGCCGGTGAAGAGGGTGCTGAGGCCGTCATCGTCAAGGCGTGCCACAAGCTGGTTGCTGTTTTCGTCGCCGTCATCTGAAGCAGCGATCAGTGCGCAGTCGAGGATCGCCGAACCGAGACGAAAGCGCTGCGGCGCAGCGATCGTGACGACCTCTGTATCGTTCAGATAGGGCAGGAGTGCTTGCCATTCTTCGGTGGTTTGAGCGTAAGACGAGGCGAGGAGCTGGCGCACGTTGAAATCGCGCAGAATGTGGGCGCAGCCGCCGATGTGGTCGAGATCGCTGTGACTGAGCACGATGGCATCGATGCGATTCACGCCGCAGTAGCGTAGATATTGGGCGACAGTGTCTGCGCCGGGCCCGGTGTCGAAAACGAGCCAGTGGCCGTCGCTGGTCTGGTAGGTGCAGCCGGTACCCTGGCCGACATCGACCACCGAGAGCCGCAGCTCCTCGCTCACCGCTGGACGCAGAATGATCACAGCGAGACAGAGCACAACGGCAGCGAGCGCCAGCGTGCAAAGCCTGCGCGCATCGAGCGGAATGAGACAGAATCCGATGAGCAGCGCGTAACAGAGAACGAGCAGCCAGACGGAGGGCTGACCGATATAAACATGGAGGGTGCCGGTAAGTTGGTTGACGATGTCCATCAGCGCCACGATGACGAGGATGAGCATACTCACCGGAAAGAACACGAGGGCGCCGAGCGCGGGCAGAAACCCGGCGACAAGCAGCGCCACCAGCGCCAGCGGCACGAGCAGGCTGAAGAACGGCACGACGAGCAGGTTCATCACCGTTGACAGCGGCGCGACCTGGTAGAAATAGTAGGCGACGAGCGGCAGCGAGACACATTCCGCCGCCAGTGATACAGCGATAGCACTGGCAAGCCCTTTTGGCAGGAACACGAGAAAAGTCTCCAGCCGCGGCGTCAAAAGGATCAGCCCGATCATTGCCAGAAACGAGAGCTGAAACCCGATCTGCCAGAGGTTGTACGGGTCTGCTGCCAAAAGCATCGCTGCCGCCAGCGCGAGGATCGTCAGCGGATCGCGGTAGCGCAGCAGGCGCAGCGCCAAAAGCGTGGCGATGCCCATGATGCTGGCGCGCACCGCTGGTGCAGAGGCGTCGCTGAGCAGGGTGTAGAGCCCGAGCAGCGGCACCATCGCGACGACGAGCCCCCAGCTGTACTGTCGGTGCAGCAGTCGCGCGATCACGAGCACAAAGGCGAGGATGAAGCTCACGTGCAGCCCGCTCACAGAGAAAATATGGATGATGCCAAACTGCTGGCTGAGGTTGTAGAAATCCTCGTTGAGATCCGATACATCGCCGAAAAGCGTGGCGACGATGAGCGCCTGCTCGCCGGGATCGAGATAGCGGGCGAGGATGTCGGTGTAGAGCGCTTTGACGCGATTCAGCCAGGCGGCCCAGCCAGGTGGTTCCTGACAGAGAACGCCAGGTGATTCGCTGTCGAACATTGTGTAGATGCCGCGCTGAGCGAGGAGTTTTTCTTCGTCGTAGCCGCCGGGATTGCGCGGCGGTTCCGGCGCGGCGAAGCTGCCGCTGAAACGGTAGCCGGCATGGACGGTGTAATCTGTGTCGTCCTCCCAGGCGCGGTGAATGCGCAGCGGCACCGGCTCGGCGAGAATGGCGTCGTCGATCGCTGTGACTTCGGCATCGACGTAGGTGCGATCTGCCGGCGCGCGGGTGATCGTGGCGGTGATCTCCGCTTCCTCGCCGTGCAGCGGCACGAGCGCTTGGTGAGCGGTGGTCGTTTGCTGCATCAGCAGAAATCCGCCGGCCAGCGTGAGCAGACAGACGAGAAACAGCCGCGTGCGTTTCGTGGCGAAACAGAAAATGGCGATAGCGAGCAAACAAAAAACGCATCCCATCCACGGCAGCGCCTGAGCACTGCTCAGCCAAAGTCCGGCAATGAACGCGACGATCGCCGCGCAGAGAGGGCGTTTGACGGGATAGATGCGCATGATGTTCTCCTTGGATCAGACGGTGATGTGCGGCGAGATGTCGGCGAAGATCTTTTCGCCGATGCCGCTGACTTCCATCAACTCGTCGGTGGTGCGGAAGCCGCCGTGCTCTTCGCGATAGGCGATGATCGCCTGTGCGCGCACTTCGCCGATGCTCGGCAGGGTTTCCAGCTCTTCCTGGGTGGCGGTGTTGATATTGATGAGGGCGCCGCTCTGGCTGCTGTCAGATGGCGCGGCGTTGTCGGCGGGAGCAGGGGTTTCACCAGCGGCGGGCACAGTAATTTTCTGGCCGTCGGCGAGTTTTTGCGCCAGATTCAGCTGTGAGAGATCGGCGTCAGCCGTGGCGCCGGCAGCGCGGACCGCATCGTCCACGCGAGAATCAGCCGGCAGAGTGTAGACGCCAGGCGCGGAAACAGCGCCAGCAATATGCACCACCACTTCGCCGCTGGCGGGCGTTTCCTCCGACGCACTCGCAGCAGATTCCTCGCTGGCGACAGCTTCTTCCTTCACCAGCGTCAGTCCTTCGCCCTCGGTGCGCCATTCCTGGTAGAGATTGCCGCCGCAGAAAGCGACCACCGCAACGATGACCAGCGCCATGCCGATGACTTTCCAGCTGACGTGGTCCTCGATCCATTCGCGCAGACGCGCAAAAAATTCCAACATGGCGGTCGCCTCCCTCTTTATGTTATGAGATAAGTATACCACCGCGGACGAATGTCCGCAAATAAAAAACACCGGCAACAACGCGTTGTCGGTGAAAAAGTTTTCTGTTATAATAGTTGTGCTACCCCAGATTGGTAGGCGGTTTCCTCGATTTCGACTTTCCGTTGGAAGCGAGGTGGTACTATGGATATACAAATCATGATTAGCCTGATCGGCCTGTTTGCTGTAGGCATAAAACTTGGTTTTGACATAGGAAGAAAAAAATAACCGCCCCTCGTCCAAAGTCGGCGGTTATTTAACTCAAGACTGAGGTTACCGTCTACCGGTAGCACTCTTTTTTCTATATTTATCATACCATTTTTTCGTACGCGCTGCAAGAACAATCACATGATCGTCGGCTTTCGCCGGCATTTTTTATTGTTCGCCAATATTTGCTGGTGAAAGGCAGACGAGGAGGTGGAAGCCGTCGTTGTCGACGCGCGTTTCCAGCGTTCCGCCGTAGCGCTCGCAGATGCTCCTCATGCTCGGCAGCCCGTGGCCGTGGGCGCACTTGTCCGGTTTCGTGGTGGAAAGATCGGCGTGGATCTCTCCGTGAATCGGATTGTCGACGGCGAGCATGAAAAGCCCCTTGTCGGCGCGGCAGCGCAGCCGCACAATGGCGCCGGCGACGCCTGTCGCTGCTTCGCGGGCGTTGTCGAGGGCGTTGCCGAGAAGAGCGCAGAGATCCGTATCGGCGATGGCGAGGCTCGTCGGCAGCTCGACGCTGAAATCGCAGGCGATGGCGGATTGCTCCAGCGCCTCTGCTTTGGCAGCGAGAACGACATTGGCGAGCTCGTTGTCACAGAAGCGGCGCGGTCTGCCGAGCGCACGGCTTTCGCCGAGATCGTCGAGATAGGCGCGCGCTTCGTCGACCTTGCCGAGCTCGAGCAGGCCGCTGGCGGCGGTGATGTGGTTGCGCAGATCGTGACGCAGCTGTCGCAGCTGCTGATCCTGGGCGCGCAGGTTTTCGTAATAATTTTCCCGCAGCGACGCCAGATAGCCTGCCTCCTCCAGCGCCTGCTGGCGCGCCAGCACGATGATCACCGCGAGGAGTACGATCGACGTCACAAGCACAAAGGGCAGCACGCCGAGGCCGACGCGCAGCGAAACGTCGAGCACATCCTCCGATTCGTAGCGCGGATAGGTGAGCAGCACCGTCGACGCGAGCGCAGCCAGCGGCATCAGCGAGAGCGCGAACACGAGGCTCCAGAGACGGCGCGAAAGCTGCGGCGGTTCCGTCGGCAGAAAACGACGGAAGCAGAGATAGATGATGAGAAAAACCACACAGCGCCCGATGCGTGCGATGAGATCGCTGACATAGCTGATGATGCGCGCACCGAGATAGGTGTCGAAAAGTGCTGCGGTGGTCATGCACATGCAGAAAAAGATAAAGCAGACTGCCAGTCGTCCGACGCGGTCACCGCGCGTCGTCAGCATAAACAGCGCCATGAAAATCGGGAAGGTGTAGAGCAGATTTGGATCGCCGATCCAGATCACCATCACTGCGCTGCCGCCGAGGGTGACGCCAAGGATCACCGCGCTCCTGCGCGAACGCACCGTCACAAATGGTCGGCAGAGCAGATAGAGCAGCCAGCCGCAGAGAATGCCCGCGCTGATGCCGATGACGCTGTACACGAAGGTTTCCGGTGTTCCCCAGGGCAGCCAGCGCTCGGCAAAATCGAGGTCTGGATAATATGGCCAGCTGGTGGTGTCGTGAAAAGTTTTGGTTGCCAGCATCATTCTCTGCCCTCCAGCGCTGAGCGCGCAACAGCCAGCAGCGCTGCCTGACGACAGCTGCGGCTCATCGGTAAACGCTCGCCGCCAGCGAGCACCACCTCGCTCGCTTCCATCTGTGCGATCGCGGCGATGCGCACAAGATAACGCTGGTGCACGCGCACAAAGGCATCGCCCACTTCGCCCGCGACCTCGTCGAGCTTGCCGTAAAATTCCAGCGTGCGCTCCGTCGTCACACAGCGCACCTTGCGCCGCTCCGAAACAAAATAGAGAATGTTGCGCAGCGGAACGCGATAGGTGATGTCGCCACTGCGACAGATGTAGGCGCGATCCAGCGCGCGCAGCAGCGCTTCCTGGGCGCGGCGTAGAACATCGGCGAGCTGCTGCTCCGTCGGCGGTTTCAGCAGATAGCCCAGCGCGCCGGTGCCGTAGCCGTCGTAGACGTAGTCTGCGTAGCTTGTGCAGAACACCAGCTGCAGATTTTCATCCATGGCGCGCAGCCGCTTGGCTGTTTCGATGCCGTCCAGGGCTTTCATTTCCATGTCGAGAAAAACCAGATCGAGCTCGCCGCTGTGCTTCGCGAACCATTCGACCAGCCCTTCGCCAGACGAAAACTGGAAAAATTGCGCTTCCCAGCCGCCCATTTCCAGTACGCGCTCGAGCGCATCCTGGAGCAAGAGCCGCGCGTCTGCAATGTCGTCGCAGATTCCTATACGCAGCATGGTCATCGCCTCCCTGTCAAAATTTCTGCTCTTATTTTAGCACAGTCGCCGCCTGTGGCGAAACCAAACTTGACAGCCCAGGTGCCAAATTTGACATCACGTGCAGGCTCCGCGCCAAAAATGACAACGCTGCGACCGATCGTGACAGCGCCGCCAGCAGTCGGCGAAGGATCGTGGTACACTGAGCACAAGAAAAACGATCACAAAGGAGGAAACGATCATGTTGACCGTTAGCGACTTACACAAATCCTACCAGGTGGGCAGCACCACCTACGAAGTGCTCAAAGGCATCGATCTCACCGTCGACGATGGCGAATTTGTCGCCATCATGGGGCCGTCGGGCTCCGGCAAAACGACGCTCCTCAACTGCATTTCCTGCTACATCCCGTCAGATTCCGGCAGCATTTTGCTCGGCAACACGGAGCTCGCCAAGCTGGACGAGGAAGCCCTCGCCGATGTGCGCAATAAAAAGCTTGGCTTTGTTTTCCAGGATTTTCTGCTGCTCGATGGGCTTTCGGTGCGCGAGAATATTCTCCTGCCGTCGATCATCGGTGCGAGCATCAACGACCAGGTGGAAGCGCGCGCCGACCAGCTTTGCGAGGTGTTTGGGCTGTCGCATATTCGCGACAAATATCCGGCGGAGATCTCCGGCGGCGAAAAACAGCGCACAGCGGTGGCCCGCGCGCTCATCAATCAGCCGCTGATGATCCTCGCCGACGAACCGACGGGCAATCTCGACAGCAAATCCTCGCGCGCTGTCATCGACAGCTTTCTCCAGGCCAGACAAGCGATGGACGCCACCATCCTCATGGTCACCCACGATTCCTACGCGGCAAGCTTCTGCGATCGCGTCGTCGTTCTGCGCGACGGCGTCGTCTGGCGCACGCTGCGTCGTGGCAGCGAATCTCGCGGCGATTTCCAGGATGCGCTCCTCGATGCAGTGCGTGAAATGGGAGAGGAGTGATCGGTCATGACCACACTCCCGAATTTTGACAAGGTGCAGGCGCGTCTGCGCCGGGCCAATCGTGGCCGCTACGCGCTACTGCTCTTTTGCAGCTTTTTCTCGGTGACCCTCGTCACCGCCTACAGCCTGATGATGCGCTCGCCGACTGTGATGGACGTGCTGCCGGAGGGCGGCGACAGCCGCAAGCAGATCATGATGGTCTTCGTGCTGACGATCCTCGGCTGCGCTGTGTTCACGACCTACGCCGCCGGTCTTTTCTTCCGGGAAAAGAGCCGCGAGACAGGCATTTTCCTCGCCCTCGGCGCCAGCCGCAGAACCTTGCAGCGCGCGCTTTACAGAGAGCTTGCGCTCGTCGCGCTGACAAGCTGCGTTGGCGGCGGGATCCTCGGGATCGGCGTCGCTGCCGGGATCTGGCAGATCTTCCGCGCCGTCGTCGTCGATTCGGCGGAAATGGCGCTTTCCTTCGATCCGCGCGGCTATGCATATGTGCTCGCATTCGCGCTTTTTGTGACGGCGATGCTCTTTTTCCTTGGGCGTCGCTCTGTGCGGGGAACGAACATCATCGACGTCGTCCAGGAGAGCCACAAGAGCGAACCGATCCGCGCCGTGCCGCGTTGGTACGGCCGCGTGGGGATTTTGCTCGTGGTGATCGGCGGCCTGCTCGGATATTTTGCGCCAACTTTCTTCATTAAAGTACTGCGCTGGTATCCGCCGGGCGTTGTCGACGCGCTCTGTTTCGCGCCGGCGCTCATCGGCCTTTACATGATGCTGCTCCACACCGTCGGCAATGGCTGGGGCGGCAAACGCAAGCGCTACAAGGACATCATCTCCGTCTCGATGATGAAATTCCAGGCGCGCCAGACTGTGCGCAACATGCTCGTGATGACGCTCTTAATCGCTGGCGCCTATTTCGCCAGCTTCTACATGCCGATGATGAGCGGCAGCGCTGAAATGAGCGCGCGCTCCCTGCCGATCGATTATCTTTTCCACTATCGCAGCGACCAGACAGCCATTCCTGACGAGGACGACATCCGCGCCCTGGCGGATGACTACGGCGTCACCATCGAAAGCTACAGCGAAGCGCCAATGGCGCGGCTGGCTGTCGACGGCGAGCACGAGGAGGAGACAGAGACCGCCTTCGGCACGACGTATGAAATGATCTACGCTGAACAGAATCAATCGAATCTGTTTCTCTCCGAGAGCGGCTATCGCGCCCTCACTGGCGTGGACGTGGATGTCGAGCCAGGAACGATCGCGCCGGTTTATGACAGCAACGGCTTTGACAACTACGAGCTCACGGAAGACGTGACGTTGGTGACGAATTTTGTCACTGGCGAGGAATTCCCGGTCACCGTCGCCGAGTCCTTCACGGACGACAGCCTGCTCGGCCATTATGTCCTCGATGACAGTGACTACGCGCGCATGACTGCCGGACTCACCAGCGAATGGCTGGAAAATCTCGTCGCCTTCAACGTTGCCAATGTTGACGAGACCTACGATTTCGCCGACGCGCTCTTTAACGCCATTGTCGACGCTTCCGGGCCAGAGGTGGAGCTTGTGGACGCCTGGGATCCTGTCGTGCGGGCGCGTGAGATCGCTGAGACCGGCGAATACTGGGTAGATACGCAGCTTGCGGAAGAAACCGGCGTCCGCTACGACAACCGCGACGGCACAAGCTTTCGTGCGTATTGGCAGTATATGCCGACCTTCCGCGTGCTCAACGACGCCGACATGCTCCAGACCTATGCCGTCTTTATGATGATCTTCGTCTTCATCGCCATTGTCTGCTTCGCAGCGGTTTTCGTCATCGCCTATACGCGCTGCCTGACCATCGCGCTGACGAACCGCCGCGTCTACGACGATTTGCGCCATCTCGGCGCACCGCCAGTCTATCTGCGCCATTCGGCGACGAGCCAGGTGCGCCGCGTTTTTCTCACGCCGAGCATCCTGGGCACCACTGTGATCAGCGCCTTCTACTGCATGATGATGTATTTTAATGACGGCAGCTTCACAGCAGGCGAGCTCGTCGGACTCGGCCGCTGCGCCCTCGTCATCCTCGGCATCAGCGCCCTGCTCTGGGCCGTCTATCGCCTCACCCGCCGCAAAGTTTTCGCCATCCTCGGTGTGAAATAATGCCCGATAAAAATGACCGCTCACGATGGGCGGTCGTTTTTTATTTTTATGTATCCTGGCGCAGGATGGCCAGATAATCTTCGTAGGCGAAGACACGGTTGCGGCTGGCGTTTGTTGTTTCCTGGAGAATGCCCAGGGCGACGAGTTTTTTCACGCCTGCGGCGACGGTGTTGTAGCTCAGCGCGAGGGCGTCGGCAGTTTGCCGCAAGGTGATGATCGGGCGTGCTTCAATGTAGTCGAAAAGTCGCCGCAGATTGTCCGGCTGGCGGTTGGAAACTGGCAGCTGTGCAAGGTTGGCGTTGTGCAGCTCCGAGAGCGACCAGATCGTTTCGGTCGCGTCGATGGCGGCGGCGTTCACCGCTTCAAGGAAGAAGCGTATCCATTGCTCATAATTTCCTGTGCGGCGTACCTCGCTGATGCGATCGTAATATTCCAGCTGATTTTTCTTGAGAAAATATGAGACATAAATCACAGGCTTTGTCAGCAGCGATTTTTCAATGAAGTAGAGCAGAATCAGCAGGCGGCCGATGCGGCCGTTACCATCGAGAAATGGATGAATGGTTTCGAACTGGTAATGGATGAGCGCGGCGTCGATGAGCGGTGGATACGGTGTGTCGGTGTTGATGTAGTGCTCAAGATCGTCGAGCGCGGCAGTCATGTCGTCGACATTTGGCGGAATGTAGCGCGCATCTTTGAGGCCACAGCCGGCGGGGCCGATCCAGTTTTGACTGCGGCGAAATTCGCCGGGATTTTTTTCTTCGCCGCGCACGCCCTCCATGAGCACGGCGTGGGTTTCACGCAGCAGGCGGTTGCAGAGCGGGAGCTGCTGCATACGCTCAAGGGCAAACTGTGCCGCACGCACATAATTGACGACTTCGCCAGCGTCGAGATTGGCGGCGGTATCAAGCTCAGGATCAAGGACATCCTCCAGCGTGCACTGCGTGCCTTCAATCTGCGAGGAAAGCAGCGCTTCCTTGCGCACATACATGGCGATGAAAAGATCGGTGCTGGGAATGAGCAGCGCGAGGCGCTCGAGATTGGTCAGCGCACGGCTGGTGGTGACGAGCATCTGGCGCATGTTGCTATCAAGGGTGAGCGCTGGCTCAGGCGGCAGCGGCGACGGGCGGAAAGACCAGTACGCCGCATCGCCGGTGAGATTTTGTACGAGGGTTCCGGCGCGTTCTGTCATTGTGAGCACTCCTTTCATTTTGAAATACTACTGCCATTTTAAGCCGCTTATTTCAAAATCACAAGAGGAAATTGAAATAAGCGCGCAAAAAAATGCTCCTTATTTCAAATTAAGGGGGTGATTTTGAAATAAGGAGCAAAAACGATCGGTTTTATTTCAACGGCAGCCAGAGCTCGCAGCGGAAATGATTGGCGGTGTCAAAGTGGGCTTCGCCGCCATGGGCCTGGGCGATCTTTTTGACGAGGGAGAGACCGGTGCCGTGGGCAGCGAGGCCGTCGTTTTCTACGCCGGGGCTTTGGCCGATGCTGGCGCTTGTGGCTGGGGCGTCGCTTTCGACGAAGAGGACGACGTGGTGGTCGCGCGCAAATCCGCCGGTGCGGATGGTGCAGCCCGGTGGATTGTGGCGCACGCAGTTGTTCAGGAGATTGGTGAGGGCGCGGCGCAAAAGCTGCGGATCGGCGCCCAGCGCTGGCAGCGGTGTTTCAGGCAGATCGATGTCCAGCGGATAGTCGTCGGCCTGGCCGCTGTTGAGAAAATCGGCGATCGTCTGTCGCAGGAGCGCGGCAGGCTGCACGATTTCGCGGCGCAGCGGCTGCATGCTCGATTCCAGCCGCATGGTGAGATTGAGATCGCCGACGAGATCGCGGATGGTCTGGCTCTGGCGGCGGATGAGCGCGGCCTGTTTGCGCGCATCCGCCGAGAGCGCGGGATCGTTTTCGAGCTGGGCAGCGTTGCCCATAACGAGGGCCAGCGGCGTGCGGATGTCGTGGCTGACGCCATTCACCCATTCGGCGCGGGCGGCGTCGACGCGCGACTGATCCTTGCGGAACCAGCGGCGCAGCAGCAGCGCAGAAGCGCCGAGCACGCAAATGAGCATGACGAGAAAGAGCCCGCTGAACCAGAAGAGCGTCGGCGTGATGGTGTTGGTCGGGATCTCGACGCTGTAGCGCTGCAGGCTGAATTCCGGCGCGCCGATGACGAGCAGACCGTCGTCGCGGATGCGCGTGCGCACGGGGTAATCGTCGATGAACCAGCGTGTGAACGCGGCGACGTCGCGCATGGTGTAGTGATCAGGAATTTCATCAGGCTTGTGATAGCTCCAGATGACGTCGCCGCTGTCGTCGATGAGCATGGCCCATTGGTTTTTGCCGTCGAGGGCGTAGGCGGCGCTGAATTCGTAGCCGTCAGCAGTCTGCACGAGGGCTTCGTCGATGGTGTTGGTGGAAAAATTGGCGTCGACGTTGAGCTTGAACGTGAGCACCATGTAGCCGAGAATGCCCAACAGAAAAAGCACAACGATCAGCGCCATGGCCAGCGTCATTATCAGCGCCGAGCGCCAGATGCCGGTGAGCCGTTTCATCGTCCATCCTCCCGCGCCAGACGATAGCCAAGGCCGCGCACCGTCAGCAGATGTTCTGGATGCGAAGGATCGCGCTCGATCTTTGCGCGCAGACGACGGATGTGCACCATCAGCGTGTTTTCGTAGCCGATGTTTGGCCCATCCCAGAGCGCTTCACAGAGGGCGTCGATGGTGACGATGTTGCCGCGGTTGTCCCAGAGCTTGCGCAGCAGGGTGTATTCCTTGGCGGTCAGCGGAATTTCCTCGCCGTCCCTGCGCACAAGGCTCTTGCCCCAGTCGATCTCGACATCGCCGAGACGGGCGCTGTCGTTTTCCGGCGCATCGCGATAAACGCGGCGCAGCACAGCGGCCAATCGCAGCAGCAGCTCCTCCGGCAGGAAGGGCTTGGTGATGTAATCGTCGGCGCCGAGGCCGAGCCCCTGCAGCCGCGCAGCGTCTTCGTCACGGGCAGAGAGAAAGAGCGTCGGCACATCGCGCAGGGCGCGCAGCTGACCGAACAGGCTGAAGCCGTCGCCGTCAGGCAGCATCACGTCGAGAAGCACAGCGTCTGGCTGCTCGGCGCGGAAGACCGTCAACGCTTCGGTGCAGCTGCCGGCAGTCGCTGTCGCGTAGCCTGCCTGGGCGAGAAAGGCGCGGATCATTTCACAGAGGGCGCGTTCGTCGTCGACGATGAGAATTTTGTAAGCCATGGTGGATCATTTCCTTCATTATAATGTGATTCTATCATAGCATATTTTGCCCGCGCACCCAAGCGTATGCGTGCATTGTAAGGTAAGCGTAAGGGAAGCGTCACTGGCGTTTAAGGTGGGGTGGGTAAGATAAGAGCATGAAATGAACGAACTGAAAAGAAATGGAGTGAACGATCATGGCATATTCTTCTATCATATCCACCAGCCATCTCTCGAAAAAATACGGCAGCGTGCTGCGCGTAAGCGACTTGGATCTGCGCGTGCCGGAGGGCTGCATCTACGGCTTCCTCGGACCAAACGGCGCTGGCAAATCGACGACGCTGAAAATGATCCTCGGTCTCGTGCGGCCGACTGCCGGCGACATCGCCGTGTTCGGCGAGCCGATGACGCGCCGCAATCGCCTGGCGATCTTGAAACAGGTGGGCAGTCTCATCGAAAGCCCGAGCTATTACGGCCATCTTTCCGGCGAGGAAAATCTGCGCATTGTGCAGACGATGCGCGGCGTGCCGGAGAAAAACATCCGCGAGGTGCTGGAGATCGTGCGGCTGACCGACGCGAAGGACAAGCGCGCAGCCCATTACAGCCTGGGCATGAAGCAGCGATTGGGATTGGCGGCGGCGCTCCTGGGTTATCCGCGGCTCTTGATCCTCGACGAGCCGACGAACGGGCTAGATCCGGCAGGCATCCAGGAAATGCGCGAGCTCATCAAGGAATTGCCGCAGCGCTTCGGCATGACGGTGGTTGTTTCCAGCCATCTGCTGGCGGAGATCGACCAGATGGCCGACCACGTCGGCATCATCCGCGAGGGCGAGCTGGTCTTTCAGGATTCGCTCACAGCGCTGCACAGCCGCAGCAAGCATCATCTGGCGCTGCGCACAACGGACAATCTTCACGCCCAGGCGATCCTGCGCGAGCGGCGCTTGCATGTGAGTGAGGGCGAGGATGGTTATCTCGTGTTGCCACTGCTCAACGATGACACCACGGCGGCGCTTGCTGAGCTGCTCGTGACGCAGAGCATTGGCGTGCTGCGTTTGGAGGAACGGCAGAAAAGTCTGGAGGACATCTTCCTCGAGCTCACCGGGAAGGGGGCGAGCTTATGAGCACGCTGAGACTGGAATTTTTCAAATGTCGCCGGCGCAAGATCTTTCTCGTTGGGCTGGCGCTGATCGCTGCGCAGCTGTTGTGGGTCTATACGTCCCTCGTGCGTATGGATCCGGAAGATTTGCGACAGGGCTGGATGTGGTTGCTCTACGATCTGGCGATGGTTGACAGCTTTATGCTGCCGCTGGCGACGGCGGTGATCGCCAGCCGCAACTGCGAGATCGAGCACAAGGGCAGCACGCTGAAAATCCTCGAGACGCTGACGACGCCGGGCAAGATCTACAACGCCAAGCTCCTTTGGGGCGCGATCGTGCTGGCGATTCTCATGATCATCCGCAGCGCGCTCTTTCTCGGCGTCGGCTATTACGAAGCGTTTCCGGGCACGATGCCGTACCGCACGTTTGCAGTGTTCACGTTTGTCAGCTGGATCGTCTCGCTCATGCTCTACACGCTGCAGCAGGGACTGAGCTTGCGCTTCGCGAATCAGGCGGTGCCGCTGGTGATCGGCATTGCCGGCAGTTTTCTCGGGCTGATGGGACTCTTCTTCCCAAGCGCTGTGCAGCGGCTCCTGCCCTGGAGCTATTACGGACTCTTTAGTCAGGTGGCAATGTGGTGGGACGAGGCCACACGTTACACAGAATATTACTGGCGCACGCCGGAACCGCTGGACATTGCGCTCTTTATCTGCTGGTTCCTCGTCTTTTTCATCGTTGGCCGCACGCTTTTCGTGCGAAAGGAGGTTTGACAAATGATCATCCGTGCTCTACGCGCTGAGCTCATCAAAGGCCGCCACGCGCCGGTGTGGATCGCCTTTGTTGTGCTGCCGCTGATCCCGGCCTTTCTCGGCACGTTTAACTATCTCGGCAATCTTGCGCTCTTAAAGAGCAGCTGGTACAGCCTCTGGACGCAGCACACGCTCTTTGCGTCGTACTTTTTCCTGCCAGCGCTGCTCGCCGTTTACTGCGCCTGGGAATGGCGGCTGGAAAACACCGATCATAATTTCAACAGCTTTCTCACGGCGCCAATTTCTACCACGGCGCTCTATCTCGGCAAGCTCATTCCGGCGATCGGCGTGAGCGTGCTGGCGCAG
>ERZ1034984.1508-NODE-1508-length-21568-cov-5.984939_pt1 | contig 21568 bp, 15 predicted proteins | sample MGYA00520589_ERZ1034984 | MGnify/ENA primary metagenome ERZ1034984 (study PRJEB33766, sample SAMN09781790) | gut metagenome | biome: gut microbiome | host: Homo sapiens | place: Madagascar | study: EMG produced TPA metagenomics assembly of the PRJNA485056 data... | reverse complement strand
CTGCCCGGTGCAGCGTTTGCGGAGGAACCCACACCGCAGCCCACCGAGGAAACCGCGCAGATGGAGCAGCAGACCGAACCGTCTGAAACAGACAACGGTCAGACCGACGAGAGCAGCCCCGACCCCGGCGAGGATGCCGATACCCATAAAGACTGCTCCCCGTTTTCTGTTCATGCTGTGACGCTCCTTCCGATTTTGTTGTGCGTTTCGCAAACACAACCATGCCGAAGGATCGTTGGAAAGTCAAGAACAATCAGGGGAACCGCATGGAGAAAAATTACGGGGCAAACGAAGCACATTACACAGCGGACGGCACTTTTTCCGAAATATCTTTTCTTTGTTTTCAGCGGTGCAGATTTTGCGCAGGGTCACATAGTCATACCGCCCCAGCCCTGTTCCTCGTAATCGTCCGGCTTATGACCCATGGCGATCTTCTTTTCCTGGATTCTGCGCCGCAGTTTGCGGTCAGTGTGCTGGCCATGGGTTCCGTCTATAACGTGGGCATTGTCCTGGAAGATGCGCCCTATCGAATGGAGCAGACTGTTGACCGCCAGGATGGCGGAGGGCAGGGAGGGGCCGTCCTGACGCTCTAACAGGAGTTGGGCGTAAGGGTGCCCCTGTTCCGCCGCCTGGGTCAGCCAGTAGACGGCCTGCCCCATGTCCTGGGGGATAGCCTCACCCTCCCAGTACAGCTTGCCCAGCAGATATTCGGCGTAGGGGTTGTCCGCTTCCGCCGACATTGTGAGCCAAGGCAGGGCTTCTGCAGCGCTGCCGATCTTCAGCAACTCTTTCCCCAAGCGATACGCGGCACAGTCATGCCCATTCTCAGCGGCCTGCGTCAGCCAGCGGATGCCCTGTTCCCGGTCATGAATCTCAACGTCATCGGCCAGCAGCAGTTTGCCCAACGCATACTGCGCGTCCGGCAGCTCCCGCGCCGCCTGCTCGAACCAATACCTCGCCTCCATCCAGTCCGGCGTGACCAGCGGGCCGTCCCGGTACAGCCTGCCCAGCAGAAGCTGGGCGTAGGGTTCGCCATCCTCCGCCTGTATGCGGAGCCGTTCCACTCCTTCATCGCGCAGGTCGAGTGGGAGACTGTCATCACAGACCACCGACCAAATCCGTCTGCAGGCTTCGCTGTTCTGGAAAGCATCGTCCGGCTCATCGTACCGCGCCATGTCCCTGTCCTCAAAAGTGAGATGCTCCAATCGGAGCGCCGCCTGGATGACGGCGTTGTGGATGGCCCGGAATTCCTTTTGCTGGGACAGCGGGACACGCTCTATAGGCTTGTCCGAGTAGAACTCGTTCACCTCTTGCTGGAGTTCCAGCCATTTTTCGTAGCACGATTTTACCGAGGGCAGCCGCTCCATCTGATCCACAATTTCATCCACCTGCTTTTTCGCGCGTTTGGGAAGGTACCCATACTGCTTTTTGCCCGTCACACTTTTGAGTTCGTGAGCCAGTACCAGGATCAGTTGCTCCGCTTCCGGGTGTTCACAGACGCCCCGCTTCATTTCGTGCGCCAGCTCCAGCATGGCGCGGCGGGCCTCCGCTACCAGCTCATCCCGGGACTGACTTTTTTGCTCATAGACATGGAGCATCTCCTGGCGGAAGATATCGTTGGTGAGCATGGACTTGATTTTTTCAATGCCTACCGGGCTGAGATAACCCGGAGCATCCCCAGCAGACCATGCCATCATGTGGATGTGGGGATGGTCGCCCTCATCGTGGAAGGCTGCGTACCAGCGGAACTCGTTGGGCGGGATGTTCATAGCTGCGGCGATATCGTTGCGGTGGGTGAGGAGCAGGTTGCGCCATGTCCTGGCGTTGTCGTAGCCCAGGCGGGTGGCGTCCTCCCGCTTCAGCGAGATGATGTGCGTCCACACATTTTTCTCGCACGTTTGCAGCTCCGATGTCACCTTTTTCAGATCCACATAGTCCTCGTCACCGAATAGGCCGTGGCTGCCCATACGCTCAACTCGGGGACGGGTGGCAATGTACTCTGCGTAGATACCGCTCTGCTGAACGTCCGGCCAGTTGTCCTCCAGCGCCCGCGTAATGAACACCGAGGCATTGACCTTGGTGGGGCTGTCTTGGTAGCTGCCGTACTCCGGCAGCTTTTTCGCTTCAGGAAAATCTTTTGTGAGGCTGGCGATGAGCTGCGCCTGCTTTTGCGTGGCGGGGCGTCCGTCAGGAACCAATTCTACCCGCTCCCGGGTGGCAATGTACCTTGCGTGACCGCCCGCATTTTTGCCGCCCTTGAGGAACGGGCTTTTCAAAATCAGTCGGGCCATTCGTCCTCCACGCCGTCATCTAATCTGCGGATCTTTTCCTCGAAGGGTATCCGCCCGTTTGTGTTTTTGACGTTGCGCACGCTCTCCGCCCGCCGACGGCGCATATCTTCTTCGGTGAGTTCATAGCTGTCCGCCAGGATGCCCATCATCATGTCCAGCTCCACTGTGTGCTTGTAGATTAGGGAGGCCATCCGATCCTCGAACATCCCCAACCGCCCATCCAGGGACGAGAGTACCGCCCTGGGCAATGTGCCGCTGTCATCCTGAACCGCCAGGTGATCCACATAGAAATTCACCGCCCGCTCCACGAACTGGTTCTTGCTGCGGCAGCCCACCGCCTTATACCACTGCTCGATTTTTCGCTTGGTGTCCGGCTTCATGCGCAGGGCCAGACGGTCTTTATTTTCCTTGCTCATAAATTCCTCCATGTTTTGATTTTTGGATTATTTGCCCTGCTCCGCGAATAACGCCCCAAAACGTCTGTGATAGCAGAACAGACGCCGCGTCAATCCCTTGAAACGGCTGGCTTTCGGGCAAAGCAGACATCAAAAGTGATTTTTCGGCCACAAAGTGACGCCTGAAATGATCCCCGTCTAAAATTTCCAAACAGTTCTGAAAATTTTCGTCCCTGCCCGGAAAAGCCCTGAAAGCGGCCCGCACTGCGGGTGCGCTGTGACCGCCCGGAGCCGTAAGCGGCGCCGGGCTTTATCCTGCTTGCCCTAAAATCGGCTCTCTGCGTTGCCCTTGGGCCGGTGCTGGGGTGCCCCTTACTGATTACGGCGTAGTAAATCTTTCCGCTTTGGGCACCTGGAGCGGGTGCTTTCTCACAACGGGCCACACGGGGGTCAACACCGCGTTTCAGGGACTGGGAGGTGTACGAGTGTCACCCGGCGCACAGGAGAGGCACTCGGGGCCTTGCAACGCGAAACAGGGGGCCTTTCCCGGCGTGCCTCGTTTGAGACGCCCGAAACCTATTATGCTGGGAGCTGGTTTTGCCGCCGCTGGTGCCGCAGCCGCGCGGTTTCCAGCGCCAGTTCCTCCAGTCGAAGCTGATGATATCGCTCTACCGCCGCTTGGATGGGCAGGATGGTGTAACGCAGATTTCCATTGTGCTTTTGTCCATCCTCGGTCATGACGGATGTATTTTCGGTGCGGATCAGCCCTTTGTCCACAAGCGCACCGATATATTTCTGCACCGTATTCACGCACATCCCCACCGCCTTGCCGATGGTTTTGAAGCTGGGCCAGCACTGGTAGGTCCGCCGGTCCTCACAGTAGAGCAGATAGGCGTAGACCGCCAGTTCGCCGGGGACGAGTCCGAGGCAAAAAATTTCATTGGGCAGAGGGAAATAATCCTTGATGGGATCGCGTGTGCGCCATTGGTTCATCCGCTGCCGCCTCCTTTCGTGTGCTGTTCCACCCAGTCGATAAATTTTTCCTTCGGCACCACCATCCGATTTCCAACACGTAGTACCGGGAAATCCGCTTCATGCATTAGATCATAGCCGCTGGATGGCGACACACCCAGCACCTTTGCCACCGTTGCCGCGTTGAGGAACAGCGGCAGCTCATCATAGCTTTTGTAGCTTGAGGTTTTCACGCATTTCATCCCTTTCAAGTTTCCCCTCACTATGTAGGCAGCGAGAGCCGCTTTTTTATGACGTTTTTTCAAAAAATTTTTTGATGCTTATAAAGGGCTTCTACTTATATTTCCGAACTCGCTGGATTTTGACATAGTCTTGACATAACAAGGCGTCCGCCATTCCTGACGGACGCCTTGCAGATGTGTTCATTTTTTTCGGAGTCTGTTGCGCCCCTCGGCCTCATCCCGTTCTTTCAGTGTTTGGGCAAGGGCACTGAAAAATTTTCGCTGCAGATGATCCACGCTCCCCCGGTTTAGGTTATGGGCTTGGGCGTACTTGCGGATGGACAACCCCTTTACAAACCGCGCCTCAAAATAACCAGCGTAATCATTCAGAACAGTTTTTAAGCAGTCCTTCAAAAAAATCAGGTCGCTTTTGAGCTCCTTAAAATCTTCTTTGGATATTCCGATGTACCGCTTCTCCCGAATGCAGAGCTCATACTTGGACTGGCTGAACCGGTATCCCTCACAAAGTTTTTTCGCGTACTCGTAATAGGAAGCGGCATAGGGTTGGAACCAGGTATCGTATTCATCATTGATGTGGTTATCTGTTTTGCGCGGCGAGCGGAAAAATCCCTCCGCTTCAAAGCTCTCTGCCACCGAGTCCAGTACCCGCATCTGGGTCTGCCGTTTGAACCTTGGCTGGCGCACGCCATCCACTAAAACGGACTCGCAAAAAGAATGCTTGCTCGTGACATGATATGTGTGCTTCTCCGAATAGGTCGCTGGCATCCAGATGACCATTTCCTCGTCTGTGTCGGTATCCCTTGCCACTGTGACAACATAGATGAGCTTGCCGTCATAGCGGCGGTAGTACCCGGCGTAGATCCGTCTGTCCGCCATCCGCCCAGCTCCTTTACATTTTAACAATCAGATCATAAAACTTTCAGGATACCCTGCCTGTAGTTTTCTTTGTTTACAGCATAGCATTTTTTGAAATAGCCGCTTGTCCAATTTTAAAGACGCGCAGCCGCCCCGGTGCAGACCTCCGTTAAAAATCCCGCGACCTCCTCCGGGCCCTGCGCCATGCCGCCCCGCAGCCACGCCGTCAACACCCCGCCGCTGCCGTGGGATAAAAACTGGTACAGCAATTCCCGCCGTCCTTCATCCAGGTGGGGCAGGTTGGCGGTCAGCAGCGGGTACGCCCATTCGTAGCACACCAGGAAGGTCTTTGCGGCCAGAGCCGGGTCGCCGTGCTCCGAGCCAAGCGCCATATATTTTTTGCCGTACTGCCGCATATAGGATGTTACGCTGAGCAGCAGCGCTTCCAGATTTCCCGGTATATGGCCCTCTACCGTTTTCCGAAGGTTGTCCAGTAATTGCCGTTCTGTCCGTTCCAGCAGATCCGGCACATCCTTGTAATGCTTGTAAAATGTGGCGCGGTTGAGACGGGCCCCTCGGCACAACTCCGTCACTGTAATCTTTGCGCAGGGCTTCTCACCCAGCAGCAGAAGGAATTGCTCCTCAATAACCTGGCGGGTGTAGCGTGCCCGCACATCTAAATTTTTCAACCCAATCCCCCTGTTCGTTAACAGCCCGGCGTATTATGTCGCTTATCTTTCAATCGGGTCTCGCTTTGTTGGTTGCGGCGCAGGAGTATTTCCATTATAATTGAGCCAAAGAAAATCGTCAACAGATGTTGCCGGAGAATTTACGAAGGAGGCGCTGAGATGCGTGGGGAAATTTTTTCAAAGCGGGCGCTGGCCTCCCTCGCCCACGAGCAGGAGGTCAAAAAGCCAGAGCAGGTGTTCGGCTATTTCCTGGGGCCGTGCCTGACGTACATGGTTTACACCGGTGTGGCCGGGACGTACCTGACCCAGTTTTACACCGATGTGCTGGGGCTGGCGGGGGCATTCCTCGCCCTGATGCCTCTGGTGTCCAAGCTGCTCAGCGCCGGGGCGGGCCTGCTCATTGGGCGGCTCATCGACAACACCCGCACCGCCCAGGGTAAGGCCCGGCCTTATCTCTTTTTCTCCGGCGGGTTGATCGCGGTGTGCGGGGTGCTGCTGTACGCCGTACCCCGTTGGTCCCATGCCGGGCAGATTGCCTGGGTGGTGGTGAGCTACAACCTATTCTTCAGCCTCGCCTTTTCCGTGTATTCCCTCAGCCACTCCCTGATGGTGCCCCTGTCCACCCGGGACACCAAACAGCGGGACGGGCTGGCCATGCTCACCTCCATGGGCACGTCCATGATCCCCGGGATGCTGTCCACCATCATTATGCCCCTTCTGGTGCGGCGTATTGGCGTGGGGGACGGGGCCCGGGGCTCCTGGCTGACGGTGATGGGCCTGCTGTCCGCCGTGGCGATCCCCGCCACCCTGCTGGAATACTACTTTACCAGGGAACGGGTGACAGCAGAGGCTTCCAACGGCGCCCCCGTCGCACCCTTTGCCAAGCAGGTGTCCGCCTGCTTCCATGACCGCTACTGGGTGATGATTGCGGTGTTCACCCTCGTCCTGCATCTGTGTAACGGCCTGTCCACCAGCAGTATGCTCTACTACAGCAATTGGGTGCTGGCCAGTTCTGTGGAGGGCGGCGCGGCCAAGCAGATTTTAGTAAACATGATCGGTCAAGCCCCTATGGGCTTCGGCATCGCCATCCTGTGGCCGCTGGTGCGAAAATTCGGCAAACACAGAGTGACACTGGCGGGATTCTCCATCGCAGCCCTGGGCAGCCTGGCGGTGCTGCTGGCGGGGGACGATCTGCCGCTGGTGCTGGGTGGGCTGCTTGTGAAGTCTACCGGGGCGCTGCCCACCTATGTCATGTCCGCCTACCTGGCGGAGACGCTGGATCATGTGGAGCAGACCCGGGGGTTCCGGGTAGACGGCTTTTCCGCCAGCGTGAACAGCGTCATCCAGACGGCGGTGATGGGCCTGAGCCAGACCCTGCTGCTGGCCGGCATCAACCTGCTGGGGTATATCCCGCCGGGGAGCACCGCCCAGGTGGTGGCCCAGCCGGAGGCAGTGCGGACGTTTTTCAGCGCCTGCTTCGCGGGGCTGCCTATGGCGGGATACGCCTTGTGCGCGGGGATTATCACGTTTTACGATTTGGATGGAAGCCATTTGCGGCAGAAAATGTAGTTGTGCCGGACAAGTCCAACGGGCTTATGGAACGGTATGCTGTGCACTCGGCCAGTGTACATGGCAACTCTGGTGCTTCCCTATTTTGTCTGCGTCTGTTTCCTCCATTCACGGGGCAGCATCCCCGTCACCTCCCGGAACATACGGTCAAAATGGCTGGTAGAACAGAATTTCAGCCGCGCGGCGATGTCCCGGATGGGCTCGTCGCCGTAGCTGAGCAGGCCCTTGGCCCGCTCCACCCGGGCAAAGCGGATGAACTCCCCCACGGTGCAGTTCATCTCCTGCTTGAACCGCCGGGAGAGGTAGAAGGGGGCATAGCCCGCCTTCTGCGCCAGCAGCTCCAGGGGCAGGTCGTCCTCCAGGTGCGTTTCAATGTAGTCCCGGCATATCCTGATCTGCTTGGGCAGGTCTGGGTCGGTCCGGGCCTTGCGTACCCGGAGGATGAAATCCTCGTACATACTGTGGCCCAGGTTGCGCAGCTCGGTGATGCTCTTGCAGGCGGCGGCGCTCTGGATGTAGCCGTCTCCGATGGAATACGCCTGCTCCGGGGACAGGCCGCCTTGGATCGCCGCACGGGTACACAGGGAGATAAACACCGCCTCGGTGATGATGGCCTGGGTGATGGGGGTGTCGGTAGAGATCTGGACGCCCCGGCTCAACTGCCCCGCCCGCTCCAGATCGTTCTGGTAGTTGAGGTCGCCCTCCCGGATATTGCGCAGGAGTGCCTGCTCCGCCATATAGGTCTGATGCCGGTCCTTCTGCGGCTTGGACGGCTTTTCCGTCTCCTCGGCCCCCTCCGCCTGCTGGAATTGGATGTCGCTCCGGGACAGTTTTTCGCCCGTGGCGCAGTAGTGGAGCATTAGCCCATACTGGAAGAACATCGTAGAGGGGACGACTGGCAGCCCTTGGAGCAGCAGCTGAAAGTCAGCGCGCCAATCGTTGGGAATATCGTATCGCTGCATGGCCTGGTCCATGCCCACAAAGGACATCTCCGTGTTGAACACCGGCCCGATGACCCAGACCCGGTACAACTCGCCCTCCTTCCGCTCGAAGGCGGCGCACCACATCACGCCCAGGGGGGCGCTGAGCACCAGCGGGGCGGTATCCTTTTGGCCATATTCCAGCATATACGCTTTGCAATCTACCGAGGTGAAAACCGTATCCAACACCAGGTCCGGGCAGTTTGTGGCAAGGATCTCGCCGTCCGGGTCGTAGAGCCAGCTGTATACGTTCATGCCGCAGGTCATGAGCTCCTGGAATAGATAGAAATTGTTGAGACGTTTCGTAAAAACCTGTTCCATTGGAAGTACCTCCCTTCATAGGCCATGATAACAAAATTGATTCGTCTTTGCAAGTCAGGAATATAACCACTTTTGAAAGTGGTTATATATATGACGTAAAAAGCGGCTGCGTTGCTTTACATATTCTCCCCACTCAGATATAATGGTTATCACCAAGCCAGGGACATGAACTGAGGTTCCTGGAAAATGAGAAAGAGGAGGATTAGTATGTCTACACCGGCAAAAACAGCGAAACGTGGGCTCCTGGAAAACGCGTTTTCCAGCCACAAGTGGGACTCCCGCATTACATCCGCCAACACCACGAGGAAGGAGATGTGGCTGGGCTATGTCCTGGGTGTCTGGGGCATGATGATGACCACTTCCATTGTCAACAGCTATTTCAACAAGTACCTCACCGACGTATTGGGCTTCACCGCTGACAAGGGACTGTGGATTGCCTCTTTCATGGTAGTGTTCCCCGTGTTGAGCAAGCTACTGGATGCCGTGACGAACATCATTATGAGCAAGCTCATCGACTCCACCACCTGCCGTCAGGGCAAGGCCCGGCCATGGCTCATCATATCTGCCCCGGTAGTGGCGGTCAGCGTGATCCTGCTGTTCTGGATGCCGTTTTCTCAGCCCATTCATCAGGCCATCTGGATCGTGGTGGCGTTCAACCTATACTATAGCGTCACGTTCACCATGTGGAATATGTCCAAGGAGCTGCTACCCGCCGTCTCCACCCGGAACGTGAACCAGCGCAAGAACCTGTCCATGGCCGCTACCATTGTTGCCAACATTGGCACTGGGTTAGTTTCTATTCTGTTCCCCACGATTCTTGCCGCTGTCTGCGGTTTAGTTACCACAGAAGCCCAAGGCTATCTGCTGTGTATGGCCATCCTGGCTATACTGGCGGTGTGTACCACCTTTGTCCAGTATTTCTATACCCGTGAGCGCGTCACAGAGGAGCGTCGAAATCAATCCGGCGTGGTCGCCTCCAGCATCTCGGCTCAGCGGTTGGACGTGCAACACAAGGAGGCTGGCCTGTGGGCGCAACTGAAGGTCTGCATCAAGGACAAATACTGGATCTGCTTCATCCTCTTAGTGCTAATCACTGGCATTATCGGGAATATGCGCAACATTTCCCTGGTGTACTACTCCGGCTGGGTGGTCCACGGCAACGCCTACGGCGAGTACGCTGCTGTCCAGGCCAAGTTTCAGATGATTGCCCTGTCCCCTATGGGCCCCGGCATTTTGCTCTTGCTTCCTCTGGTGAAGAAATGGGGCCGCCGCCAATGCAGTTGGGTTGGCGGCACCCTGTGCGCGGTCGGCTCTCTGGTTGCGTTCCTTAGTCCGGGTCACGGGACCATGATCTACATCGGCACTGCCATCGCGGCTATCGGAAATCTTTTCTTCAGCTATGTGATGATGAGCTACATGGGAGATGTGATCGACCACGTGGAATGGAAGTCCGGCGTCCGCTGCGACGGAGCTACGGCAGGCTTCACCAGTGCGGGCGCTATGTTTGCCACCGGCATTGCTCAAGGTCTGTTTAACCTGGGCCTCATGGCTGCTGGATATGTCCAGCCCCAACAGATCGGCGTCAGCACAGAGGGAATCGCCCTCTATGCCGACCAGACTGCCGCCGCCACAGGCTGGATCAATTTTGCCTACCAGGGAACATACATTATCAACGGCCTTATCATGTTCATCGTGTTCCTGTTCATCTTCGATATTGAAAAGTACCTGCCGCAGGTCAGTCGGGAGCTTCAGGACCGCAAGGTGGCCGAGTGCGCGGCCTTGGGCATTGAATACATCCCCGCCGACGAGCTGGAGCGTCGGGAGATCGAGGAGCAGGAGCGGATCGCCGAGGAGAATCGGATTAAAGAATTGAAGGAGACCTGCGCTAAGCGCGGTCTGGACTTTGACAAGGAAAACCAGAAGGTATTGGATAAGCGGGCGGCCAAGAAAGCAAAAGCGGAGGCCAAGGCCGCGAAACGAGCACAGAAATAAATTCAAACCATAACGTCATCAGTCCGGCGGGCGGGGGTGTCCCGTCCGCCGTATTTTTTGGAGGAACAGCCATGAAAATCACTAACTGTAGGGTCAATCATCTAACGAACCCTCTGGGCTATGCCTTGGACGGAACCGTCTTTTCATGGACGGTAGAGGAGGCCGTTGGAACCACCCAGACCGTCGCCCGCATTGTGGTGAAACAGGGCGAGACGGTTGAGGTCGACACCGGCTGGACGGACTTGGACCGTCTGGCAGCACCGATCAAGCTGGCTCTTTTTCCCCGGACGCGGTACACTTGGACAGTGTCTGTCCGTACCGATGCGGGAGAGGAAGCAATCAGCGAAGAAAACTGGTTTGAGACCGGCAAATTGGACGAGCCGTGGATGGCAAAGTGGATCGGCTGCGATGATACCGAGCCCCGTCATCCGGTATTTTCAAAGGAGATCGCCCCAAAAAAGAAGGTGGCCGCTGCCCGGCTCTACATCTGCGGCCTGGGACTGTATGAGGCCGCATGGAATGGAGAAAAAATCGGCAACGAGTACCTGACACCATACTGCAATGATTACCACAGCTGGCTCCAGTACCAGACCTATGACATCACCGAGCAGCTCCAGACAGGCGGCGTCCTTTCTGTCACTCTGGGGAACGGCTGGTATAAGGGCCGTTTCGGATATGACCAGCAGGAGAAGCCCTATTATGGGAACAGTTGGAACCTGATTGCCGAGGTGCGGTTAACCTATGCCGATGGTTCGGAAGATACCATTGGATCGGACGACAGATGGATCGTAACCCGGACAAAAATCATGTTCTCCAACATCTATGATGGCGAACATCGGAACGATACCCTGCCCTCCCACGCGCCTGAGCAAGCCCATATCGTGGAGCCTCCCGCTGCGCCGCTCACCGAACGATACAGCACTCCCGTGACTGTCCGAAATGAGCTGGCTGTTCGGGAACTGATCCATACCCCTGCTGGGGAGACAGTGCTGGACTTGGGCCAGGAGATCACCGGCAGCTTTCGATTGAAGTGCCGCGCCCCCGAGGGGCGCACTGTCCGCCTTCAATTCGGGGAAATTTTGCAAAACGGGAATTTTTATCGGGATAACCTCCGCACCGCCAAAGCGGAATATGTCTATATTTCTGACGGCAAACCCCATGTACTGGAGCCGAAATTCACTTTCTACGGTTTTCGATACGTAAAAGTAGAGGGCCTGTCCGACCTGACGCCGGAGGACTTTACCGCTTTGGTACTGCATTCTGAACTGCCACGGGCCGGTACGCTGGTCACTGGGAACGAATTGGTTAATCGGCTGATTTCCAATATTGAGTGGGGGCAGAAGGGAAATTTTCTGGATGTACCCACCGACTGCCCCCAGCGGGACGAACGGATGGGATGGACAGGGGACGCCCAGGTGTTTGCACCCACCGCCTGCTACCAACGGGACTGCTGGCCATTTTATGCCAAGTACCTCCACGACCTGGCTCTGGAACAGAAGGCCAACGGCGGGGCTGTACCCAATGTGATCCCATCCTTTGGCAAGCTGGGCTGTTCCGCCGCTTGGGGGGACGCCGCCTGTGTCATTCCCTGGACACTGTACCAATTTTACGGTGACCCAGCTATTCTACGCACCCAGTATGCCAGCATGAAGGGCTGGGTGGACTACATCACCCGTGTGAATGGAGAGAACCACGGCTGGCGCAAACAGTTCCACTTTGGGGACTGGCTGGCGCTGGACGCATGGAAGGGCAACGAGAAGCGGGGCGGCACCGATGTGGCTTTTGTAGCGGACGTAATGTACTATCGCTGCGTTCTGCTGGTAGTGGAGGCTGCTAAAACGCTGGGTGAGACAGCGGACGCATTGGCATATGGCCGTCTGTCTGGTCAGCTGCTGGCAGACATTCAGACTGAATATTTTACACCTTCGGGCCGCTGCGCTGTTCCCACTCAAACTGGACTGCTACTGGCAGTCTGTTACGGCTTGGGCCTTGACCCGGAACGCTCTGCCGCCGAGCTGACCGTGTCTTTGGAAAACAGCGATGGCAAGCTTCAGACCGGCTTCGTAGGTACGCCTCTGCTGTGCCCGGTACTCACCGCTGCTGGACAAGAGCGCACAGCCTTTGACTTGCTTTTGAACGAGAGTTACCCAAGCTGGCTGTATGCGGTGAAGCTGGGGGCCACCACTATCTGGGAACGGTGGAACAGCGTGGAACCCGATGGGACGATTGCCGACAACGGCATGAACAGCTTGAACCACTATGCCTATGGCTCCATTGCTGAGTGGCTGTATGGGGATGTGGCAGGTTTGCGGCCTGCACAGCCTGGATTCCGCAGGGCATTGCTCCACCCACATGTCAACACCGAATTGGGCCATGTTGATCTGGAATACCGCTCGGCTGCAGGTCTGTGGAAGTGTGGCTGGAAGATACTGGACAACGGGGATGTGTCCTACCGCTGTGTGGTTCCATTCGGCTGTTCCGCGGAACTGAAGCTGCCCTTCGGCGGCGGAGACTATGAGCTGGAAGCGGGAGAGTACACCTATACCTATACCCCTGACCAGTCCGTTTGTAAACATTACAGCATTGATACCCCACTGGGCGAACTGATTCGCGATGGCAAGACCCGGGCGATGCTGGAGCGGCTGATGCCCAATATCCATCAGCTCCCGGCAGATATGGAACGGCTTACCATACGCCAGATGGCTGGGCGAAGCGGACGTTTGACCCCGGACACACTGGAACGAATTGATACTATGTTGGCAAATCTGTAAAAGGAGAGCAGGACTTATGAATTACTATGGAACTCTTTCTGAGCAACCCACCGAATTGGAGCTTCGCAACCGCGCCCTGGCCCGCAGGGCAGCGGCGGAGGGCTTTGTGCTGCTGAAAAACGATGGGGCGCTGCCGCTGGGCAGCAAAAAGATTGCCCTCTACGGCATGGGAGCCCGGATGACCGTGAAGGGCGGCCTGGGCAGCGGCAGCGTGGAGGAGCGCTACAGCGTCAACATTGAGGACGGCCTAAAAAACGCGGGCTATGAGATTACCACCCAGGCGTGGCTGGACGACTACGACCGGGAATATGCCCGGGAATACCAAAAATACCACGATATGGTGGAGGAAAAGATCAAGGGCATGACCAACCCCATGCAGATCATCCCCGTGGCCCACAGCTGCGTGTTCCGCTACCCCAGCGGGCGGGCGGTCACGCCGGAGGACATCGCCGCCAGCGGTACCGACACCGCCCTCTACGTCCTCATGCGGCAGGCCGGGGAGTGCAATGACCGCAAGCTGGAGCAGGGCGACTACTACATCACGGATATCGAGCGGGAGAACCTGAAAACCGTGGCGGCGGCCTACGCCCACACCGTGCTGATCGTCAACGTGGGCGGGCATATCGACCTGGCGTTCCTGGACGAGATCTGCGGCATCGACGCCGTGGTGCTGTTCATCCAAGGCGGCGAGGAGGGCGGGAACGCCCTGGCCGATGTGCTGTCCGGGAGGGTGAATTTCTCCGGCAGGCTCTCCGACACCATCCCCATGCGCTACGAGGACATCCCCTTCGGGGAGGAGTTCAGTTATCTGGGCGGCGATTTGTCCAACGCATATTACAAAGAGGGCATCTACGTTGGCTACCGTTACTTCGACTCCTTCAACGTCAAGCCCCGCTACCCCTTCGGCTTCGGGTTGAGCTACACCACGTTTCAGCAGCAGACTGACCAGGTCTGCCTGAACGGTTCCCAGGCAGAGGTGGAGGTGACTGTCACCAACACCGGATCCGTTTCCGGCAAAGAGGTCGTTCAAGTGTACGTTTCTTGCCCGGAGGGGGCGCAGCATAAGGAGTATCAGCGGCTGGTGGCCTTTGCCAAGACAGAGGAGCTTGCTCCCAATGTGGCGCAGACGCTGACGCTCACTTTTGATTTGGCGGACTGCGCCAGCTACGACGAGGACAGGGATCAGTGGCGGCTGGAAGCGGGGGACTATCTCGTCCGGGTGGGCGCGGACAGCGCCGGTACCACGCTGGCCGCCGCCATCCGCCTGCCGGAGCCGATTGTGACAGTGCAGTGCAGGGCGTGCTGTGTGCCCACGGACGATCTGCCGGACTTCGCCCCGGTGAAGCGTGGGCAGGAACCGTTCCCGGCGGACGTGCCCGTCCTGTCCGTCAGCGCCTCGGCGTTTGTGACCCGGACGGTGGACTACACTGAGCCGGAGGTAACGGAAACGCCCCAGGAAAAGGTTATCCTGGACGGCTTGACTGTAGAGGAGCAGGCGGAACTCCTTCGGGGCGGCGAGCTTCAAAACGCGCCCGCCGGGGCGCTGGACATCCACGGCGCGGGCGGTAAGACCACCACCGCCCTGCTGGGCAAGGGATTGCGAAACATCGTGTTCTCCGACGGCCCCGCGGGCGTCAATATCGCCGCCAAGGTGTTCGCCCTGCCGGACGGCTCGTTTGCCCCCGCCGCCATCCCGGAGCGGTACAACTGGGGCGCCCCCGCCGCCGCCATGAAGGCCCGGATGGCCGCGATCAAAGCCCCCATCGTGTACCGATATGCCACGGCATGGCCGGTAGAACTGCTGCTGGCCCAGACATGGAACGCGCCGCTGCTGGAGGAGGTCGGCCAGGCCGTGGGCGATGAGATGACCGCCTTCGGCGTGTCCGTGTGGCTGGCCCCCGGCATGAATATCCACCGCAACCCCTTGGGCGGCAGGACCTTTGAATACTATTCCGAGGACCCGGTGCTCACGGGGAAGATGGCCGCCGCCCTCACCCGCGGTGTCCAGAGCCGGCCCGGTACGGCGGTATGCGTCAAGCATTTCTGCTGCAACAACATCGAGGACGACCGGAACTTTATGAGCGCCAACCTTTCCCAGCGGGCGCTTCGGGAGATTTATCTGAAGGGCTTTGAGATCGCAGTGCGAGAGGCCCGCCCCAAGGCGCTGATGAGCAGCTACAATATGGTGAACCATATTTATACCGCCAATAACCGCGGCCTGCTCACTGACATCCTCCGGTGCGAGTGGGGCTACGACGGCCTGGTGATGACCGACTGGATCAGCTGCAACGAAAATGCCGCCGACCCGGAGAAATGCGCCCCCGCCGGAAACGACCTGATCATGCCGGGGAGCGAGTTTGACCGTAAACGCATCCTGGACGCACTGGCGGATGGGCGGCTCACTCCGGGGCAGGTGCGGCGCTGCGCCTGCCGGGTCCTGCGGCTCATGCTGGGCGCGCACACGCAAGTGCTGATCCCGGTAAAGGGGGGCTGAATCATGCAGAGCGAGATACGCCCCGGCCAGCCTTGGCTGGACACCAACGGTGTCCGCATTGAGGCACATGGCGGCAGCATTTTCTATGAAAACGGTCTGTACTACTGGTACGGCGAGGATAAATCCCATACTCGAAAGAAAGGCAGGACATGGACCTGGGGCGTGAAATGCTATTCCTCTGCCGACCTGTACAACTGGAAGGATGAGGGGCACATTATCCCACCCCGGCCAGATGATAAGGGCAGCTTGTTCTATCCCGCCCGCCGTCTGGATCGTCCCCACATCCTTCACAACAAGGTCACGGGGAAGTATGTATGCTGGCTGAAGTTCTGTGACAGGGCCCACTTCGCTGTTCTTACCGCCGACACCTTGCTGGGGCCGTACACCCTGATCACAGAGGTACTGCGGCCTTATGGCAGGAAATGCGGGGATTTTGACCTGGCAATGGATGACGCCACGGGGCGGGGGTATCTTTACTTCGAGGCAGACCATGAGCAAGTTTTGGCGGCCCGGCTCAACAGGGACTTTACCGATGTAGACGGCGAGCCCGCAGTTGTCTACTCTGGCCTGAGACCGCCTTTGGCGCGGGAGGGCGTCACCCACTTTGCCCACAGCGGCAAACACTATCTGCTCACCAGCGGCATGACGGGCTATGTGCCAAACCCCTGCGAGGTGGCCGTGGCAGATGACTGGATGGGGCCGTTTACCGTGCTGGGCGATCCCCATGTGGACGATGCCAGCTCCGCCTCTTTCAACAGCCAGCCCTCCTGCGCGTTCCGGGTGGCGGATAGCGGCCTGATCGTAGTGGCCGCGGACCGCTGGGTGCCAGAGTACGTTATGACAAAGGAACGGTACGACGCCATGCTCCGGGCCATCTCCAGCCGGTTCGACAAGAGCGTCAAGTCTACTTTTAAGGAAAAGCTGGATCTGCTCCGCTCCCCGATGATGGGCTCTGCCGATACATCTATCGCCAACTATGTCTGGCTGCCCATTCAATTTGAGGGGGATATACCCCGCATCCACTGGCATGACCAGTGGCGGGTGGAGGATTTTTCATAATTCCCAAATAACTTCCCAACGGTCTGAAAACAATCGGCTAATATGCTGGGAGCATCAAATCTGCATAAGAACAGGAGAACACATCATGAGAATGATCCAAGATTTCAACATTGGGTGGAGCTTTACCCAGAATGGCAAAACTCAAGCCATCACCCTGCCCCATACCTGGAATGCGGTGGACGGGCAGGACGGCGGGAACGACTACTACCGCGGCGCCTGCATCTATGAAAAGACCTTTCCCCGGCCCGAGCCGGAGGAGGGCGGTCGGGCCGTGCTGGAGTTTTTGGGCGCGGCCATGACGGCGGACATCTACCTGAACGGGCAGCACCTGGCCCACCATGAGGGCGGGTATTCCACCTTCCGGGTGGATATCACCGACGCACTGGCTGACGAAAACCGGCTGATCGTGGAGGTGGACAACAGCGTCAACGACCGGGTGTATCCGCAAAAGGCGGACTTCACCTTCTACGGCGGGCTGTACCGGGATGTGAACCTCATTACTGTCCCTGCCGTCCATTTTGAGCTGTGCAAAGACGGGACACCAGGCATCAAGGTCACGCCTGTGGTGGATTTGGAGCGCAAGTCCGTAGCTGTCACCGTGGAGACCTGGCAGGTGGGCGAAGGGGCCGTAACGGTTTCCGTGGCGGGGCAGATCAAAACCGTCTGCCCCGTAGACGGCCATGCCGTGGCTGAATTCACCCTTGAAAATGTCCGCCTGTGGGACGGCGTGGACGACCCGCATCTGTATACCGCCGCCGCCAAGCTGGACAGCGGGGACGAAATCTCCACCCGGTTCGGCTGCCGCAAATTTGAGATCGACCCGCAGCGGGGCTTCCTGCTCAATGGACGCAGTTACCCCCTCCGGGGCGTGAGCCGCCACCAGGACCGGGTGGGCATCGGCAATGCCCTGACGCCGGATATGCACCGGGAGGACATGGGATTTGTCAAGGAGATCGGCGCCAACACCGTCCGCCTGGCCCACTACCAGCACAGCCGGGAATTTTACGACCTGTGCGATGAAAACGGGATCGTGGTGTGGGCGGAGATCCCCTACATCACCCAGCACATGGGCGGCGGGCGGCAGAACACGCTGAACCAGATGCGGGAGCTGATCATCCAAAACTACAACCACCCCTCCATCGCTGTGTGGGGCCTGTCCAACGAGATCACCGCCGCCAGCGCGGTCAATGAGGAGCTGCTGGAAAACCACCGGGCGCTGAACGGGCTGTGCCACGAGCTGGACCCCACCCGCCCCACCACCATGGCCAACGTGCTCATGCTGGAGACAGACAGCCCCATCCTGGACATCCCGGATGTGAACAGCTACAACCTGTATTTCGGCTGGTATGTGGGCGAGTTGGAGCAGAACGAGGAATTTTTCGATGCCTGGCACGCCAAATATCCGAATAGGCCCATGGGCCTCTCTGAGTACGGGGCGGACGCCAATCCCCAATTCCAGACCTCCCAGCCGGAGCGGGGGGACTACTCCGAGCAGTACCAGTGCGTCTACCATGAGCACATCCTGCGCGTAATCGAGGAGCGGCCCTGGTTGTGGGCCACCCATGTGTGGAACCTGTTTGACTTCGCGGCCGATGGGCGGGACGAGGGCGGCAGGCATGGGGTCAACCAAAAGGGGCTGGTTTCCTTCGACCGCAAGCTGAAAAAGGACGCTTTCTACCTCTACAAAGCGGCGTGGAACAAGAAGGAGCCTTTTGTCCACCTGTGCGGGAGCCGCTATGTCAACCGGGCGGAGGATGTCACCGAGGTAACGGTGTATTCCAATCAGAATGAGGTCAGCCTGTTTGTGGATGGGAGGCTGGCGGAGGCCCAAACAGGCCGGACGGTGTTCCGTTTCCAGGTGCCCATCACAGGGAAGCACACCATTGAGGCTGTGGCCGGGAACTGCCGGGACGCCATCGTGATCCGCAGGGTGTCCGAGCCCGACCCGGCGTATCAATTCCAGAAGGCGGAGGTCGTCAACTGGTTCGACCGGGAGGAGTTCAAGCCGGACTGCTTCTCCATCCGGGACACCATGGGCGAGCTGCTGGCCCATCCCAAGGCCGGGGTGATCGTGGGACGGCTCATGGCACAGGCACAGGCCAGCCGGGGGGATGTGGCCCAGGCTGCCAGCGGCAATGCCGCCCTGCAAAAAATGATGGCGCGGATGCCGCTGGAAAAGCTGCTGAAGCAAGCGGGGCCCATCATCAAGCCGGAGCAGATCAAGGCGGTTAACGACGCGCTCCAGCAGATTAGAAAATAAACTGGTATCTGGCTATGGCTTTTCTTTGTTTACAGCATAGCAAATTTTGAGAAAGGCCCGATTCGCCCCATAGGGATATCTTCTATGGCGGACGTTGAGATATATCCCGGCCAGCAAAATTGCTGGCCGGGGTATATCTCAATTTTGTTTGACCACATAACCAGCCACAGACAGGTGCGGAAACAACGGAGGGTGTGCTTTTAGAAAGTGCCGGAAAGGAATTGTCCTATATTATGGGTAATCCGCCGTTTGTGGGATACACCTATCAAAGCAAAGAACAAAAGGCAGACTTGGCTGAACTTAAAACCGGAGCGGGGAAGAACATTGATTATGTGGCTGGTTGGTATTTAAAAGCAGCCAAAATGATATACAATACACACATTAGAGCTGCATTTGTATCAACAAATTCCATCGCGCAGGGGGAACAAGTTTCTGCAATATGGAAATTGATGGAAGAAAAATTGCATGCCCATATAGATTTTGCCCATCGTACTTTTCGGTGGGATAGCGAGGCTTCGCTTAAGGCCCATGTGCATTGCGTTATCATTGGCTTTAGCAGTGCCGCATCGGTGAAACCTGCAAAAGTTTATACGGGTACACAGGTCATAGAAGCCAAAAACATCAATGCTTACTTATTGGATGCACCTTCCGTTTTCATCGAAAAGCGAAACCAGCCAATATGCGAAGTGCCTATGATGTGCAAGGGGAGCCAGCCGACTGACGGTGGGAATTTGCTGTTTGATACCAAAGAAAGCGTAGAGCAACTTGTAAAGGCAGAACCTTTAGCAGCAAAATATATCCGTGAGTTTGTAGGCGCGGACGAGTTTATAAAAGGAAAGCGACGTTACTGTCTGTGGCTTGTAAACGCAAATCCATCTGACTTAAAAAAATGCCCGGAAATTATGCGCCGCGTGGCAGCCGTAAGGGAAACACGGCTAAAGAGTACAAAGGCAGCCACGAGAAAACAGGCAGAAACCCCAACATTGTTTACAGAAATAAGGCAACCGAGTAGTACATACGTTGTAGTTCCGGAAGTATCTTCGGAGAAGCGACGCTATGTTCCTATTGGCTTCATGGATGAAAAAACTGTATGTAGCAATTTGGTATTTATTGTGCCTGAAGCGGAATTATATCATTTTGGTGTTATAACCTCTAATGTTCATATGGCGTGGATGCGTGTCGTTTGTGGCCGGTTAAAAAGCGACTATCGCTACTCGAATACACTTGTCTACAACAACTTTCCTTGGCCTACCCCTACCGAACAGCAAAAGCTAAAAATCGAGCAGACTGCGCAGGCTATCCTCGATGCTCGTGCGCTCTACCCGGACAGCAGCTTGGCAGATCTTTACGATGAACTGACCATGCCGCCGGAACTGCGCAAGGCGCACCAAGCCAATGACCGTGCTGTGATGGATGCCTACGGTTTTGTGAAAGGCAGCCCCGCCCGTACCAGCGAGAGTGCCTGCGTTGCCGAACTGATGAAAATGTATCAAACTCTTACAAGCAAATAAGACAAAATGGGTTGTCCGATGTGTCGGGCAACCCATTATTTGTTATTATCAGGCATTGTAAAATTACACCATGGGTAATTGCTGCATCCGATAAATGCTCCATTCTTTCCCTCTACACGGCGCAGAGGATAGCCGCAATCGGGGCATATCCAAAGTTTAGCATCTGCCATCGTCTTGAAATTGACGGGCGATGTTCGGCAAGGACGACGCTCTTTTCGTGGTTTCTTCAAATCATCAATGGAAGTAACAAATGACCGCCCCATGCAAAGCACATAATCGTCACCAACTTCAAATTGATAATCACAGTTAAAACAGTCGTCAAGTTGGCTGGCGCAGGGCTTTCCATTGACCCAATGCAGCTTTCTTGGGCAGAAATCCGTATAGTCTACACGCCCTTTGCGGAAAATACGTCTTTTTTCCGAGACTTGGAGAAATGCTTGATAATACTTGTCAACCTGCGTATTGAATATCCATTTCTTATTTTCACTGTTGCCAAGAAGAACTTCTGATAAGTCGGCGGCTTGTATATATCGGTCAGCCTTACTTAAATCGATTTCAATGGTAGAGATTCCTGCTTGTTTCAGCTTAGAGAGTTTTTCCTCGTCAACTGCGTGGGTAACATAAATCTCTACGAAAAACTTTTTTCCACCCGCATAGACGGCAACATCTGGAATAATGCTGCCATGATTCTGCTCGACATCAACTTCATCAATTAAAATCTCTCTCGCAGGTGAAATGAGGTGATCTCTGAGCCACGGTTTGTCCGGGCGCAGATATAACTCCGGAATCACCATGCGGCGGGCATTAGCAAGAATATTCTTTGCCAGTAAATGCAAGGAGGTCTGATACCCAAAAGCACAATTTATGCCTGCCTTGTGTGCAAAATGGTGGGTCATTTTCTGACCTTTCTTTGCCACAAGCTGCTCCCCGCAGGCGGGGCAAAAGCAGTCACATTTGAGCCCCGCAGGAACATCCTCTACGGATACCAGCTTCCCATTGGAAAGAGCATATATTAGGTTTCCGCCCTCATGTCTCACGAGTCGAATCGCCTCACATTCGTATGCTTACAGTATAAAACAAACAAATTTCAGCATCAAGAAAAAAATTTCTAATTTTCTCTAATTTTTTTCTCCGAAAACAGTCTTTATATTATGAGAGCAAAAATAA
>ERZ1034984.1506-NODE-1506-length-21582-cov-8.278906_pt1 | contig 21582 bp, 18 predicted proteins | sample MGYA00520589_ERZ1034984 | MGnify/ENA primary metagenome ERZ1034984 (study PRJEB33766, sample SAMN09781790) | gut metagenome | biome: gut microbiome | host: Homo sapiens | place: Madagascar | study: EMG produced TPA metagenomics assembly of the PRJNA485056 data... | reverse complement strand
GGTTTATATTCCCAATGCAATTACCTTTCTGGTTCCATACACTTCCACTCCGGATGGGGATAAAAATCATTTTATGGACAAATTTGTTACGAATCTGGATTTTGTCCTGTCGCAGACCTTCGATTTTGGCTATCGAATTGGAATCGGCGGTTTTGCCGAAGATATGACTCAAATTCACTACCGCTATAAATGTGCCAATTCGGCTTTAAAAATTCCGAAAGCTTTGCAGCGTGACACTAAGATTTCTTCCTTTACGGATGTATACTTTGAACACTTGCTTTTTAATCTCTCTCAAAAGCAGCGTTCTCGCTATTGGGAATCTATTATCGGCAAACTGTTAAAAGAAGATAATGGAAAAAGCATGTATTTAGAGACTCTGGAAATTTTTTTTCAAAATGACCAAAGTATTACCAAGACTTCTGCGGCACTTTTCATTCACAGAAATACCCTGCTTTTCCGCTTAAACCGTATCGGAGAAATTACCGGATTTTATCCACAACACTTAAAAGATGCCATAAATCTTTACACCGCCCTTACACTTTATAAACTTTATCAATTTGAAACTTCTTCTGTCAGTGATGACATCGAAAATCAAAAGGAGATACTTTTATGAAATTAAAAGAAATTGAAACAAAAGAAATTCTGATAAACCCTTTTTCCATGATTGAAGACGACTGGTTTCTTATTACTTCCGCAATCAATGGAAAAGTAAATACGATGACTGCCGCCAGTGGTGCTCTTGGGCATATGTTCCGAAAAAACGTTGCCTACATTAATGTACGTCCCGAAAGATATACCCATGACTTTATCGAAGCATCCCAAATTCTGTCTCTTTCCTTTTTTGATAACACAAAAAAAAATAAGGAAATTTTAGGCTATCTTGGACGCACTTCCGGAAGAGAGGAAGATAAAATTGCCAAAAGTGGTCTCACCCTTTCCTACTATAAGGAAATTCCTTACTTTGAGGAAGCCCATACTGTATTTCTTTGTCGCTGTCTATTTCGCCAACCTTATACTTCAAACGGATTCTTAGATAAAAATGTAGAAGATTATTACTATCCTAAGCGTGATTACCACGATATGTATGTCTGCGAAATTATGAAAACATTGGTACGCTCTGAATCAGACTAAAAATCTGTGATGCATTTTTGACGCAGTCCCCTTTTTGCGTTATACTATTGGAAAAGGAGTGCTGTTTATGAAAGTGTTAATTTTATCCTGCAATACCGGACAAGGACACAATTCTACCGCTCTTGCAGTTTATGAAAATCTTCGATCCCACCAGGTTGCGTGCGAATTCATGGACGCTTTACTTTTCGCCGGAAAACGTACCTCCAATGCGGTGAGTAAGACATATATCAATGTAGCCAGCAAGACCCCGCACATTTTCGGTCTTGCTTATCGTGCAGGAGGATTCATCAGTAATACGAAAACAAAATCTCCTGTTTATTTTGCAAATACGCGCTATGCCAAACAAATGTATCAGTATATTACAGGGAATCACTATGATATTGTAATTACTTCACATCTGTTTCCCGCACAAACGCTTACTTATATTAAACATAAATATAAATGATTTCTTCTTTTTTAAAGCAGACAGAAGGAAATGTTACCATTGTGGTTATAAGTGGTAACAATGAAGAATTGAAATCCTCCCTTTATTCACACTACCCCTATTCCAGGTTGTGAAACGAAAAATGCTCGTTTTTTTGCCAGTCATGGTATGAGTTATGCTTCTAAATCCGTAAAGAAGCAGGTGGCTTACGGTATGCTCCTTTATCGAAACGAATCTGCCAGAACCGCCATGTTACAGGCGCAACAGGAAAATGCATTTCCAAATGTCGCAGAAGATATTTATCAACTAATCACTACCTATGATAGAGGTGAACTATGAGTTACTTGATATTTGCCTTGCTGGGATTTTGTTCCGGCAGTATTATGTACAGCCAGATATTTCCCTATGTTTTTCTTGGAAAAGATATTACTGCACTTTCTGATGACAGCAATCCGGGTTGCAGTAACGTCTTTTTGCATGCCGGAATTCCTATGGGAATCCTTTGTCTGATTTGTGATATTTTTAAGGGAGTACTCCCTGTCTTCTTGAGTCTGTCGTTTTGTGATATGAAGCACTTCCTGTTCGCCTTGGTATTGGCAGCCCCTGTGCTGGGACATGCTTCTTCTTTTTGTTTATTAAAATTTATTGCACCTAAGAAATTTCAATGGATGAAACAATGTAGCGGAAAAGCCATTGCTGTGTCTTTTGGCTGTTTGATTGGACTTATGCCACAAAGCTATCTGGTCTTTGCCTTGGTAATTCCTTTTCTTTTCTTCTCTGTGGTATTTCGTATCAATCCCCATTCCTACCGCGTCATTGTTTCCTTTGGTTGCTTTTTCCTACTAGCGGTAATTCATGGCTGTTCCCGTACACTTTTACTGGGCAGCTTTCTGATAAGTACCATTGTTATTACAAAGCATTTACAATTTCTAAAGGAGGAATCTTTATGAATTATAACGAAGTATTAGAACAAGCAAGAGGACATATGGGACCTTACTGTAAAGTCTGTCCCGTATGCAATGGAATCGCCTGTAAAAATCAACTCCCCGGTCCCGGAGCAAAAGGCGTAGGAGATACTGCAATTCGCAATTACCAAAAATGGCAGGAACTGCGTATCAATATGGATACTTTCTGTGAAAACAAACCGGTAGATACTTCTTTTACCTTATTTGGTAAAACATTTTCTTATCCGTTTTTTGCAGCTCCTGTTGGCGCAGTTACTTTGCATTACAGTGATAAGTACAACGATATTTCCTACAATGACGTACTGGTTTCTGCCTGCGCTTCTCATGGTATTGCAGCCTTTACCGGAGATGGCATAGATGCCGGTGTTATGACTGCCGCCTGTCAGGCAATTCGTTCTGCAAAGGGCGTGGGGATTCCAACAGTAAAACCATGGAATATCAATACCATTGAAGACAAAATGAAACAGGTAAAAGAGTCCGGTGCTTTTGCGGTAGCTATGGATGTGGATGCTGCCGGACTGCCTTTCTTAAAAAATATGACTCCGCCTGCGGGCAGTAAATCGGTGGAAGAACTTAGAGAAATTATCAAACTTGCAAATCTTCCTTTTATTGTAAAAGGTATTATGACCGTTAAAGGAGCATTGAAAGCGAAAGAAGCCGGAGCGGATGCCATTGTAGTTTCTAATCATGGCGGACGTGTTTTAGACCAATGTCCTGCTACCGCTGAGGTCTTACCAGCCATTGCCAAAACCGTTGGAAAGGATATGACCATTCTGGTTGATGGCGGCATCCGAAGTGGTACAGATATTTTTAAGGCTTTAGCACTTGGCGCTGATGGTGTTTTAATTGCAAGACCTTTTGTAGCTGCTGTTTACGGTTCCGGAAAAGAAGGCGTTGCCGCTTATATTGAAAAGCTTGGGAACGAATTAAAAGACACCATGACAATGTGTGGTGCCTTTTCTCTCAAAGATATTACTTCCGATATGATTTTTAATTCATAATAACTGTAAAAAAATTCTTCATGGAAAACAGGGATTCTTTTGCCAGCATTTTCTCCATGGTATTTAGATTAAAGTCCGAATGTTCCAGTTCTCTGGAATATTGATAACAAATCTCTACCATTTGTGGCAAAGTCAACTGTTTTCCATTTTTTATCCAATGTGCCATCATCCATTCACGAAGATACAGCGTACTTAATACTGCCATTTTCATTTTGCTATAAGCATCTTCATCGTATACTGCTCCGCCAAAGTAGGTAAATACAAAATACACCATTAACTTTTCTAAGAGAATCGGATAATTTAAAATGTGTTCACGAAACAGTTGAAATTGTGACTGATACCAAATATTTCCCCGCTCGTAAAGTGTCCTTCTGGCTTCCCTTACCTTCTTTGGAAATTTGGCATTTAACACTTCCATTCGATTCCAGGCTTCCATCATTTCATCCATAAGAAGAATTTTTTCTTTTCCCTTATTCCGATAACCTTCCAATCGTTTCATCAAACGCTGTGTATTATGTGGGGCCTGATACTTTTCGATTAGCTCATCAATTTCAAAAATCTCCTGATTCTGGATGCGTCTTTGCATGTCGTGCGTAAATCCAAGTGCTATACCAATTCTATATTCAATGGAATATGCTCGATTTTGCAATAATTCTAACAGAAAACTTCTTGCATCCATCAATTTATCAAACAAAAAAAAGTCAAATTCTTCGTAAGTTTCTTCCGGACTTTCTTTTTCTTTATCGATAAACGTTATCTTTTCCGAACTTCCTAATATAATTTGTGCCACTTCCGGACATGACATAGAAAGGGAAATTTCTCGAATATTTTCAAATTCTTCAATATGTCTTGGATAACGTCTGCAAGTAGTACAAAATGCCTCTTCTCCAAGATTGGTATAAATATCACACAAGTTTTGATTATTTAAAAATGCACATCTTTTGCCGTGCTGGCGAAAAGACTTATCCTGCCAATCAATCTCTTGTCTCAGTCGATTTCCAAATGCACCTTTTACCCTGCTGTATTTATACAATGTATTATTATCTATTCCTATCCCCCATCCTGCACAACAGGTGTCAATACACTTATCTGCTGTACAGGAAAATTTTTTATAATAATCTGGGTATGTTATCTGCATATTACTCTATTTCACCGGATATCTTTTTAAGTAACGGTTCTGTCTGTTCCATCATATTAGAGATATCTTCGTATATAAATCCTTTCTGTGTCATAAGGCTCTTTAATCCATTGATATTTTCCATAACCTGCGCATAGTGATTTTCATATGTCTGCATGTCTCTCTGAAGAGAATCAACCTGTCCGCTACACTGGTCTACTACTTCATTAATTCCTCTATGTACATCTTTTACTCCGGATACGGACTCATTGATTTCATTAAATATACCTTCAGTATTATTCATCTGTTCTTTGGAAGTATTCAACGCCACTTTTACTCCCTCCAAAGATCTGGTAAGGCTTTCGGAACTTATTTGCAGTCCTTCCATACTTTTATTTACATCGCCTACTAACTCTTTGATACCGATGGATAACTTGGTTACTTCATCTGCAACTACTGCAAATCCTTTTCCATGCTCTCCGGCTCTTGCTGCTTCAATGGATGCGTTTAATGCCAATAAATTTGTCTGATTCGCTACTCCAACAATATTCATCATAGTTGCCTTGATTTCATCAAATCGTTTTTGGAATTCGTCATAAATCTTTCCGATTTCTTCAAACTGAACTTCTACCTTTGCTGAACTCTCCTTTAAATCCTGAATATCCTGCAATGCATCACTTGACACTTCCGTAACATTCTGAATAACACCGTTAAATTCTCCTGATATTTCTCCGATTTTTGCAAACTCTTTTTGGAAATTATCAACGGATTCACTAATCTTCGCATTGTTTTCAATTACTTCGTTATAAGACTCACGAACATTGTCAATTTCCTTTACTGTTTTTGCTTCTTCTTCAACTAATGCTTCTTTTTTATCCATTACGAACTTGCTTAAGTATGACATGGATTTTAAATATTCATTTATATTTTCCTTTTTTCCAATGGAAGATTCCCTTGTTACTTCCTGTATCTCTTCTGTTTTTTTCTTTCCAAACATGATAGTCCTCCTATTCAAATACCGCACAAACCATAGTCTGATTTACATGCTGATTATTGCATTGTTCTCCACCGCCAACAACTCCCATATGATTTCCAAGGGATGCCATATCCTTGGCATATGTTGCAAAATACCCTTCTCCATCATAAAGTAAGTATCGATAAATACAGTCAATTGACACTACTAACGAAATATGATTCATGTCGCTTTGAATCTTGTTTCTTGTCTCCTGTTCTATCTGCTGATATTCACCTAATTCCAGAAAATAGATACAGTCGTTTTTATTAATGCGCTTATAATTTACTAATGTTCCATTTGGCTCCATGCCCATCATGGATGAAATGAACACTTCATCCCCCACGGCACGTCCCATTGGATTTTTCAGTACATTATCAATGATTTTATCCTTGGAAATTCCAAGTTCCTGACTATAAACTTCCGCTGCCGGTTTTCCATCCAATTCAACCAATGCCTTCTTAGAAGTATCTACCTTCGTAGCAAAGTGTGAAATATTAGAAGCCTGTTTTTTATAAATATTTTCCTTATAAACTCTTACTTTTCCGGTTGTATTCTTAATAAGTGCATACACACATGCATTTCCATAAATTTTTCCGTTATATGCTACAACAGATGTCTTTCCTTCCGGTGCCCCAAATGCTGTTCCGCCTGCCAACTGAATTCCTTTTTTCTCGAAACAAGAGGTAAACGTTGTTACTAACTTTTCTTCTTCTCCTGTGCAGTATTCCAGACATACGGTATCTCCATGTCCCGGCGAAACTGCTGAAATATCTTTTTCCAATTTTCCTATGGATGCAACAGGACATTCACTGATGTTCTCAATTACACCACATCTTACCTTGGCATCTGAAAATAATCCTAAAACAGATACATTATTATCCCCCACCTGTCCATTTACAAGTTTGGTTCCTATGGTTCCAATGGATGGTGTATTAGGATATTGCTTTTTCAGTAAATCTGCCACTTCGCCTACGATATCATAGGGTGCAATAAAAATAATTGCCTCCGGTGACTCTAATCCTCGTGTTGCTTCTTGTACTGCATTTTTTGCATTCCCTGTTCCTTGTCCTATAAATGACCGCATATCGTTATTTCCTCCTTGTTTCCGCTTTCGAATTCCATTTCTTAATATGCTTTGATTATTTTTCATTATAAAAATAATATCGTCATATTTCAATACTATTTTAACTATTTTTTAACCATTTTTCAGTAACTTTCTAAGGATTTTTCAATGATTTTTCGGGAACATAGACATTCTAAAAAGAATACCATAAAGAAACAATATATTCGGTGAAATACCATGTTAGAATTTATTTTAGAAATCTTATTGTTGGTTACCGCAATCTCTATAGATGCTTTTGCTGCGGGATTTGCGTATGGTGTCAGTCGTACACGAATTCCGCTTTCTTCTCTTTGTATTCTTACCTCTATTTCCAGTCTGATACTGGCAGTTTCATTGCTTACCGGGAATCTTTTAACCGGATTACTCACGCCTAGGCAAACCTGCACTATCAGCTTTTTAGTACTACTGCTTCTTGGCATTACCAAGCTTTTTGACCATTCCTGCTGTGACCATGCGGACAAGGCTGATAAAGACCGGGATAAATTTCTCTCCCCTGGGGAAGCACTTTCTCTTGGATTTGCACTTTCCATTGACAGTGCGGCAGCGGGAATTGGCGCGGCTCTTCCGCCTTTTTCCATTCCTGCTGCAATTATTGCTTCTTTTCTCATGGGAATTCTTGCCATTCTTACCGGCAGTTTCCTTGGGAAAAAGCTCTCCTGCCATATGCAAAAAAATATTTGCTGGGTTAGTGGTGCTCTCTTGATACTTTTAGCTTTTTTGAAACTCTTTTGAACTTAATCCGGAAAGTAACACCAATACTTCATGTGCTAAAAGGGGCATTGCCGCCAATCCTAAAAGTTTGCCCCACTCTGTCCCTGACAAAGCACATGTGCCGAATGCATTTACAAAATACGGAATTTCTGTCACCATCAACTGTAATCCGATTCCAATTACAAATGCCAATATCATCAATTTATTTTTCAGATGATTCATGGCAAATACAGAACGCTCTACATCACGCATTCCTATGGCATGAAATAACTGTGACATTCCTAGTACGGTAAAGGCATAAGTCTGACATCTGCTCAGTATCTCCTGATTCGCAAACAAAGTTCGAAGATTTTCCAACGAAAACTCCATATTCTGTGAAAGCATCATTTGTATTGGCAAATGTAAAAATGCTACGGTACTGATCATTGCAATCAGGATACCATAAAATATGGTGCAACTTAAGCCGCCACCTGCAAATAAACTTTCTGTTTTTGACCGGGGAGGACGATTCATATCATTTCGATTGTCTTCCTCGTCCACTCCTAACGCCAGTGCCGGGAGAGAATCTGTAATCAAGTTAATCCACAAAATATGGCTTGGCTTTAACGGTGCTGCAAGTCCAAGTGCTACTGCTGCAAGCATGGTAATGATTTCTCCAAAGTTAGAAGATAATAAAAACAGTACTGATTTTTTGATGTTCTCGTAAATACTTCTTCCCTGAGCAATTGCCTTGGTAATCGTAGCAAAATTATCATCGGTAAGCACTATATCCGCTGCATTTTTCGCAACATCTGTTCCTGCCATTCCCATGGCAATTCCCACATCTGCCGACTTTAGAGATGGTGCATCGTTGACCCCGTCCCCTGTCATAGCAACAATTTCTCCTAATTCTTTAAATCCTGAAACAATGCGTACTTTATGCTCCGGTGACACATGGGCAAATACTCTGACCTTTGGAAGTCTTTGTTGAAGTGCCTTGGGATTTAACCTTTCTAGTTCTTCCCCTGTCATGCACTGTTCCGGATTTTTGGCAATGCCAAGTTCTTTTGCAATGGCCAAGGCGGTATCTTTTCTGTCTCCTGTAATCATAATGGTTCTAACCCCGGCATGTCGAAATTCTTCCACTGCTTTTCCTGCTTCTGGTCGCACCGGGTCTGCCATTCCTGCCATTCCAAGAAAAATCAGCTCGTTTTCCTTTAATTGGGTTACGCCGGTACGCATTCCCAGTGCCAATACACGAAGCGCATCCCCTGTAAATTCTTTTAACGTATTTTGTATCTTTTCCCGATGAGTCTGGCTCATAGGCAGGTCTTTTCCATCAATTCGAATATAACTGCAACGCTCTAAAATTTCATCCGGAGAACCTTTGGTATAAGACAGTTTTTTCGCACCTTCCTGATGAAGGGTTGACATCATTTTTCTACCGGAATCAAAGGCGATTTCATCTACTCGGGGCATTTGCTGTTCTAAGCGTTCTCGCACAATTCCAAATGCTGCACCCATGTCCAACAGTGCTAATTCTGTTGGGTCACCCATACGGGTTCCGTCCTGTAAAGACGCATCATTACACAACATAAATCCGTATATAAAATCTCTGTCTTCTGACTCTTTTAATGCATCCGTATCACAAACTCTGCCGTTGGTATAACAGCGTGTCACTGTCATTCGATTCTGTGTCAAAGTTCCTGTCTTATCAGAACATACTACACTAACACATCCAAGAGTTTCCACACTAGGTAAACGCTTTACAATGGTATTTACTTTTACCATACGAGAGACACTCAATGCCAATACCATAGTAACAATAGCCGGTAAGCCTTCCGGTACTGCCGCTACTGCAAGAGAAATTGCGGTAATTAACATTTCCATAATGTCTCTCTTTTGCAATACTGCAATTCCAAATAGCAGTACACATAAAAATACAGAAACACCACTCAATACTTTTCCTAAATCTGCTAATCTTTTTTGTAACGGCGTGGTTTCTACCGGTGCATTTTGTATCATTCTGGCAATCTTTCCGATTTCCGTATCCATGCCAATGGCAGTTACAACCCCTTCCCCTCTGCCATATGTAACATTGGTAGACATATATGCCTTATTGTTTTTTTTGGTATCTTTGATAACCGGAAGGGATTCTCCGGTAAGGGCTGCTTCTTCTATTTTCAAATTTACCGCAGAAGTCAGTTGTAAATCCGCCGGCACTTGCCGCCCTGCTTCTAAACACACAATATCTCCCGATATTAAATCCGCTGCCGGTATTTCCTTCATATGCCCTGACCGTTTCACGACTGCTTTGGGACTTGTCATTTCTTTTAGAGCTTCTAAGGCTTTCTGTGCCTTTCCTTCCTGAATCACTCCAATTATTGCATTTACCAAAATGACTGTCAAAATAATCATCATATCACTAAATTCTTGCAGTAGCATGGATATGGCTGCCGCTACAAATAATATAAAAATCAGGGGATCATTGAGCTGTTCTAAAAAACAGGCAAACGGGGACTTGTGTTGTTCATCCTCTAACACATTTTTCCCTCGCATCACTTCTCCATTGCTTTTTTTACTTTCTGTCATAACTTCCTCCATCGTCCTATTGTTGTCCTTATGTTTCTATCAAAGAATATGAGGACAGGCAGGAAATTATACCTGCATCTCTATATTTTCTCACAATAATTTTTCTGTTTCATAAACTATAACAAACACGCTTGATTCTGTTGGATAGAAAGGAATCTTATGGTTATTTATACGATTCGCTCCGGTGATACAATTGACAATATTGCTATGCGCTATCAGATTTCTGCTGAAGATATTGCCTATGCCAATCAGATTCCATATCCTTATGCCCTTGCTATTGGAAGTTCCCTATTGCTGCCTGAGGCTTCCTATACGCTTACTGAGGAAGATATTCTGATTGTTTCCACTAACCGTTTTGCTTATTCCGGCGGCTATGCTTATCCTTTTATCAGTCCTTGGGTATTAGAACAGACTTTGCCTTATCTTTCCGACCTTTTTATTTTCTCTTATGGCTTTACTACGGAAGGCACCTTGATTCCTCCCGCCTTAGATGACACCTTTATGATTACCCTTGCCAAAAATTATGGCGTTGCTCCCATTTTGACGCTAACTCCTTTCGGACCGGATGGGCAATTCAGTAACTACCTGATTACCAGAGTCATCAATAATGAAGAAGCCAAGGCGCAGTTAATCTCTTCTCTGGTGTCAGAAGTAACGGAACATGAATTTGAAGGTGTGGATATTGACTTTGAATATATTCTGAGTGATGACCGCATTGCTTTTGCCCAATTTGTATCAGAAGTACGAACTGCAATCAATGAACTTGGCTATCCGGTTTCTGTAGCTCTTGCTCCGAAAACTTCTGATACTCAAGTAGGACTGCTTTATGAAGGAAAGGACTATGCGCTCTTAGGTGAAGTTGCGGACTATGTACTGCTAATGACTTATGAATGGGGCTATACCCACGGGCCTGCCATGGCTGTTGCTCCTTTGAATAAAGTTCGGGAAGTGGTGGAATATGCCCTTACCAAGATTCCTGCTGAAAAAATCAATCTTGGAATTCCTAATTACGGCTATGACTGGACACTTCCCTATGTAAAGGGTACCTCTAAGGCGCGAACTATTGGAAATATCGAAGCTGTGCAACTTGCCATTTCACAAGGTGTTTCCATTCAGTTTGATGAAGTTGCACAAGCTCCTTTTTTTACTTATGTGCAAAATGGTCTGACCCATGAAGTATGGTTTGAAGATGCCCGCAGTATTTATGGAAAATTCGGTTTAGTACAGGAATATAGTTTGCGTGGAATGAGTTATTGGCAAATTATGCGCCTGTTCCGTGCAAATTTGCTATTACAAGAAGAATTTTTCTCCCATAACCTGTCTAATTTGTAGTTACAAAACGCTGATTTTATGTTATAGTAAAGTAAAATATAGAGCAAGGAGATATTGATATGGTAGAGAAAACATTAGCACTTGTAAAACCAGACGGGGTAGAAGCAAATCATGTAGGGGAAATTCTTGATATGTACGAAAAAGCCGGATTAAAAATCAAGGCTCTTAAAATGATTAAGATTAATAAAGAGTTTGCTCGTCAACACTATATTGACTTAAAGGATAAGCCTTTTTATCAGGAATTGGTCGATTTCATTTCCAGAAGTCCTTTGGTTGCCATGATTTTAGAGGGCGAAAACGCTGTAAATACAGTAAGACATGTAAACGGCGCAACAGATCCTACTGAAGCCGCTGAAGGAACTATCCGTTATAAATACGGACATGGAAAAACAGATAATACTGTTCACGGTTCTGACTCTGTAGAACATGCCAAAAGAGAAATTTCCATGTGGTTTCCGGAATTTTTGGATTCCTATTTGGATGACTAATGATAATAGAAGAATACTTTTTCTTTAACTATGAGAAACTCGCAAAGCGTGTTTCTCATAGTTTTTATAAGAATGAAATTTTCAAAAACAAACGCATCCTTTGTATAACGTATTTTAATTTAACCAATGAATTTGTTCTTCCTGAATCAAAGGATACCGCACTAATTCTTTTCCATCCAGATTTTCCCGGTGCATGTCTACTGCTGTTATCTGTTGATTTTCATAGGTTGTATAATAATAAATCCCTTTATCTGCATTACAGCAGGAGGTATAAATGGTAATTTCATATTTTCCTTCTGCTACCTCACAACATCCTCTTTGCTGTTCCACTGAACCTAAGATATGGAAAAACTGGGAAACGCTTTCTGCCTCAGAATCTCTGGAAACAGAATTTAATTTTGTAAATGCTACTCGAGCGAAACGTGATGCTGAGGATAAATCTCCCGGCAGTCCTAATGCTCCCATTCCCCGACTATAGGTCTTTAACGAAATTTCATCTGAAAACTGATTCTCCGGTTGCTTTGGAGAAAGCTGCATATAATTATTTAACAGAAACATCTGCATTTCAAAAGGTGGATTATTGGTTAAAACCCCTACGGAATTATCATATATATGCAAACCGTCTGCCATACACTCTACGGTAATTGTCTCATCCTTATCTGCAATCATCCAATGCAACTGTGCTGCCGGCAGCTGTTGGCTAAAAGGTGTCCCTACCAGATTCATTTTTTCTAAAAGTTCCCGCACTTCTTTCATGGAAGCGCACTGTCCCAATATCCATGGAATAAATTCATACTGGGCTACATTTTCTCTTCCCTCTTCCACCTCCTGATACACCGCATTTCCCACAAAGTTAAGTCCTGCCATGCCAATGCCTTTTTCATTAATGGCATCGTAATAAAGGGGATAATTTCCCGCTACATGTGCCATACCGATAATGGCATAATGTGTATCAATTTTTCCCATATGCCGAAAATCAAAAGGATAATTTCGAGGTGTGACGGTGACTTCATCTCCATAAGAAAATTCATAATCTAAGGTTCTTCCCATATAAAAATCTTTTGTTTTATAAGTTGCTGCTGTACACATATGCATTCCTTCCTTTCCTTCTGATATTTTTATTATATCCTGTCAAGCCATTCTATACTCTTCTCTTTAAACTAACCACTCTGCCATCTTACTATGCATCTGATCTGGAATATGCATTTTTCATCTGGTCGCTTAACTCAAATAGTACTTTATCTAAGGTATCTAATGCTTTTTTCTTCAGCATATCTGCGATTTCTTGATTTGCCTTCTTTTTTAATTCCATTTGCTTGTTCTTATCAGTTTCTTTTTCCAAAAGTGCGTCATAGCGGTTAATGACTTCATGTCCTTTTGACATCACATACTCCTGATAACGTTCAATGTGAAATACGGACTTTCGATAAGATGCATCTGCCATCGCTGCAATCATGCGACTTGCCCAATAAAAATTGTCAGTAGATACCTGACCTGTTGTATTGGAAAGATACTCCGGTACTTCTTCTACATCTGCGTAAAATGGCACTAATACATTAAATGCATTGGATGCAAACGCAACCCACTCAATGGTGTTATAATTCTGTTCCAAGTCCGGTCTCATCTGGATAACAGATAAAAAGTCATTTCGATTAATGCCGATGGAACGATAGGCTCCTCGCAAAGACTTATCTCCGTATGAAGCATATGGATCATATGGGGTTCCCTGATAATGAGAAGATAAGACATATTTTACATCTTCTACTGTCACTTTCTTTTCCGGTACCATGCACCATGGCAAATCATCGGAACATGGCGTGTAATCTGCTTTTTCTCCATCCCATACTTTTGTATGAGGATTCAGATAACGCTCCATAAACCATGCACGAGGTGTATTGTATACATGATCTGCGTCATCATGACTTCCAAAAGCATATCGTGGATTTAAAACACCATCTAACGACAAATCCAAGTGATATTTTTCAATAAACTCACGCATATCTTTTGAGCACATATACTCTTTTTGCTCTGAAAGTGCATCTTCCAGGTCAAATTTATCGATTCCTAACTGGTTTGGCATAACCACATACACATCATCCGGAACCTTTCTGGCAATCCAATGATGTCCACCAATGGTCTCTAACCACCAGATTTCGTTTACATCCTGAAATGCGATTCCGTTCATTTCATATGTACCATACTTCTCCAACAAACTTCCTAATCTCTGTACCCCTTCTCTGGCACTTCGGATATATGGAAGTACAATATAAACAATATCTTCTTCTCCGATTCCTCCGGCAATTTCCTCTTTTCCCTCTTCTGCCGGCTGATATACCACCAATGGGTCTGCCCCTAATACGCGGGGATTGGAGGTAATTGTCTCTGTTGCTGTCATGGCAACATGTGCTTCATTCACACCACTTGCAGCCCAGATGCCTTCTCCTTTTACCGCATTTGGCATTGCCGTATATCGCATTGGATTATCAGGAAGTTCTATCTCTACATGAGAAAGAACGGATTTATATTTTTTCGGCTGTTCCTCCGGAGAAACTACCACCATTTTCTTCGGAGTAAAATGTCCGGAACCGGAATCATCATTTCTCGCAATCATCGTAGAGCCATCATAAGATGCATTTTTTCCAACAAGTATTGTAGTACAAGCCATATCTATTTCTCCTTTCGTATACTTTCTTCTTTTTGTATTCTTTTCAAATAGTAACATATTTTTACATTTTTCTCTAGTCGTAATAGTAATGGTAATGGATAAATCTTCCAAAAATTTCTTGCATAATTTCAATACTTGTGTCATGATAGAACAGATTGAGAAAAATTATACGGGAGAAAAATGAAAATGGAAGAATTTAAAAAAAATTTATTAAAAATTTGTGGAAAAAACATCGTTGCTCCAATTATTTTCTTGGGAATAGGTGTACTTTTCCTTGTTATCGGCCTCATACCGGAATGGACCACTTATAAGTCATTTGATCCACAGTCCGATGGCTATGCAACGCTGGATGTTACTTATGTTATGGGACCGTTTGCAGAACTTGTCAATGATAACAAATCAGACACCGAATTTTATATCGCAGAAGATTCTGATGGCTATTGGAACATTATTGCTACCAAAAAGGGAACTTCTTTGCCGGTTTATGGGGTAGATGTCCAGGATGATGACCTCAACACTTTAACCGTTCAGACTATCCGTGGTGAAAGTACCCTCATACCTTATGAGGCTTCACGCTATCTGGTAGACTATCTTTCTGATGCCGGATTGGATATCACCACCTCAAATTACAGCGAATATTTTGGAGATTACTACTTAGACACCACACATCCTGCCAACGAAAACAGTATTTATTTATATATTGTTGCTGCTGCATTTGCTTTTATCAGTATCCTCATCTTCACAACAGGCAACAACAAAAAGAAAGCTGTAAAGAAAAAAATTTCTACTTTAGAACAAACCGGTGAGTTTCAGCAGATTTATTCTGACTTTTCAGTCAGTCCGTCTATTTTTTCATCTAATATGAAACTTGCTGTTTCGAATCATTTCATATTGGATTTTAATGATAAAAAAGACGGTTTTTCCGTTATGCCTTTAAATACTATTACCAATGTATTTAAATGTAATATGGTAAATGGGGAGCCGACAACCGATACCTATATTGCATTAGAAACTGCAGATGGAACACGTTCGCTGCTTTCTGCTCGTAAAAACAAAGATTTGGATAAGATAATTGCACAGTTAAAAGCAAATATTAATCAAGGAGGTATTACAACATGGTAATTGTATATGGAACAAGAACTCTATTTAAACGCGAAGGCATTGTTGACACATTTGTTTGTCCTAACTGCCAGCATAATGTTATGCACACTCTTTGCAGACAGTTAAATCAGGCAACACTTTTCTATATTCCTATCTTCAGTCACCAGCAGCAACGCGGCATTATGTGTGAAAGCTGTGGCATGATTACACCACTTAATGCCAAGGAATATAAGGAACGAAAAAAAGATGCTAAGATGCTCCAGAAAAACTAAAGTAAGCATTTTTTATACAATAGGATGCAATTTTCTATTGCAAAAAGAACTCAGAGTCCTCATAAAAGGGGCATCCGAGTTCTTTTTGATTTACGCGAGTTTCTCATAGTTATTTAACTTTCGCTACTTTCATTCCTATTTTGCTGCTGCCGGATTAATCTTTTTGGTCTTAATATCGTCCTGAAGCATTGCAAGGAACTCTTCCATGGAAACGGTAGTTGTCTTCTGTTCTCCATGTAATCTGTAACTTACCGTTCTGTCGTTCATTTCGTTCTTACCAAGTACTAACAGATAAGGAACCTTTGCCATCTGTGCTTCTCTCAAACGATAACCAAGTTTTTCATTTCTCTCATCAATTTCAACACGAATTCCATTTTCTTCTAAGTAAGAATATACTTCGTGAGAATAAGCATTTAATTCCTCATCTTCGTTCTTTACCGGAAGAATGGTTGTCTGAACCGGTGCAAGCCAAAGTGGAAGATTTCCTTTTGTTTCCTCCAAAATGTATGCCATGAAACGGTCTAAGGAACCAAGGATTGCTCTGTGAAGAACTACCGGTGTCTTCTTTGTTCCATCACTGTCAATATATGTCAGGTTGAATTTTGCAGGTAAGCAGAAGTCTAACTGACAGGTGGAAAGTGTATATTCATTACCGATTGCAGGTTTTACATTTACATCAAGTTTTGGTCCGTAGAATGCTGCTTCACCGATTTCCTCTGTGTATTCGATTCCGATGTCATCCAAAACTTTTCTTAATGCATTTTCTGCATTGTTCCACATCTCATCATCATCATGGTATTTTACCTTATCTTCCGGATCTCTTAAGGAGAGTACGCAACGATAATCTGTGATATTAAAGTCTTTATATGTTTCAAAAATAAGCTCTACTACTTTGGAAAATTCAGATTCAATCTGTTCCGGTGTAACGAATAAATGGGCATCGTTCTGGCAGAAATGTCTTCCTCTTTCAATACCCTTTAATGTACCACTTGCTTCAAAACGGAAGTCGTGTGCAATTTCACCGATACGAATTGGCAAATCCTTGTAGGAATGCATTCTGTTTGCATAAATCATCATATGATGTGGGCAGTTCATAGGACGAAGTACAAAGGATTCTCCCTCTACTTCCATTGCAGGGAACATATTGTCCTTATAATGATCCCAGTGTCCGGATGTCTTGTACAGATTTACCGTACCAACACATGGAGTCATTACATGGAAATAACCACGTTTTCTTTCTTTTTCCTTGATATAGTTCTCAAGTTCCTGCCATACGGTATATCCTTTAGGAAGGAACATCGGCAGTCCACGTCCAACTAAATCATCAGACATAAATAACTGCATTTCTTTTCCGATTTTTCTATGGTCACGCTCTTTTGCTTCTTCTAAAAGTTTTAAATGATCTTCTAATTCTTCTGCTGTTGGGAAACATACACCATAGATTCTTTGCATTACATGGTTGTTAGCATCGCCCTTCCAGTATACACCGGAATGTTTTACTAATTTAAAATATTTACAAAGCTTTGTGTTATCTACATGAGGTCCACGACAAAGGTCTGTAAAATCTCCCTGATCATATACAGAAATATTTCCATCTTCTAAATTGCTAATTAAATCTAATTTATATTCATCGTCCTTGAATAATTCCAATGCTTCTGCCTTGGAAATCTCACGTCTGTAAATCTTCTTTCCTTCTTTACAAACCTTTTTCATCTCTTTTTCGATAGCGGCAATTGCTTCGTCATTAATTACGGCATCTCCAAGATCCATATCATAATAAAAACCTTCCTTTACCACAGGTCCAACCCAGAACTTTGCATTTGGGTATAAATGTTTTACAGCCTGTGCCATGACATGTGCGCAGGAATGGTTCAAAGTATTCAGTCTTTCATCTGCTTTAAAATCTACCATTTTTGTATCTCCTTTCATATTAAAGGTGTCTCAGAACTTACCAGCCTAATGTTTATAAAATGCTTATAATATAAAAACCCCCTATACAAACAGTTTGCTTGTATAAGGGGCGAATATACTAACTATCCGCGGTTCCACCCTACTTATTTCCATGGGGAAATCACTCTTTTGATGATAACGGAATCACCGGACCGGATTAGGGCCGCTCAGAGGTGGTCTTCCTGAAGTTCTTATTCTAAGATACTCACACCAATTGTACCTCTCTCTGGAGAACATCTCTTCAGTACTCTTCTCTTCAACACGCTTGTTTTATTGTATTTCAAAACCACGCAACTGTCAAGTCCCAGCTTGGCATATTTTTATACCATTCCCAGTACAAGTCCGATAACCCGAACCACCAAAGCTGCCACCCAGGCAATGACACATTGCCATAAGACTACTGCAACTGCCCACTTCCCACCAAGTTCACGCTTTACAGACGCGATGGCAGCAACACAAGGAGTATAGAGCAAACTAAATACTAATAAAGCTGCTGCTCCCAGTGGAGAAAGTACCGTTGCGATACCGCCACCAAATAAAACTTCCAGCGTGGAAACAACACTTTCTTTTGCCATAAATCCACTAATCAGTGATGTACAAATACGCCAATCTCCCAATCCTAATGGTGCAAATATCGGAACCAACAGACTAGAAACTGCTGCAAGAATACTGTCTGCTGAATCTTTTACCATGTTCAGATGCAGGTCAAAGCTCTGAAGGAACCAAACTACAATGGTTGCTATCAGAATTACCGAAAATGCTTTTTGTAAAAAGTCTTTCGCTTTTTCCCAAAGTAACTGCGCAACATTTTTTGCTCCCGGCAAACGATAATTCGGCAATTCCATAACAAACGGAACCGGTTCTCCCTTAAATAATGTTCCCTTGTACAAAAAGGCTACCAAGATTCCAACAACGATTCCCAATAAGTAAAGTCCTGCCATAATGAATCCACCACGCTTCGGGAAAAATACGCTAACAAAGAATGCATATATCGGAAGCTTTGCGGTACAACTCATAAACGGAGTTAATAGAATGGTCATTTTACGGTCACGCTCGCTGGTAAGGGTTCTGGTTGCCATAACTGCCGGAACGGTACAACCAAATCCAATCAACATCGGAACAATGCTTCGTCCGGAAAGTCCGATTTTTCGTAATAATTTATCCATTACGAATGCAACACGGGCGATATATCCACTGTCTTCCATAAGTGACAGGAAAAAGAACAAGGTTACAATAATCGGTAAAAAGCTAAGAACACTTCCTACTCCGGTAAAGATACCATCAATTACAAGGCTGTGTACTGCGCTATTGACATTTGCCGCTGTTAATGCCGTATCGGTTATCTCTGATAACTTGTCAATTCCCAATTCTAAAACGCCCTGCATCCACGCTCCTATTACATTAAAGGTCAGATAAAATACCAATACCATAATTCCGATAAAGCATGGAATTGCCGTATATTTTCCCGTAAGTACCTTATCAATCTTTTCGCTACGAACACGTTCTCTGCTTTCTTTTGGCTTTACAACTGTCTGTTCACACAAACGCTCAATAAAATCAAAACGCATATCTGCAATAGCTGCACTTCTGTCTAACTCTCGCTCTGCTTCCATCTGTTGCACAATATGTTCCAACATTTCCATCTCATTTTGATCCAGTTTTAACTGCTTCAAAATCAAATGGTCGCCCTCTATCACCTTTGTAGCTGCAAAACGAACCGGAATTTTTGCTTTTTCTGCATGATCTTCAATCAAATGAATGACTGCATGAATGCAACGATGCACTGCACCATTATGATCTTGCTTATCACAAAAGTCCTGTCTCAATGGGCGTTCCTGATATTTTGCAATATGTAATGCATGACGTACTAATTCGTCTACACCTTCATTTTTTGCCGCAGAAATTGGAATTACCGGAACTCCCAGCAATGCCTCCATGGCATTTACATCAATTGCTCCCTGGTTTCCAATTACTTCATCCATCATGTTTAACGCCACTACCATAGGAATATCCATTTCCATCAACTGCATGGTAAGGTATAAGTTTCGCTCGATGTTGGTGGCATCTACAATATTAATAATGGCTTTTGGTTTCTCGTTTAACACAAAGTTTCTTGAAACAATTTCTTCGCTACTGTATGGAGACATGGAATAAATTCCAGGTAAATCAGTAACATTGGTATTTGGATAGCCCTTAATCGTTCCATCCTTACGATCTACGGTTACACCCGGAAAATTTCCAACATGCTGGTTTGCTCCTGTCAACTGGTTGAACAAAGTTGTCTTACCACAGTTCTGATTTCCTACCAGCGCATAGGTCAATGTTGTTCCTTCCGGCAACGGATTTTCATTTTCTTTGGAATGATACTTTCCTTCTTCTCCTAATCCCGGATGTGCTGAATTTTTGATATACTCACTTCCCTGATGGCTCCGGCTTCGCTGATGAATCGGTTCTATTTCAATTTGATCTGCTTCTGCTAATCTAAGAGTCAGCTCATACCCATGAATCTGAAGCTCCATCGGATCTCCCATAGGTGCAAGTTTCACCACTGTTACCTCTGCCCCCGGAATCATTCCCATATCTAAAAAGTGCTGTCGTAATGCTCCTTCGCCACCCACTTTTTTTATGGCTGCACTTTTTCCGATTTCCAGTTCTTTTAACGTCATACTAAATATTCTTCCTTTTCTCTTTGCTTTTTCATTGGTGATTGCAGTACTTACCTCTGCAACGATTTTTTTACATTTTCTCCTATTTTACCACATTTTTTTATTTTGTATATTACTATATTGGAAATGAACCAAATCTACATTTTATTTTCAAAAAAATCCTGTCACCCCTACCACACTAGACACTTGTTACACTGTTCCTATTGTCTAAAGCTGTAATTCTGCTTTACCCATTTAATTTGTACAGAAAGATTTGCTTCATCATCCTTTGGTTGATTATCTATGGTATTTACTACTTTACGAAACTTCTTTTCTAATTCATCATGATGAGGCTCGTCATAATTTATCTTCTTATTCTTATTTCGGTTAGTAGAAATAACTGCTGCAATTCCCCCTGTGGGTACAACGCCTAATCTTGCCAATTCCATCTTAGAACAATGATGTGGCACATGCATAAAATCTATGTTTCTCTTTAATATATCCGGCATAGATTGATATGGCACATCTCCTGCCAACAATACATCTCCCAAGTTATTATTTTTGTCATATATTTGTATAATAAGACCTTCCCTGTTTTTTCTATTAATTCTAGTTGTGGTATTTCCATCTCCCAGCCATAGTTTCATTTCTGCATTCTTTCTGCAAGGAATCGTTGCAATCAATTTATTCGTCTGTTCTCTGTCCACAAGACATAAATTGCCCAATACCCATAAATAATGTGCCAGTCGAATGGCATTTGTAGATGCTTTTTTATCCTTACCGGATACTAAGTGCGGCGCTATCCACTTTTTACAAAATATATTCTGTTTTGCATATGCGCAGCCTATGATATGATCTAAATCCCAATGGGACAAAATTACACAACTTGGTCTTAACTGCCGTATTGACCTGACTGCTTTCAAATATTTAGAATTATTATAACCGGGAAATGAACGGTAATTATATCCTATATCATACAAAATCCTATGTTTTGCACCTCTTATATAATCCGCATTTCCATGTCCGATATTATAAATATCAATAGTATTGGGGAAATCCTTACTCCATGCA
>ERZ1034984.1498-NODE-1498-length-21659-cov-14.633586_pt1 | contig 21659 bp, 12 predicted proteins | sample MGYA00520589_ERZ1034984 | MGnify/ENA primary metagenome ERZ1034984 (study PRJEB33766, sample SAMN09781790) | gut metagenome | biome: gut microbiome | host: Homo sapiens | place: Madagascar | study: EMG produced TPA metagenomics assembly of the PRJNA485056 data... | reverse complement strand
GGTGTCGCTTCGCTTGCCCTGGGCTATGCGCTTGTTGGGCTTTCAGCCCGTGCATTATCGGCTGCACCTCAGCAATTCAAGCAAGCTTGATTGCACTCGGTTTGCGATAATTCAGCCCGTTTGGAACTAAATCCGAATTAAGATGGGTATTCCCAACCACATGCCCGCGAGATAAGGAAACGACTTTCTTTAGAGAAAACTTGAGTATTATATAATATGGGTGATTCTATAAATTCTGATGATGAGATTTATAGAACCACCCATAAGCTTTAATATGATCCTTTCTTCAGCCGAGAAAGAGAATCAGCGAGATCGTCATTGTTACTTTACAATCACCTTCTTGCCATTGATAATGTTCACACCACGTACAGCCTTAGTCAAGCGACGACCATCAAGACCATAGATTACCTGAGCCTTGTTTGCTTCTGCGGCAATGGTTGAGATGCCAGTAGTGATAGATACAATCTTAGCGCCTGCCGCAAATTCGGGAGTGCCTTTAAAGTTGGTCAACTTACCACTAAGAACGACCAAATCACCTTCTTTAAGTCCAGGATCTTCATCGCTTGTTACCTTGAAACAGTAGAATGCTCCATTATCAGTTCCGTCTGGCGAGATAAGGAAACTGAGGCTTTTACTCTTTGCAGAATAAGCGTAGTTGATTACGTGAACGATACCTTTAACATACGCCTCTGAAGTAGCTGTAGCGCCAGATTCCAATTCGAGAGCAGCTTTGTTAGCAGCTACACTATTGTAAGGATTCTCCAATGTTCCTTCACCTTCAGCAGCGAAAGCGGTAGGTTCTTCTGCCAATCCACCATCTTCTGTGGTAACACTAAAATCGTCAACGAGTTTTTCACCCGTTTTTTTTGTGTTCATTAGGACGAAATTAACCTTAGTATCCTTATCAAGAGTAAACTCTTTTGTAACTTCTGTCCAACCATCAGCCGTTGTTGTTACTTTTGAAGAGTATGCGTAATTAAGTACCGCATAGTTTGCAATAGGTACATAACCAATTGACACAGAACCAGCACCCTTTACATATGCTTTTATGGTATAAGTACCAGCCTTTAGTCTGTATTCTTTAGACCCCAAACGATTATTATTATTAGTTCCTTCGGGAATTTGTACAGAGCTATTACCACTATGAGCATCAGTGCTCTGAGTAATTTCACAATTGGTCGCACTAGTTGTTGACTTCCAACCATCGCAAGCACCGTCTGTCCAACTTTCAAAGCCACCATTGGTGATGATATCACCTGCAAAAGCCGAAGTGGCTGCAGCAAAAAGGGTAACGAGAGAGAGTAAAATTTTCTTCATACTCAAAAAGTTTAATTAATAAGTAAAAGTTGTTTTTTAGAAAATCCTAGTTGAGGAGAGACTATGCCATGCTTTTTATTTCGCATTGTAAAGGCTTAGCTCTCCTTAAACATGTTACAAAGGTATACATTAAATCATTGGCATGCAACGTTTTTAATGTGAACTTTTGGTGAAGACTTCTTTTTCCTTTTTCTATTTCTCCGTTTTTCTGCTTTTAAGATGAAAAAATTCCATAGATTCATCTCTTCCGCGCGACAATCACATGGATTCTGTGAAGAGATTGTCTACTCTTCTTTCTTGCGCATTTGACTGAGGAGGGCAAGCGCCTTGTTCTCGGCAGCTTCCATAATCTCGCGTTCACCAGGTCCTTTGTCGTTGATACCCACGAGATGAAGAATTCCATGAATTATCACGCGGTGAAGTTCCTCTTCATAAGTCTTTCCAAATAGCTCTGCGTTCGAGCGTACCGTATCGAGACTGATGAAGAGGTCGCCACTCAGAAGATCGCCTTCACAATAGTCAAAGGTAATGATGTCCGTATAGTAATCGTGTTTTAGATATTGGCGGTTCACTTCCAGTATCTTCTCGTCGTTGCAGAACACGTAGGCCACTTCGCCCACGCGCTTTCCATACGAGGCAGCCACGGCACGCACCCAAGCTGTCGTTTCGCGGTGCGAGATGTCAGGCATTTTCGTATCTATTACGTTGTATGTAATCATGCTTTTTGGTGGTTGTTCGGAAGAGCAAGGCTCCTCCACGATATTGTTTCACATATTGAGCACTAAGGCTCTAATCTTAATGAATAATGATCAAGCCTTAACTTAAAGAGTCCATTCTCCGTGTTCTCAGAGAAGTACTTAGAAATCGAAGAGTGATGGTTCGGCTGTATTAGAACCTATGACACTGCGTCCTAGGTGCTTGTAGGCTAATTCCGTTACCTCTCTTCCACGCGGCGTGCGGCGGATAAATCCTTCTTTGATTAGAAAAGGTTCGTACACTTCCTCCACCGTTCCAGCATCCTCGCCAATGGCAGTAGCAATAGTGGTGATACCCACAGGACCTCCCTTAAACTTATCAATGATAGTAAGAAGAATCTTATTGTCTATCTCGTCGAGGCCAAACTTGTCGATATTGAGCGCTTCAAGAGCAAACTTAGCAATTTCCATATCGATGCATCCGGAACCCTTCACTTGTGCAAAATCTCTGACACGACGCAACAAGGCATTCGCTATACGAGGCGTGCCACGACTACGACCTGCTATTTCGGCAGCAGCTTCCGCAGCAATAGGCACTTTGAGAATGCTAGCCGAACGTTCTATGATGCTTTTTAGAGTTTCGGCATCGTAATATTCTAAATGAAGATTGATACCAAAGCGAGCACGCAGCGGAGCTGTGAGCAATCCGCTTCGCGTTGTGGCTCCCACGAGGGTAAACGGGTTCAAATCAATTTGGATGCTGCGCGCTGCGGGGCCTTTATCTATCATGATATCGATACGATAGTCTTCCATGGCAGAATAGAGATATTCCTCTACCACGGGCGATAGTCGATGTATCTCATCGATAAAGAGCACATCGTGGGGCTCTAAACTGGTGAGCAAGCCGGCAAGATCGCCTGGCTTATCTAGTACAGGTCCTGAAGTGAGTTTAAATCCCACGCCCAACTCGTTAGCTATAATATTGGAGAGGGTGGTTTTACCAAGTCCGGGAGGTCCATGTAGCAAGGTATGGTCAAGCGGTTCTCCACGATATTTTGCCGCTTCCACGAAGATGCGCAAGTTGTCCACCACCTTACGCTGCCCACTAAAGTCGTCAAAGTTGAGCGGTCGCAAAGCGTTTTCAAAATCGCGTTCCGAGGAAGTAGGAGATTGTTGCTCAGCACGTATGTCAAAAGTATCTTCAGTCATAGGTATGCAAAGGTAGTGTTTCTTGGCGAGATGCAGCCCCGAAAACGCGGGAAAGTGTTGTTTGGGAGTAAAAGACTCTACTTTCGGATTTAGCAAGGGCGGGCTGAAAGCCCAATGGAGCGCATAGCCCAGGGCAAGCAAAGCGACACCCTGGGTCAATGCACGTTCGTTAGTGACGCCCTGAAAGGGCAGAAGCTTTATATTTCTTTCCAACATTGAATGCTTTTGCCCTTACAGGGCGTCAATACTATGGCAATCCGTAACCCAGGGTGTCGCTTCGCTTGCCCTGGGCTATGCGCTTATTGGGCTTTCAGCCCGTGCATTACCGGCTGCACCTCAGAGCAATTCAAGCAAGCTTGATTGCGTTCGGTTTGTGATAATTCAGCCCGTTTGGAACTAAATCCGAAACTTTAATTATATATTAGAATGAAATGAACAAAACCACTTGATATCGTATGCCCGAAAACATAGCAAAGCCTAAGTTTCGCCCATTTCGGGGAGTTTTTAGCCGTTTTACGCGGATTTATGGTTTGGTTAGAGTAAATTTGCAGCATAAAATAAAGTAAACCTCTTTATGGTACTGAATTATATTTGGATAGCATTCTTCGCAGTGGCATTCGTCATTGCACTGGTCAAGCTGCTCGTACTAGGTGATGTCACGGTGTTTCCCGCCATTATGGACTCCACTTTCGAGAGTTCAAAGTCTGCCTTTGAAATTTCGCTCGGCCTTACGGGTGTGCTTTCGCTTTGGCTCGGCATAATGAAGATTGGCGAGCGTGGCGGAGTGGTCAATGGCATGGCTCGACTGCTCAGTCCCGTATTTGAGCGCCTCTTCCCCGACCTTCCGAAGGGACATCCTGTCTATGGAAACATATTCATGAACATTGCGGCCAACATGCTGGGACTAGACAATGCAGCCACTCCGCTCGGACTCAAAGCCATGGAGGGACTGCAGGAACTCAACCCTAAGAAAGACACGGCATCCAACCCCATGATCATGTTTCTCGTGCTCAACACCTCAGGCCTCACCATCATCCCTGTGAGCATCATGGTATATCGAGCACAGATGGGAGCCGCTCAGCCCACAGACATTTTCATTCCCATCCTCATTGCCACTTTCTTCTCTACGTTGGCAGGCATCATCATTACTAGCCTGTATCAGCGCATCAACCTTCTGCAACCCGTACTTTTGGCCACGTTAGGCGGAATGTCGGTTGCTGTGGCTGCTATTATTTGGGGTTTTAGTCAACTCGATAGCACGATGATGAATACCGTGGGTACTACCACAGCCAATGTGCTACTATTCATCATTATCATCTGCTTCATCATAGCGGGCGTAAGGAAACGCATCAATGTATACGATGCCTTTGTTGAAGGAGCCAAGGAGGGCTTTCATACTGCCGTGCGCATCATTCCCTATTTGGTAGCGGTAATGGTGGCCATTGGTGTATTTCGTGCTTCTGGAGCAATGGATTGGCTCATCAATAGTGTGAAATGGCTAGTAGGCCTCACGGGGTGTAATGCCGATTGGGTAGGTGCATTGCCCACGGCGCTGATGAAGCCGCTTTCGGGCAGTGGTGCTCGCGGCATGATGGTCGATGCTATGCAGACCTATGGTGCCGATTCCTTCGTGGGACGTCTCAGTTGTATTTTCCAAGGCTCTACGGACACCACCTTCTATATTCTTGCCGTCTATTTCGGTTCGGTGGGCATTTCTCGCACGCGCCATGCCGTAGCCTGCGGCCTATTGGCCGACCTCGCTGGCATTATCGCAGCCATATTTATAGCTTACCTGTTCTTTGGATAATGTCGCGCATCGTACTCAGCGTGTGCGCGAATAGTTTCCATTGGTACAAGCGACCATAGCCCTTCCCCACCCTACACTTCTATAACCTCTAAACATCTCAATTTTTCTCAATATGAACGAGAATCCATCTAAGCCAGCCTCGCGCAGTGGGGCTTTGGCATCACTGGCCAAAGATACAGCCATCTATGGCATGTCGAGCATCATAGGCCGTTTTCTCAACTACCTACTCGTACCTCTCTACACAGCCAAACTCGCCGCTAGTTCAGGCGGCTATGGAGTCATTACGGAGGTGTATAGCTATGTGGCTCTACTCCTTGTGCTCCTCACCTTTGGTATGGAGACTACTTTCTTCCGCTTTGTCAACAAGACGGAAGAAGCTCCTATGCGCGTCTACTCCACCACGCTCATCATGGTAGGTTTGGTTGGTGTGGCTTTTATCGCTTTGGTACTGGGCTTTTTAGGTCCCATTTCCTCGGCACTCGACTATGCTGCCCATCCCGAATACCTTGGCATGATGGCCGTATGCGTAGCCATTGATGCCTTTCAGTGCATACCTTTTGCCTACTTGCGCTATAAGCGTCGCCCCATTAAGTTTGCCGCACTGAAGTTGCTTTTCATCTTCCTCAATATCGGGCTCAACATTCTCTACTTCCTTGTATTGCCTGCTCTCTACACGCACCCCTCACTCCACGATGCGGTGGCTCACATTTACTCTCCTTCTTATGGTGTGGGCTATGCTTTTGCCATCAATCTGGCTTGCACGGCATTCATTACCTTCTTCTTCCGTAAGGAACTGACGGGCTTCCGCTGGACATTCGACCGTGCCCTTGCTCGCCGCATGCTTTCCTACTCTTGGCCCATCCTGGTGCTTGGCATTGCAGGCATTCTCAATCAGACGGCCGACAAGATGATTTTTCCCCGCGTAATGTCGGGACATGAGGGAAAGGTGCAACTAGGTATCTACGGAGCTAGCGTAAAGATAGCCATGATTATGGCCATGATCACGCAGGCTTTCCGCTATGCTTATGAGCCTTTCGTTTTTGGCAAGCAGAAGGACAAGGACAATCGCGAGACCTATGCCAAGGCCATGAAGTATTTCTTAATATTCACGCTCTTAGCGTTTCTCATGGTAATGGGCTATATCGATGTGTTGAAGCACATCATCGGTCGCAGCTATTGGGAGGGGCTCAAGGTCGTGCCTATTGTCATGGCCGCCGAAATCATGATGGGGGTCTACTTCAACCTTTCTTTCTGGTACAAACTCATCGATAAGACGATTTGGGGGGCTTGGTTCTCTGGCGCTGGCTGTGCCGTGCTCATTGCGGTAAACATCATCTTCATTCCCCACTTCGGCTATATGGCCTGTGCTTGGGCTGGCTTTGCGGGCTATGCCACGGCCATGGTGCTAAGCTACTTCGTGGGACAACGCTACTACCCCATCAACTATCCGCTCAAGAGCATCGGTGCTTACGTGCTTATCACAATAATTTTCTTCGCCATCATGCAACTTGATGCGCAATACGTGCCGCAATTATGGCTTCGATTGCTTATCAACACGGGGTGCATCCTTCTTTTCGTGGCACATACGGTCCACTACGACTTCCCACTCAGTAATCTTCCCATTGTGGGGAAATATTTCCGCAAATAAGTCATCCCCGTCATTTTCCCCATTCAAGCAAGTAATGAACGAATATTTCACCCATACCCTAAGTTGTGGCCTTCGCCTCATCGTAGAGCGCAAGGCCTCACCCGTGCTTTATTGCGGCTACGTAATATGCGCTGGCACGCGCCACGAAGAAGAAGCAGACTCGGGCATGGCTCATTTTATAGAACACAACACTTTTAAGGGAACGGAACGCCGACGTGCCTGCCATATCACCAATGGACTAGAACGCGTTGGCGGCGATCTCAATGCTTACACCACAAAGCAAGAAACAGTATACTATGCCACCGTTCTGCGCGATGACTTTGCCCGTGCCGCTGATCTTCTGACCGATATCGTCTTCCACAGCACGTATCCACAGACCGAAATTGATAAGGAGGTGGAAGTAATCTGCGATGAAATCGATAGTTATAAGGATTCGCCCTCCGAACTTATCTTCGATGAATTTGAAGCAATGATGTACGCAGGACAACCTCTTGGACGAGATATCCTTGGCTCGGCAGAGCGACTGCGCCAATACACTACGACTGATGCACTCCGCTTCACACAGCGCTATTATCGTCCCGAGAATGCAGCCTTCTACGTCTATGGCGACATCGATCCTCAACGCGTGGTGCGTACCTTAGAGCGTCTACTTCCTGCATCCGACTTTGTCGGCCTGCCCGCGCTCACTCCTCTTTCCATGCCCACGCCCATACCTTGCGCGCAAAGCAACGAGCGCGTTGTAGAGAAAAGCACTCATCAAGCACATGTGCTCATAGGCGGTCCTACCTTTGCGGGCACCGACGAACGTCGGTTTGCCCTCATCTTGCTCAACAATATGCTGGGTGGACCGGGCATGAACTCGCGTCTCAACCTTTCGCTACGCGAGAAGGCGGGCCTTGTTTATAGCGTCGATGCTTATCTCAACACTTATCCCGACACGGGATTTTGGAACGTGTATTTCGGTTGCGATGCTCACGATGTGAAACGCTGTCGTCGCCTACTGGAGCGCGAATTGCTCCGTTTCATCGAGCATCCGCTCACGCCCGCCCAGCTATCGGCTGCAAAGAAGCAACTTCGCGGCCAAATAGGTATCTCCACCGATGCTTCCGAAGGCTACGCCCTTGCACTAGGCAAAACTTTCGCCCACTACAATCGACACCGTTCCATAGAGGGTATCATCCAGAGCCTCAACGCCGTCACCGCCCAACAACTACAACAGGTGGCCGAAGAGGTGTACTCTCCCAATAGACTGACGACGCTAGTCTACAGATAGTCGCTCCCGACACGAATTTGGCCTGAAGCGCCATGCCAACGATTGCTGAATCTGAATGTTCTAACGAGAGGATGTTACACGCATCATAAAGTTTTCTAAGTTCTTATCATGCTTATCAACGCTGCATTGCTCAAATCGCAAGCTCTTCAACTGGGCTTCTCTGCTTGCGGACTCGCTCCGGCAGAAGCTGTGAGCCAAGAACGAGCCAAAGAACTCCGCCTATGGCTCAACGAAGGATGCCAGGGAGAGATGCACTATCTAGAGCAGAATGTGGAGAAGAAGCTCGACCCTCGGCTACTCGTTGAGGGTGCTCACACGGTGGTAAGTCTTGCGGTAAATTACTTTTCACCCGATGAAAACAGCGAAAACGTTTCTCCTCGCTGGACGCTCGCTCGCTATGCCCGAGGCACAGACTATCACGACGTGGTAAAACAAATGCTCCGAAAGCTCATGCACAACATGGGATGGGAGGAACATCGCGACGGCCGGTGTTTTGTAGACACAGCACCCGTCGATGAAAAGTATTGGGCGGAACGTTGCGGACTAGGATGGCGTGGGCGCAACTCACAACTTATTCTGCCTCAAGCGGGCAGTTTCTTCTTTCTAGGAGAACTTATCCTTGTCCACGAAGCCGACCATTACGATACGCCCATGCCCTCTCACTGTGGACATTGCCATGCCTGTCTCGATGTCTGTCCCATGCAGGCTTTGCGAGGCGATGGCACACTTGATGCTCGTCGTTGCCTTTCCTATCTCACCATAGAGCATCGCGGAGAAATTCCGGCCGAAGCTCAAGAGCGGATGTCGCCTTGTTTCTATGGTTGCGACCGCTGTGCCGACGTATGCCCATGGAATCTACGATTTTCGCAGCCTACCGCTATCGAAGAGCTCAAGCCCCGTCCTGCCACCATGCAAATGTCGCCCAGCGATTGGCAGGCGCTCACTCCTGAGACATATCGCGAGCTTTTCCGGAAAAGTGCGGTGAAAAGAGCAAAATATGAAGGACTTATGCGCAATATCCAAGCGCTCAAAAAGAATCCATAGAGCCTATTATCCTCTAAAATACCTAGAAATTCCTAGATTTTCCTAGAAATTCCTAGAATCTCCTATACCCCCTGGCGTAAGCCCTATTACTTATTACTTAACCCTTTATACTTTAATAATGAGAAAAACTCTCCTTTCCACCTTCATGCTGCTTGCCGCCACAGCTTCAGTGCGAGCGCAAAACAACGTGGTATGGTTTGACCAACCCACTTCGCTCCACGGACAACAATGTTGGTGGGGCGGAAATCCCGACCATACACACAAACCCGTGCGAGCAGGCGATTCAGCCGTTAATTCCGATCACGAATGGGAATACCGATCACTCCCCTTAGGCAACGGCAGCATTGGCTGCAACGTAATGGGAAGCATCCAAACAGAGCGCTACACGCTCAATGAAAAGACCCTCTGGCGCGGTGGTCCCAACACGGCCAAAGGTCCGCAGGACTATTGGAACCAAAACAAGCAATCGGCTCATGTACTGAAAGATATTCGCCAAGCATTCACCGAAGGCGACTGGCAGAAAGCGGCTCAACTCACCACGCAAAACTTCAATAGCAATGTGCCCTATGAGGCCACAGGCGAGCCACAGTTTCGCTTCGGTTCGTTCACCACAATGGGCGAACTAACCCTCGAAACGGGCATCAGCGAACAAGGAATAAGTGGCTATCGCCGTGCACTGTCGGTCGATTCTGCCTATGCTAGCGTGAGTTTCACTGCGGCCGATGGCACACATTACGAGCGCCATACATTCATCTCCTACCCAGCCAACGTAATGGCCATTCGCCTCACGGCAAACCATCCTGCCAAGCAGACATTCACCCTACGCTACGCTCCCAACCCCGTGAGTGAAGGTAGCTTTAAGCCCGATGGAAAGGGCGGTTTTTGCTACGTGGCGCATTTGGACAACAACCAGATGGAATATGTCGTCAGAGTGCAAGCACTGACCAAGGGTGGACAGATCATCTATCGCGATGGAGCTCTCCGAGTGGAAGGTGCCGACGAAGTTACCTTACTGCTCACCGCCGACACGGACTATGCCCCCAACTACAATCCCGACTTCAACGACCCGAAAGCTTATGTAGGGGTTCATCCGCAGCAAACCACGGAACGTTGGATGAAGCGCGCCCTCGCCAAAGGGTATCAAAAGCTCTTTGCAGAACATCTTAAAGACTACACCTCGCTATTTGGCCGCGTGAAGTTCCAACTCGATGGTGCCTCATCGTCAAAGCCCACCAACGAGCGCTTGGCCGACTACCGACGCGGCGCAAAAGATGCTGGACTCGAAACGCTCTACTATCAGTATGGACGCTATCTGCTCATCGCCTCATCGCGCCCGGGCAATCTGCCCGCCAACTTGCAGGGAATGTGGCACAACAACGTGGATGGCCCCTGGCGCGTAGACTATCACAACAACATCAACCTACAGATGAACTATTGGCCCTCGCTCTCTACCAACCTCACAGAGTGTGCCGAGCCGCTTACCGACTTCATCCGGCTATTAGAAAAGCCCGGAGAACGCACAGCCAAAGCTTATTGGGGTGCACGCGGATGGGCTGCTGGTATCTCGGCCAATATCTTCGGTTTCACCGCTCCCCTCGAAGGTGCTGATATGTCGTGGAACTACAATCCGATGGCGGCCTCATGGCTAGCTACGCACCTCTGGGACTACTATGACTATACACGCAATGAGCGATTCCTGCGCCACACGGCCTACCCGCTTATGAAAGGATGTGCTCTCTTCTGCGAGGACTTCTTATGGCGCAAAGCCGATGGCACACTGACTGCGGCTCCCTCTACATCGCCCGAACACGGACCCATCGACGAGGGTACAACGTTTACCCATGCCGTAGTGCGCGAGATTCTGCTCGACTGCATCAGTGCCGCTGAGGTGCTCCATGTCGATGCCGACGAGGTGAAACGATGGCAACAAATTCTCCACGATTTGGCTCCTTATAAGATTGGTAGATACGGCCAACTCATGGAATGGAGCCGCGACATCGACGATCCTTCTGACCAACACCGCCACGTCAACCACCTATACGGCCTTCATCCAGGACATACCATTTCGCCACTCACCACGCCCGCACTGGCCCAAGCATCACGTGTAGTACTGGAACATCGTGGCGATGGAGCCACAGGATGGAGCATGGGATGGAAACTCAACCAGTGGGCTCGTCTGCACGATGGCAACCATTCCTACGTGCTCTATGGCAATCTGCTTAAAAACGGTACTGCCGACAATCTATGGGACATTCACCCTCCCTTCCAAATCGATGGTAACTTTGGCGGTACGGCGGGTGTCACAGAGATGCTCTTACAGAGCCACGCTGGCTGCATCGACCTGCTTCCTTCGCTTCCCGACGCATGGCAGAACGGCAGCATATCGGGACTTCGTGCGCGTGGCAACTTCGGCATTGACCTCAAGTGGCAAGGAGGTCGTCTCGTTCAAGCCCGTATCTCTTCAGGGTCGGGCGGCATAGCCCACCTACGCTATGGCAAGCAGACCATCGACGTACCCACTTCGAAGGGAAAGACTTACATCGTCTGCTTTGAAAACAACCATCTAGTGCTGAAGAAATAAACGATTCGTTGCTAAAAATAAGCCAACGCCTATCTTATGCAAAGATAAGCGCAGCCTTTGAACCAGGATAAAGAGTGTACAGACTTTGTGCACTCTTTTTTTGGGCCCCTATCGAATCGTGTAGAGCAATTGGGGCAGCGGATATTTTTGGTTGTATGATGAGGAAAGTGATTAGTCTTCCCGTCCACAGATATACGTTTTACTTTTCACAGATGCCCATTCCCCCTTTCACAGATGCCCATCTTTACGTCTACCGCTGCCGTGCGGTAGAGCTACCGCTGCCGAGCGGTAAAGCTACCACAGGCCTGTGGTAAAGCTACCGCTGCCGTGCGGCAGAGCTACCACAGGCCTGTGGTAGACGTGAAAGTCTTCATTAAAGAAACGGAATGGTCTAGGTTCTAGATTGATAATGACGAAGTTTGGAACACTTCGTTCGCAGTTTATGAAATCCTCCCTTTACAAGGGGGGAATTTTCCATCTATGCAGAGAGACGATTCTCATTCCCTGAAATAAGACTGTATCTTCACTCAACAGTCTTATTACAACATGGAAAATGGGTAAACATACACGACATAAGGAAAATACCAACCGGGAATATCCGCTGCCCCGAGCAATTCAAGTTCTATTAAATCCGAAACATAAGTAAAGTGACCAATCCTGCTTCCTACAAGGAGCCATATAGCGCATCTTTTTTAGTGCATTTTTAGAGTGAGTATGTATAAAAAGAAAGAAAGAATGAAATATTAACATATTTTACCTCCCGGATTTGGTTTTTTTACAAATGGTGCGTACATTTGCAGCGGACACAGAAAAAGCTATTCTTACATGCGTATTAAGCACATATCAACGTGAAGTGTAGTTGATCTGTGTGGATCCTTTATGCACAACGCCCTAGAACGCTTGCGCTCATATTCAACTTAATAGGGAACAAAACTTTTGAAAAACTTCAACATTTTATAAACCTAACAAAAACAGACAAAAGCATGAAGAAATTTACTTTCTTGCTGTCGCTACTCCTCGCATTTGTAGGGGTAACGGCAAGTGCGCAGAGCCTTAAGTTCTCTGATGCACCAAGTGAAGGGACCTGGGCTAGCAACACCCAATGGTATCTTATTAGAGTCGCTTATACAGATGGCTATCACCCAAACGCTGGTTATCTCAACACAGAAGACGGCTATACTAACGGCAACGGATTGTTGCTGACCAATGACGCTGTTCCCACAACCGACAAAGGCCTGTGGTGTATTGTAGGCGATGAGACTAATGGTTATAAGTTCTACAATAAGGGCGAAGGAATCTCTAAAGTGCTTGGTGTATCTAATTGGTCAAAAATGTATGATGTCTCAAGTACTAACGATGTTGCTATGAGTTTTGATATTGCCAACTCAACTGCAATCTCAAAAGCTTATTGCGTTAAATTCCATGGCAAATCAGACGGTGACTATTGGTGGAATAATTCTGATGGAGGTGGCTGCCATTTGTCATTTTGGAAAAATGACGCATCAACAACAGGAACAAATGGTAATGCCTTTTATTTTATTCCTGTGAGTGATTTGTCGAACGCTGAGTATGAAGCTAAAATGTTCTTGGGTACTACAAATGTGGAAGCTTTCCGCTACATTCCAGGCGTATCAGAAGCTTGTTCGAGCGAACTAGCCACATGGGAGGCAAATAAAACCCAGGCGACTGATGATGCTTTTGCTGAAGCAGCAAAGGCTTATCTTGGCAAAACCTATTACAGAATTACCAACTGCAACACTTCAAGAGCGAAATCTGTGCTTGCTGCTGATGCCAACAGCGTAGCCTGTGTTGCAGCAGCCGAAAAAATGGGAAATGCCTCTACTGTGTGGAAGTTCGTTCCTGCCGTAAAGGAGGCTACTGGTCAATATGGCGTAAAACTATACAATGTCAATGCTCAAGCATATCTTGGCGCTTTGGTTGACCCTGTTCAAGAACCTGTAACGCCTATGACAGCAGATTTGACTCAAGGCGGTTTGTATAGCATCAGTGTTAATACAAGTGGCTCGGTAGAGGGCTTCGTATTGCGTGATGGCAATAATGGCCGTATGAATTTGGAATCAAAAGGTGGCATTGACAAATGGGAAGGCCAAGAAGGTTACTACACTCAAGTAACATGGGCGATTGACCCTGCTACAGAAATTGAAGTAGCTCTCAATACTTTAGGAAGCAAGTCATACGCTACTACTTATCTTCCATTCGGTGTGAGCGCTGTAAAGGATGCAAAAGCTTATTCTGCTGCAACTCCTGCTGATGGCCAGACCGTAATGACTGAGGTTACAAGCTTTGCAAAGGAAAATGGTATACTCCTCGTTAGCGATAACGCTGCAACAAAGGCTGTTCTGACTATTGGTGATGTGGAAGGCGCTGCTAGCTCTAGCGCTTTGCAGGGTACTTTGCTCGCTAAGGATATCACTGACGCACAGACTAAGTACTTGGTATTTGGTAAGAATAAAGCAACGGGAACAGAAGTAGGCTTCTTTGAACCTACTACCACAACCATCCCTGCCAACCGCGCATTCTTTATGGATACAACGGGCTCATCTATTGCTTTGAATTTCGGCAACGTAACTGCCATCAACAATGTAGCTACGGATAATGCCAATGCCAACGCGCCTATCTTCGATCTTTCTGGTCGTCGTGTAGTGAAGGCTGTAAAGGGTGGCTTGTACATTCAGAATGGCAAGAAGTATATCGTAAAGTAATTAACTGAAACACATTAAACGTTTGTAACAATGAAGAAACAGTATATAGCTCCCGCAAGCACTTCAATCTGCTATCTTGAATCGTTGCAACCTCTTTGCGGTTCTATCACAGAGCAGGCTACACACGATAAGAAGACCGACGATGTATGGTCTAACGGTAAGGCTTGGGACAGCGACTCATGGTCGGCTGACGAAGACTAATCTCACCATGCGAGGTGCATGCGCGTACACGCATCTTGCATGTAGATAAGCATAAAGGCTGGAGGTAAGCAGCATAGTTGCTCTTATGCTCCGAGCCTTTATCCTCTTGCAGGGAGTAGGTAGCCCTGTAAGTTAATGTAATTTTTTTCATTTGACGGGCTGTGCGAAGTGATTCGCGCAGCCCGTTTCTCGTGGAATATAGTTTATTTTAGTTTCGGATTATCGTATTTCTGTAGAAAGTTGCGATGAAAAGGCCTTTTTTAAGAGTTAATCCACTTTTCATTTCATATTATTTGTGTTATAATAAGAGTGTCCAATTGGTACCAATCGGACAACTATTTGGGGGCAATCGGACACATAGTACAAGCAATCGGACACTTTAAACGTTCGTGATGATATACTTTTGCAAATAATTTTAACGAAAACATGTTTAATATGAAAAAGAAACGACTTCATTCTTTGGCAAGGGCAGCAATGACGTTGCTACTTGTCATGTTCGCCACCATTGGTGCGAGGGCGGACGAGGGGACGCTTTCGGGTAGCGGTACTGCTGCCGACCCCTATTTAATTGGCAGTGATGCTGATTGGGAAACCTTTGTCAGCTATATTAACGACAAAGGAGGCCAGTATCGCTACAGTTACTATAAGCTTACTGCCGACATTAAAGTTACCTCAATGGCCGGAAAGAGTGATGACAACTATACTTTTAAAGGTACCTTTGATGGTGATGGTCATACGATGACGCTCCGCCTTACATCAGATGGTAGTGCGTATTGTGCTCCTTTCCGTTATGTAGGTGGAAGTACTTTTAAACGATTGCATGTTGCAGGTACGATTACTTCGAGTGTACGTTACACAGCAGGCCTTGTGGCTTATCAAAATAGTTATAATAGTAACCTGAACATCATCAATTGTTGGAGCAGTGTGGATATTGTATGCTCTGTAAAAAACAATTATGCATACTGTGCAGGATTCGTAGGCTATAATTATGGTAATATCAACATCGACAATTGCCGCTTTGATGGTAGTTTGCAAGGAGCTGATACTGACGGGTGTTCTGGATTTGTTGGCCATCGTAGCACTAACAGCTATTCGATGAAAATCAGCAATTGTCTCTTTGCCCCAACACAGCTGACTGTTGCTACTAATAATAGCTTTACCTTTGCATACAATAGTGATGTCATTACCAATAGTTATTATACTATGCCTTTAGGTACAGAACAAGGCACTGCAGTTGGCTCTATGACAGATAGTGAGCTACTAAATAGCCTTGGTAAGGGTTGGGAAATGAAGGGAAATAAAATGGTCCCCATATTTGATATCAAAAACCTGACCGTTGGTAGCATTGTATGCAATACATTCATTCCTTATACGGGTTCCGAGATTACGGTAACGCCTACGGTGAAAGATGCGGATGGCAACACCGTATCGTCTGAGAATTATAGTGTTAGTTTCTCACCTAACATAGTAAAGGAAGTGGGGCAATATACCATGACCGTGAAAGGCAATGCCAATGGCTATAGCGGTACGCTGACTCATCAGTTTAAAGTTGCTAAGAATATAAGCGGTACGGGAACGAAAGATGATCCCTACCTTATCAATACTACTGACGATTGGAATCTCTTTGCAAAATCGGTAGAAGGTGGTATCGATTATTATAAAAAGTACGTTAAACTAACCAACGACATTACCATTTCAACCATGGTGGGCGTTTGTGATGAAAGTGGTGACAGACCCTTTAGAGGTATCTTCGAAGGTGATAATCACACGCTTACCGCCAATATCACAAGCACAGCCACCGATGATAATAAAAACAATCAAGGTGTGGCTCCGTTCCATCTTATAAAACAAGCAACTATTCAAAACCTAATCGTTGCAGGTCAAATTACATCTGCAAGCAAATATGCTGCAGGTTTGGTAGGTTGGGTAGATGGTGATTATAAAAGTTCATACATCAAAAATTGTGTAGTTAAAGCAACCATTACCACCAGTGCTGACTATGCTGGAGGTTTTGTTGGTAACATTAAATATAGCAATACTAATTACTTATACTTTACCAATAGTGTATTTGCTGGTAGCATCATCAACACGAGTAGCGACGATCGCCGCAGAGCGGGCGGTTTTTGTGGATATGGTTACAGTAATAGTTACTTTGAAAACTGTCTGGAGAATGGTACCTATACCAATGTTACTTACATGAATCCAAGGACTGCTTCTGGTACTTTTAATAATGATGACGTTAATAGCCTTTATTACGTCAACACAATAGCAGTAAATGATAGGTATATCGTTAAAGAAAGAGGTTGCTACCAAGTGACGAATACGGCTCCAGCTGATGAATTATATTTGCCACGCGAAATTAACGGCTATCAATTTTATCAGCCTGTTTGGATTACGGGGCTAAACGAGAGCTATCCATATAATAATGGCGAAGAAGTGAGCTTGGACTATGTGCTGAAGATGAATAGCGGCAAATTGACCAAGGATACAGACTATACGGTGACGCTTTCGCCCAACGCACCAGCTGCTGCTGGCGATTATACGATTAGCTTTACGGCTAAAGAGGGCAATAAAGCTGGTTACGTGGGAACTACAACGCGCACTTTCTGTGTCATGGAAGGTGAAAATATGGATGGCTATGTATTTGATACGGAAGGCGAAGGTGATAGTAAGGTGTACCTCATCAATAATGAGCGCGACTTAGAGCGTTTGGCTGCCTATGTGAATAGTGGCCACGAAACTGAGGGCAAAACCTTTAAACAGAATGCCAACATTACTTTAACCGCTGCGCATACATCTATCGGTGGATACATTGAAGGTTATAGCAGATATTTTAAGGGTACTTATGATGGCAATAACAAGACAATTAGCAATTTAATTGTCAACGCGCCTAACAGAAACTATCAAGGTCTCTTTGGATATACTTACAAAGCAGTGATTAAGAATGTGACACTTGCTAATTGTAATATTACGGGCAAACAATGTACGGGTGGTATTGTAGGTTATGCGTCGTCCACCACCATTGAGAATTGCCATGTTAGTGGTAATATCAGTGCAAAGGAAAGCGATGCAAGCAAACATGGTGGTATTGTTGGAAGTGCCACATCAGCAAGTATCACGGGTTGTACCGTAATCGGAACTATTTCAACCTCAGTCAGCAATGACAGTTATGGTGGTATCTTAGGCGATGCGTCTTATTCTGTTACCATAACTTCGTGCGAAAATGCTGCCAATATATTAGGTGACGGACAAAAACATGGTGGTATCGTGGGTTGGGATCAACATGACAAGAATAAATTTAAGTACTGTTTAAATACAGGTGAGGTTAATGGCAATGAATACGTGGGTGCCATTGCTGGTGAGAAGTATTTATTTCGCAATTTCGACCATTGCTATTATTCAAATCAAAGTACTATAAAGGCGTTCGGCAAAGATTCAAGCTCTGAAGACTACAGTGGATGTGGAGAAGTCGCGTACGTTGTCACTACAGGTGAGCATATCAGTAAAATTGAAATTGCAGAACAAACTGTTGTCACTAGTGCAATCAGTGGTAAAAAGTATTGTGCAAAAGGTGACTGGACATTGACCTTGACACCTAATCAAACCGATGTGACATTTGTATCGTATGCTTGTGAGGGGGGTACGCTGTCTGACTTAACAACTGCTGACGGTACACACAAGTTGACTATAACGGACAATAATGTGACTATCTCAGCTCTTGTAAGCAACAATAATGGTACTGACGTTAGTGGCGTTACGATTGCTGACATACCCGATATGCGTTGGTTGGGTAATGTGGGTGTTGTCCCCACCATCACGGTGACCAACGGTGAAACTCCGCTTGTTTTAGGTACTGACTATCTTGTAGAGGGTAGCAATAACACTGTTGTTGGCGAGGCTACAATCACTATAAAGGGTATCAATAGCTACAAGGGTACGAAAACTAAAACATTCAATATCGTTGACTTCCCACTTCAGAATGCTTCAGCAGCTAATAGTGCTACAAACCCCTATTTGATTACAACCGCTGAGGATTTGGATATATTAGCAAGCATTGTCAATACGAGTGCACGCCGGGATGGATACTACAAGCAGAGTGCTGATATCACACTGTCCCATGAACATACAGCTATCGGAAATAGTAGTAATACATCATTCCGTGGTGTCTATGATGGTGACAATAAAGTCATCAAAGGCTTGTTGATCAACCAACCAGAGGCAACATACCAAGGTTTGTTTGGCAGAGCAAATGAAGCAACTATTAAAAATGTAATTATCGAAAATTGCGATATTACTGCAAAAGAATATGTAGGAGGCATCTGTGGATATGCAAGTTATACGCCTATATCTAATTGTAATGTTAGTGGAGCTATTAAAACAGCAGATGGGGTTGATGGAGCATTTCATGGCGGTATTGCTGGGTACATATCTGATAAACCCATAAGCAATTGCGTTAACACGGCCAACGTTACGGGTAATAATGCCAGAAGCCAATATTATGGTGGCATTGTTGGCCAAGTATCTTGGACAAAAGTAACCGATTGTTTTAATGCTGGAATTGTAGAAGGTACTTCGTTTGTAGGCTCTATTGTAGGATTAAAGCATAGTTCTTCAACATTAAGTAATAACTATCACACTATAACTACGACTGGTGGTGTTGGTGCTAATGGCGTTGCTACGGGTACAGACCAAACGGGTGCTACAACAGTAGCAAAGATAACGGCTGCAGAGGGTGTAACATTAACACTGCCTACTACACCTACTTACGTTTGGAATAATGAGAACCTATACAAGAGTGGCGTTGTTGTAACACTTGATTGCACCGTACCCGAAGGTAAATATTGGGATCAATATACAGTAAATAATGGTAAGATTAGCAATGTTGGTGTCAAAGGTGGTGAACATACTTTGACGGACTTCACTGCTGATGTCGTTATTTCTGCTACGTTTGTCAGTGAACTTACTGACATAGCTACCGCAGGTGCCATTATTGCTGATATAGAGGATTTGACCTATAATGGCAAAGAGCAACATCCAAGCCCCGTTGTTACATTGAATTCGAACGTACTTGAAGCGAGAGCTAACTATCAGGTAACTTATAGCGAAGGATGTACCAATGTAGGTACTTATACAATCACGGTTGAAGGTGTTGGCCGTTACAGTGGAACGTTAACTAAGACCTTTAAGATTGTGCCTTATGATATCAGTGGTTGCGATATAAAAGTTGAAAACAAGCCCTATACAGGCGATGTTATCAATGTGACACCTACCGTAAAGTATGGGTCTATTACGTTGGCGCAAGGTGAGGATAAGGATTACACCTTTGTGACCAACCCTACTACTGTTAAGGAGGGTGGTGATTATACGTTGACAGTTACGGGTAAGGGTAACTATACAGGTACGAAGGAGGCGTCATTCAATGTGTACTATCCAGTACCTACTAACATTAGTTGTACAAATATTGCTGCAACAACTGCTACTGTGACTTGGGACAAATCTGTTATTGTTAAGAAATGGATAGTGGAGTACAGCACAGATAAGACCTTTGAAAGTGTAGAGCGTATTGATGTAAACGAGAGTACTGCTACATTAGCCTCTCTCTCAGCTGATCAAGTGTACTACGTTCGTGTGAAGGCTGTCTATGGAACCAATCAAGAGAGTGATTGGAGCCTCGTTCGCAGCGTTGAACCCACCACGAAGTTGTTGGTTGGTTCGGGCAATTATACATCTGATTTCTTGCCCTTCCATAATTGGTACTATTATGGTCTGACACAACAAATCTATACTGCTAAAGAACTTGGAAACAAGGCTGGTAGCATTATGGCGTTAGACTTCTTCAAAACTGATGACAAAGAGTGCAACAACACAATTGAAATCTATCTGGTCAAGACAGATAAGACGGCATTTACTAATTCATCTGATTGGATTTCAGTAACGGAGGCGGACAAAGTGTATGATGGTAAGGTGCAGTTCGAAAGTAATCAATGGACTACCATCGAACTTACTAAGCCATTTGACTATGATGGTGTTAGCAATCTTGCTTTAATCGTTTACAATAAAAGAGTGGATGGAGATAGCTATAGAAGTTGTGATTTCAAAGCCTTTAAAGGCAATGACAATCAAACGTTGTATTTTAGAAAAGACAGCGATGATCCAACTATCAGACCTACCGTCACAGGAACTCTTACTACAGGAAAGAATCAACTGCGCATTCGCATGGCCGATAAGGTTACGATGAATGGTTTGGGTATTATGTCATACGCAAGTGACAACGCGCTCGACTTCTCTAACGTCAGCGACCTTACGGCTCACTACGCAAGCGGCTTTACCTCTACAGCTAATAACGCTGGCGTGCTGACAATGAAGCAAACGGAGACGACACCTGCGGGTGAGGGATTAATGTTGAAGGGTACTGCTAACGAGACCTTCTATGTGCCTGCACTCTTTAATCTTACGCCTGAAACGCTGACTGGTAATAACCTTAAGGGCCTTACGAAGATTACTGAAGTTGAGACGACTGAGGGTGATTACACCAACTTCATTCTTTCTCAACAGAAGGGTGTGATTGCTTGGTATCCTTTGGCTGCTAAGTATGCTTTGAAGGCACATAGTGCTTACTTGCAATTGCTCACCAACGATGTCTTTACGAATGAAGGTACACGCGCTATCAGCATGGAATTTGAAGACGGTGTAACGACCGGCTTCATTCAGATAGCAACAGGCGAGGCTGAAGACGGCGACTGGTATGGCATCGACGGTGTTAAGTTCAATCAAAAGCCTACTCAGAGAGGTGTTTACATTAATAATGGCCGCAAGGTAATCGTTAAGTAACAAATGAATATGAAGAAAAGATATATTAGTCCTACCTCTCAGGTAGTATTGCTCGATATGCAGCAGATGTTGGCTTTAAGTCCTGGCAATGGAGTAGATGGCAGTGTAACTGCCCCAGGCGGAAGCCAACTCTCACGTGAGTATGACGGCTTTGGTGCCAGCGAAGACTGGGATACTTCGGAGGATTATTAATCCCTGTGTATAAATAAGAAGAGTGTGTGTCGTAAACAAGCATTTTGTTTGACACACACTCTTTTTTGTTGGTAATATAAGACAACTCAAGTTTTCTCTAAAGAAAGTCGTTTCCTTATCTCGCGGGCATGTGGTTGG
>ERZ1034984.1492-NODE-1492-length-21718-cov-8.570512_pt1 | contig 21718 bp, 46 predicted proteins | sample MGYA00520589_ERZ1034984 | MGnify/ENA primary metagenome ERZ1034984 (study PRJEB33766, sample SAMN09781790) | gut metagenome | biome: gut microbiome | host: Homo sapiens | place: Madagascar | study: EMG produced TPA metagenomics assembly of the PRJNA485056 data... | reverse complement strand
ATATATAGCAAGATAAGGATAGCGAACCGTATTTAAATATACAAAGTATTATTCTCACGATACTTAGAGTTTGCCGTGAAACCTTAAAATGCTATTATGCTGTATTTAGTGTTAGTATTAGTTAATTATCAATGGGATGTGGCGGGTTAAGGTTCCTTTTTATCAAATTAAATAAATCGGGTTTTTATTCCTACCCTTAACCTGCCTTAGTCTTATGATGTGTTCATTAAAAATTCACAAATTCAGCAGGACAACAGTAATAAATACTATAACAGTATTTTTTATATATAGATGTAAGGTAGAAGAAATTTAAAAGCATTAGGTTATTCTTCTTACGAATACGAGTTTTAAATAAGGTATTAACCACTATTTGTTTTTTCACTCCTTAAAAAATTTAGTTAAAAAGTTGGTAGGCTTCAGCCACCTACCAACTTTTTTATTGAGTGAAAATGTGGAACAAGAATATAAAGGAGATTTAAATAATGAAAGAGAATAAACAAGAGAATATTAAAGTTAGAATTACTCCAAAAGAAAAAGAGAGAATAGTTGAATATTGTGAAACACACAGTATAACAATTAGCGAGTTTATTAGAATGGCGGTTTCAAGACTGTTTTCTACAAACAGCCAAAAATAAATCTAATTATTTAATTTTTTATATCCAAAAGCTAAACTAAATAAAAACGCCAAAAGTTGATACGACATATATTATTTATAAAGTATCAAGTTTTGGATAAAAGTCCTAACTGGATAAAAATAATATACTAAATTATAAAGGTGGATAAAACACCAAAAGGAGTAAATAAGAATGGAGAAAGTAATTTATACAAGATGGTTAGCAATCAAATTAATTAAAGCTGGATTTCCAGTAGTAAGAGTAGAATAGAATCCTGACAAACCATAGTTTGATTGTTGGATATTTGCCGAAACGCCTGAATTTAAAAAAGCGTTTGCGAATATGGCGAATTAGAAACGATAAGGAGATATGACAAATGACAGATAAATTTTTAAAACTGAATAAGGATTTATATAAGCTAAAGTTAGATGCCGATTAGCAATATATTCTTGCTTATGTAATGGAGTTCGATAGAAACAAACAACAGTGCTATATGTCTGATGAATCGTTTGCTATGTGCCTTAATACAAGCACAAAAACGGTATCAAGAAAGATTAAAATATTAACTGATAAGGGATATATAACAAAAGAAACAACAAACACATAGAACGGCAAACTGAGGTACTTAAAGCCTGTTTTAAATAAAATTGAGAATGATATAAAAGATTATGAAAGTTCGCAAGGGACAAAATGTCCTTTGGAAATAAATGAAGAAATCCGCAAGGGACAAAATGTCTGTTGCGGAAAGGACAATTTGTCTACCTGCAAGGGACAAAATGACTTAATAAAAGATAACTTAAAAGATAATAGAAAAGATAATATTAGTGAGCCGTTTGGCAAGCCAAACGACTCACAAGGGTGTTTAACCAATGGCAGTAATGAGAACACCCCCAAAAATGGGGGTGTTCTGGAAGAACCAGAAGTAGAAAGAGATGGAAGTAAAGAAGACAAGGCAATAATAATTAATAGAGAAAAATTGTGTATTCTTGTAGATAATTAGAATTACAAACAGTTAGGCAATAACTTATATAAAATTGCAAACAAGTATTATACTGTAGTAGATTAAATGGTATTATCAAAATGATAATACCTATTATCAAAATGAATATAGCAGATGGGACAGTAATGATTAATTTCATTACTGTCTTTTTTATAACCATAAGAAGGAGTGATTAATATGAATGGTTTCCAATAGCAAAAAAGTAAAGGAAAACAAGCAGAACAAATAGTAAAGAAGCATTTACAATCAAGAGGAATAGAAGTTGTAGATGTTGCCGAAGTGCCTGATTACCAAAAAATTGATATAGATTTCTTGATAAAGAAAAATGGCAAAACCGCAGGCTTAGAAGTTAAAGCCGATTACCGCGTAAATAAAACGTGTAATTTCTTTTTTGAAGCAGGAGCGTAGCGTGGCGATTATGTAAGCACAGGATGGTTATTCAAGTGTAAGGCTGATTATGTATGTATTTATGATATGGTAAAACGGCACGGCTACATATTAGACTTCCCTCTTACTTGTTCTCTTTTGGAGGAACACGGGGAAGTGAAAATTTTCAACGATAACTTAGATAACAAGGTATCTAAGGCATATGTATTTAGAATTGACTTAGCACGCAAATATAGCTGCATTAAATATGAATGGCAAGACTAATTTATTTAATTTGGCTTTTGGAGCCGAAAAAAATATTTCTTTTACAAATACTCATACAATTAAAAATTTGCTCTGTAGAGCTAACAAGAATTATAGTTATGGAGGTAAAAATAATGATGAGCGAAGAATTTATTTTATTGATATATAATTTGGCAATGATTGATTAGGCATTAGAAAAATTTGAATAGGAGGATGCACAATGATATTAGGTATGATTACAGGTGTGATTATCTTCACTCTTGGAATGTTAATTGGTGCAATGTCCTATAAGATAGGAAGTGAAAGATGATGCCAGCACCACATAATGATGAATTAACCCCAAAAGAAAGAGCATTCTGTGAAGCCTATGTAGAATGCTATGATATTAAAAAGGCGTATCTAAAAGCATACAATACTTCAAACCTTGATACTGCAAGAAGCAATGGAAGCCAAGTGTTAAAAAGGCAGCGTGTAAAGGACTATATTGCATAGCTCCAAAAGGAAGCATTTGAACGTGCAATGATAACCCCTGAACGCATAGCAAATAAACTTGCTGATATCGCATTTGCTGAAAAAGGCGATAAGGAATATGACGCAAAAGCACAGTTGAAAGCACTTGATTTATTACAAAAACAAATGTCTTTACAAAATCAAAATATTAATGCAAATGTAGAGACAGTAATAAAAATTAATATAGAGGAGTAATTGAGATGGATTTACTAAAAGAAAAATTAGCAAAATTGATTGATGTAAAAAGCATTGTTAGCCTTGTTATGGTTATCTGCTTTGCCGTGCTTGCCTTAACAGGCGTGATTGTGGCAAGTGATTTCATTAATATGTTTTCTATAATTATCGTGTTCTATTTTACACGCGAAAACAACATTGAAAAGAAGAATAATTAGCAGTAATGCCGCAAATAGAACTTAATATAAAGAAAAGCCTGTTTTCGCCTACACTGTTTCCTTTACTATTGGATTATTCCAATAGGTTTGAAGTATATAAGGGAAGTGCTGGCAGCGGAAAGAGCTATTTCATTACATAGAAGATTATAGTTAGATGTATTAATGAGAAAATAAAAGTGTTGGTATGCCGCCGCTATGGAACGACAATCCGCAATACCTGTTTTGCACTTTTTAAGGAAGTGTTGACGAAGTGGAAGCTAATCCCGTATGTGAAGATAAGAGAAACGGATTTCAATATTAAGTTCCCTAACGGCAGCGAGATAATTTTTATGGGATTGGATGAAGAAACAAAACTATTATCTTTAACCAATATCGGCACTATCTTTATTGAAGAAGTTTATGAAGTGCCTAAAAGTATAGTAGAACAATTAAACTTGCGTATGCGTGGGACAAACCCGAACCAGCAAATTATAATGGCGTTTAACCCTATATCTAAAAATCATTGGTTGTATGATTTCTGCGAAGTAAACCCGCCGCAGTCATTCTATTTCTCATAGACTACTTACAAAGATAACCCATTTTTAAGTAAAGAATATATTTCTACACTAGAAGAACTGTATGTACGCAATCCGGCAAAGGCACGTATTTATTGTGACGGCGATTGGGGAACTAATGTCGATAACCTTGTATTCCATAACTGGCGTGTAGAAGATTTTGATGTTCTTTCTTTGTCTGCTTCTGGATTAGAACATAGAGTAGGAGCAGACTTCGGTTATGTAGACCCGACAACCGTAATTGATAGCCTTTATGACGCAGCTAATAAACGCATATATGTATTTAATGAATTTTATAAGCGTGGTTGCCAGTTAGACGAAGTAGCAGCGGCAATGAATGAAATGAAGATTGGCAAAACAAAGATATTTATGGATGCCGCCGAACCCCGCAGTATTGACTATTTCCGCAAACAAGGCTTTAACGCAGTTCCTTGTATTAAAGGATAGAATAGTGTTAAAGCAAGAATTAGTTTTTTATAGAATCATGAGATTATTATAAGCCCCGCCTGTCAAAACCTGATAACAGAGTTTGAAAATTTCTCTTATCTATTGGATAAGAAAACCGAACAACTTACAGAGGATACAACACATGAATTTTCACACGCAGTTGATGGTTTAGGCTACGCTTATAGTGATATATACACAAAAACCAAGTTGAAGTCATTTGATAAGGCTTTACTTGGATTATAAAAGGAGGTAATTCAATTTGTATATTATAGACAAGCAAGCAGAACTTACTGAAAGTTATATTGCTGAAACTATTTAGAAATTTGAATTAAATGAAAAGCCAAGATTAAATAAATATTTAAAATATTACAAAGGCAATCAAGAGATAATGCGGAAGGTGGCAAGCGACGTAGGCAAGCCTTGTAACCGCATTGTGTCTAATTATTGTTTCAATATAGTTTAGAACTATCAGGGATACATAACTGGCATTGATATTTCTTATTTAAGTTAGACAAATATTGATGCTATTCAAGATATTCTTAATTATAATGATGTTAGAACAGAAGATAATGAATTATTGCGTAATGCTTTAATATTTGGCAAATCATTTGAAATTAATTATGTTGATGAAGATGCTAAACAGCGTTTTAAAGTATTAGATAGCCGTGAATGTATTCCTGTTTATTCTAATGATTTAAACAATGATTTGCTTTATGTAATTCGCTATTATATTGCTGATACTATCAACAATTCACAAGATGAATATTACATTGAAGTATATGGTAATGAGTTCATCCGCAAATATAAATCTTCTAATGCTTTTACTACTTTATCACTATTGGAAGAAAAGCCAAACATATATAAGCAAGTTCCTATTACTGTATTCAATCTTAATTCTGATGAAGAAAGCATTTTCGATAAAGTAATGACGCTTCAAGACGCTTACAACAAATTGTTATCAAGTGAAGTTGATGATTTTGAAAGTTTCTGTGATGCTTATTTAGTGCTTAAAGGCTGTATGGCTGACGCAGATGATTTAGTTGCCATGAAACAAAACCGTGTGCTTATGATGGATACAGACGCAGAAGCCAGTTATTTAACCAAAAGCGTTAGTGATACTCAAATTGAGAATATGCTTAAAAACATTAATGATACAATTCACAAGATTTCTAATTCGCCTGATTTCACAGAAGATACGTTTATGAGTTAGTCGGGTGTTGCTATTAAATATAAGCTGATTGGCTTTGAAAACGTTGCTTCTAACATTGTGGCGAATATGACAAAGGCACTGCAACGCCGCATTGAATTGATTTGTTCTATTCTTTCTCTTACTGATGGTGAAACAAAGTGGCGTGATATTCAGATTGTATTTACACGCAACCTTCCGCAAAATATCACTGATACCGCACAGGCAATCAATCAGTTAAGAGGTATTGTAAGCGATAAGACATTGATTTCTTTACTTCCATTTATTAAAGATGTAGATGCCGAAGTGAAGCAACTTCAAAAGGAAAAAGAAGCAAATATGTCTATGTATGGCTTTGATACCAATAGCACAACAGATAACGCAGAGAGTGATGAAGAAGAATGAGTTATTGGCAGAAACGCGAATTAAAGCAGCGTGAATTACAATATGATAGAACATTAGCACAATATGAAGCCGAACTGCGGAAACAATATCAGCAATCATTAAAGGCGGTAAGCCGTGATATTGAAAAGTTGTATGATGAACTATTAGTTTCTTCGGCTGATGGAACATTGCTTGCCAGTGATTTATATAAGTATAACCGCTACTTTAGCCTTATGAAAAGCCTAAACAAGCAATTAAAAGCGTTAGGCGGCAAAGAAATCACAATCACTAATTAGAAATTGCTTGATATGTATGCTATCACTTCTTCTTCTGTTGGAAAATCAATTAATTTTAGCGGTGAATTTAACCAAAAGACAGCAAAGGAAGTTATTAATAGCATTTGGTGTGCTGATGGCAAGCACTGGAGCAACCGCATATGGCAGAACAAAGCACAATTACAAGTAGCGTTAGAAAAAGGCTTGATTGACTGTGTTAGCCGTGGTGTAAGCAAAGATGAACTGGTAAAGACATTGATGGAAACATTCAATGTAGGTTATAGAAAAGCCGATAGAATAGCACGAACAGAATTAAGCTATGTATAGAATAAGGCAGCAATGAACAAATATGAAGAAGCTGGATTAGATGAATATGAAATCCTGTCTGCACACGATGAAAGAACTTGTCCTATCTGTAGCAAGATGAATGGCAAGCGTTTTAAATTATCAGAAGCAGAAGCAGGAGTTAATTACCCGCCGCTTCATTCTAATTGCCGTTGTGCTGTTTTAGGCGTAATTAAATAAAGGAGGTAATGTAATGTTTAAAATAAATTAGAAAACAAATAAAATCTATATTACCAAAGGCGATAATGCTTCATTTAAAGTAAGAGTAATTGAAGCAAGCGGAAGTGAAAGACAATTATTTGATGATGATGTAATTACGCTTACTGTGCGTAAAAATCCTAATAGTGATATAGCATTAAGCAAAACCGCAGTCAAAGGCGTAATTGATATTGTTCCCGCAGATACTAAATCTCTTACTACTGGAAATTATGTCTATGATATTCAATTAACTACATTTGGCGGCAATATCTATACTATTGTTCCTATCTCTAATTTTGAAATTGGTGAGGAGGTAACACAATGAGTTATACAACTAATTTAGAAATTCAAGATGAAATAATCGGCAAAATGGGATTAGGCGTTGATTATTACAAAGGCGAACCCGGCGAACAAGGCATACCTGGCAAAGATGGCAAAACACCAGTTAAAGGCGTTGATTATTTTACTGATGCTGAAATAACTGAAATCAAAGATGAAATTGCAGAAAAGGTTCAAGTAGGTGCTAAAGGCGAAGATGGTAAGAGTGCTTACCAGTTAGCAGTAGAAGCAGGCTATGAAGGTTCTGAAGCAGATTGGTTAGCCAGTCTGAAAGGAACAGACGGAAGAAATGGTATTGATGGTATAAACGGCACGAATGGTAAAGATGGAAAAACACCTGTAAAGGGTGTCGATTACTTTACTACGGCTGAAATTAATGAGATTGAAGAAGGAGCAGCCGCAAAGGTTGATTTAAGTAATTATGCCAAAACCGCAGACTTATCTACTGTTGCTACTTCTGGTTCTTACAATGACTTATCAGATAAACCTTCTATTCCTGAACCCTATGAACTGCCTGTTGCGTCTACTACGGCGTTAGGTGGTGTGAAAGTAGGTAGTGGCTTATCTATTACAAACGGCGTTCTTTCGGCAACTGGTGGCGGCACAGCAGATAGTGTAGATTGGAGTAAGATATAGAACAAGCCTAACTTCGCAAATGTGGCTACAAGCGGCGATTATAACGACTTATCTAATAAGCCTACTATTCCAAGTGTAGAGGGGTTAGCCAGTGAAGCATATGTAAATGAAAAAATGGCTGCTATCGTCATTCCAGAAGTTCCAACAAAGGTTAGTGAATTGGAAAATGATAAAGGTTATTTGACTGAACATTAGAGTTTAGAAGGATATGCGAAAACCGCAGACTTGGCATAGGTAGCAAAGACTGGTTCTTATAATGACTTAATTGATAAGCCTACTATTCCTTCTACTACTGGATTAGCAACAGAAACTTATGTTGATGATAAGATTGCCGAAATTGATATTCCAACAGTGCCAACTAAAGTTTCTGCGTTTGCCAATGACGCAGGATATTTAACCGAACATCAATCATTAATTGAATACGCAAAGAAAACCGATATTCCCGCACCTTACACACTACCCACAGCTTCTACTTCCACTCTTGGCGGCGTAAAAGTTGATGGCAGCACAATCACTATAACTGATGGCGTTATTAGTAGCAAAGGCGGTTCAGGCGGCAGTGAACCAGAGAAATATATTAAAGATGCTTCTGTAAGCGGAAATACTCTAACGCTTACTAAGAAAGATGATACATAGGTTGCATTTACTCCTTCAATGAATAAACAATCGTTTCACTACCAAACAAAGGTTGTTTTAACTGATGAACAAAAAGCATAGATTTAGAAAATAAAAGAAAATATCAATGATTATGATATGTTTATAAATGACGTAAAAATCATTCGTATTACTAAAGAAGGCACCCCTGTTTATTATTTTGGATTTGCAGATTCGCCGGAAGATATGAGGGTGGATAAGTTTGTAGTAGACTTGGAGGGGAAGTTTGGTTATAGAGGCTCGGAAGATATTATTACAAACTGTAATTGGATGAGGTATATTAATGTTGATGGCTGGCAATATACACAAGATTAGTAGGATAGTAATTTATATAACGCAAAAGAATTAGTTGTTTATGTTGAAAATACATAGGGAAATAAACAAATGAGTTATTTCAATTTTGGAAATAATAATTTAGGAAATTCTAATGGCGATAATTTCTATTTTGACTATGATGCTTCTTCCCCTTATATTTATTATAATGGTTCAAGTTTAAGTTGTGAAAATATAAATAACATACAGTCTATCTGCTATAAAACCTAATAGGAGGTAATAAAATGATTAAAGTAAATTATAATCAAGAAACAGGAAAAGTTATCTCCTTTGGAAAAGATACAAAACCCTATATTGAGATAACAGAGCAGGAGCGTAAATAGCCGTTGCCTGACAAGTATTCTTATTATGCTGTTATAGATGGTAAATTCACTATCAAGCGTAGAACTCCAACAGTAGAAGAAGTAAGTAGAGATAAGACACAAGCTATTAATAAGGAAATTAGCGAATTAAAAAGAAATCTATCTGATACTGACTATAAAGCAATCAAATATAGTGAAGGTTTGCTTACTGATAAAGAGTATGCCGAAGTAAAAGCACAACGGCAGGCGTGGCGGGATGAAATTAATAGATTGGAAGAAAAACTTCAATAAGGTATTGACACTGTAATTACAATTTGCTATAATAGAATTGTAATTAAGGAGGTTGCTTATATGCCTACAATCTGTATTTTCCGTGGTATCAAAATCTATATGAACTGGCGAGAACACCAACCGCCGCATTTTCACGCAAAGTATGGTTCTGATGAAGTTGCTATTTCAATTAATGACATTGAAGTGCTTGAAGGCAGCTTGCCGAACAAGCAGTTAAAGATGTTATTAGGCTGGACGGCACTTCACCAAGAAGAACTGTTAGAGAACTGGCAGTTAGCCGAACAGAAGCAAGATTTGTTCCCGATTGAACCGTTGAAATAAACGGTTCAATCTTGCTATGCTTAAAGGGGGTATAGTAATGTTAGAACCAAGAGTAGCAGAATACTTTAAGAACGGCAGGAAACGCCTTGTAAGCGTAAAAGCGAATGATGATTATACTTTGCTATTGGAGTATAACAACGGCGAAAAACGCTTGTATGACGTTAAACCGCTTGACGGTGTGTTTGCTTGCTTAAAGCCAATGGAAGTATTTAAGCGTGTTTATATTGATGATTGCGGCTGTGTGGCTTGGGATAAGAATCCCAATATAGATAGTAATGTTGTATGGGATAACAAAATAGATTTGTGTCCTGATAGTTGCTATCTGGATAGTAAAGAGGTTGTGTAATGGCTACAAAGACTGCGGTATTTCAAATTCGGCTTACAGAAGAAGAAAAGCGAATGATACAAGAAAAGGCTGAAAGCCTAGGCTTGTCAATGGGTAGATACTTAGTTATGCTGGCGATTCAAGATAAGCAACCAAAGCCAGAAGAAAACGAAAAATAATTTTTCAAAGACAGGACAGAGTAGTTAAAATACTCTGTTCTGTTTTTTATATCTATGTGAAGGGTGGCTGAAAAGCCAAACTTAATTTATATAATTTATGAAAAGGGATTGCGGCAATCGCAATAACTTAGGAGGTTAATTATTATGGATGGAAATTTAAACAATCAGAACACAGGCGTAGATACAACTACTGATACTTCTACTACTGGAACTGAAACAAAGACTTATACGCAAGAAGAAGTTGACAAGATGCTTCAATCAGAAGTAGATAGACGTATTACTTCGGCATTAAAGAAACAGGCTAAAAACAATGAAGCCAAGATTAAGGAAGCACAAAAACTTGCGTAGATGAATGAATCTGAAAAATTTCAATATGAGTTAGAGCAGCGTGAAAAGGCAATAGCTGAAAAAGAAAAGGCACTTGCTCTAGCAGAAAATAAAAATACCGCTAGTCAGATACTAGCAGATAAGGGATTATCATTAAGTTTAGTTGATTTTGTAATTGCGGAAGATGCTGAAACGATGAACTCTAACATTCGCCTTTTGGAAAAGGCATTTAAGGATAGTGTAAAGAGAGAGGTTGAAAAGCGTTTAGGTAGTTCTGCACCAAAGAAGAACCTGCCGCCTGATGAAGCAATCACGAAGGAGCAGGCTAAGAAAATGAGTATCATTGAAAGATAGAGCTTGCTTAATAACAATCCTGAATTATTCAACCAATTATTTAAATAATAAAGGAGATTTTTACAATGGCAAACACAGTATATAATAATTTTGTTGTAGAAAGCGTAGCTAAGGATTTACTTACTACTGCTCTTAATACTCGTTCTTTAATGACGATTGATAATGAACTAGCTGAAAGTGCTGGTATGAAGAAAACCGTTAATACTTATACCTACACTGGTGAAGCAGAAGAATTAGCTAACGGCGTTGGCAATACTGCCGCTAAACGTGGTAGCATTTCTTACACTGGCAAGGATTACACTGTTAAACTCTGCCAACAGGCTTATGATTACACTGATGAAGAAGCTATGAAAGACCCATATATCGTTGATGGTATGATGAAGGGTGCTGTTCAGGTTATGACGAACAAAATGACTTCTGATTTCATTTCTGCTATTACTGGCTCTGACGTTACTCTTGGCGTTACCTTCGCAAAGGGTGGAGCACTCAACTATGATACTATTGTTGATGCTATCAGCACTCTTAACCTTGAAGATGAAAGCCAGCTATTCATTCTTATCCCTAACAAGTGGAAAGCTGCTTTACGCAAGGATGAAGATTACAAGTCTGCTATGATGGGACAGGTTATCTATAATGGCTAGGTTGGCACTATCTGCGGTATTCCTGTTATCGCTACCAAGGCTTTAACCGATAAGGCTTTTGTTATGACTAAGGAAGCTGTTAAACTATTTGTTAAGAAAGACGTTGAAGTTGAACCAGATAGAAACCCTGATACCCGTAAGAACAGCGTTTATCTTCGTGCCACTTACCTTGTCGCTCTTGCTGATGCTACCAAGATTGCCAGCATTACAGAAGCAAAGGCGTAATTAAACCAATAGGAGGTTAGCAAATATGTTAGAGAAAGTAAAACTATTATTAGGGATTACAGATAACTCCAAAAATGATTTGCTAACTTTTCTTATCGAACAAGCCATAGAAGAAGTAATGGCATATACGCATTTAGATTGCGTTGATGAACTTAATACCACAATCGTTAAGATTGTTGTATATAATTATAATCGCCTTGGCACAGAGGGGTTAGGTAGTGAAGGATATAGCGGTGTTAGTTTCAACTATACCGAAGATTACCCTGCTCCCATTGTTCGTGCGTTGAAAGCAAAAAGGAAGTTAATTACTCTATGACTTTCAACCGCGAATTAAAATCAGTTTCAGTAATTTCCTTCACTACTGGAACTGATGCCTACGGCTAGAAACGCACATTAGGCAGCACCAATAGAACAGTTGAAATGTATGTAAAGGTATATTCACAATCTAATGTTAGTGATATTCGCTATAATGAAGTAACGAATATCGGCTTAACAAAAGATGCTTCAATTACAGATGAAAACCAGATTGTTATAGATGGCGTTACTTACAATGTGCTTTATGTTATTCCTTCTGGAAGATTACACTAGATTCTTATGAAGAAGGTGTAATAATGGCTTAGATAGAAAACTTAGATAAATTATTAAAGAAGCTGGAAAAGCTAGAAAACGTAGATTTAGATAAAATACTAAATAAGGCTTGTATCTTAGTTGAAAATGATGCTAAAAAGAAATGTCCTGTTAATACAGGCGAATTAAGGAACTCAATAACACACGAAGTAAATGGAACAGAAGCAATAGTAGGAACTAATACTTCTTATGCTCCTTATATTGAGTTCGGCACAGGTATATTCTCTAGCGAAGGGAACGGCAGACAAACCCCTTGGAGTTTCCAAGACGTTCAAGGCCATTGGCACACAACAATAGGCCAGCACCCGCAGCCATTCCTGAATCCTGCACTTGATGAAAACCGCAGTAAGATTATAGCGTTATTTAATGAAGAAATATAGAAGGGAGTTTAGAAGTTATGATAGACTACAAACCAATTCTAAAGTAGAAATTAGAATAGATTGGCCTACCTGTTTATTATGAGTTATTTGTTGATAGTTCTACTAAAACTCCTTGTATTACATTTATAGAAAATAACAATATAGCAGAACAAGAAGGAGATAATTTATTTTATAGCCGTGTTTCCTATAATGTTAAATTATGGGGAAATGATTTAGCTGTATTGATGCCTAAAGCCGCTGCTATAGATGATGTAATGAGGGAACAAGGATTCAAACGTGCTTCCTTCAATGAGTTATCTATTGATTCATAGTTAGAATTGATTATGAAATATGAAGCTACGGCATATGAAAAAATCTAATTAAAGGAGACTTATAAAATGGCACAAGGTTTATTAAGCAAAGGTATTAAGTTTGAGTATTCCACTGATGGAACCGCTTATACCGAAGTAAAGAATTTATAGGAAATTCCTTCTCTTGGCGGCACTCCTGAAAAAGTTGATGTGACTTGCCTTGCTGATGCGAATAAGAAATACATTAATGGTTTAGTTGATTATGGTGATTTGGCGTTTAAGTTCCTCTATGATAACAGTTCTGAAACTTCTAATTACCGTGTGTTAAAAGGATTGACTGGCGTTAATCATTTTAAGATTACATTCCCTGATAACACCACTTTTGGATTTACTGGCGAAGTTAGCTGTTCTTTAGACGCTGCTTCTGTGAACGCTGCTCTTACCTTTACGGCGAACATCGCTCTTAATAGTGAAATCGAAGTCACTAATCCATCTTGAATTTAAAGGGGATGTTTAAAACATCCCCTATTTTTTATTATAAAGGAGATTATGATTATGTTATATACTGTTCTTAATGTTGGCGATAAAGAATATAAATGCCGTTTAACGGCAAAGGCTTGTGTTGATTTGGAACGTAGAATGGGTTAGAACCCACTTAACGTTTTTACTGAAATACAGAAGTCTAATGAACTTCCAAAAGTAGAAGATATTATTATGATACTTCACGCAAGCCTGCAAGCATTAGAGCATAATATTTCACTTGATGATACTTATGCTATTTATGATGAATTTGTCGATGAAGGTAATACCTTGATTGAACTTATTCCTATTATTGTTGAAATTTTCAAAGTAAGCGGTTTCTTCAAAGAGATTGATAACTCAAAAAACGCTCAACAGGCGAAGTAAGTAATTCTACTTCGCCTTTAACTTTTATGGAACTATTTAATACATTATACGAAGCGGCACTTAAATGTGATATTAACATCTTTGACTTTTGGAATTATACATATGGCGAAATAGTTGATTTAATCAACACATATAGAGAAAGCCAAGAGTAGAAGATGAAAGAAAGATTACACGATAATTATTAGATAGCACTATTAACTTCAATCTTTACGAATAGAGCGAATAACGGAAAACAACCGCCTACTTTATAGGAATTATATCCAGATGTATTTGAAGAAGAACTTCCAAAAGATACAATAGATAACAGTTGGATATATTATAAAGAATAGATGCTTGATTATGCGGAAAAGCATAATCAGAAGGAGGTTTAACAGCCAATGACATTAGAAGAATTGGTAGTAAAGATAACAGGCGAAACTTCCGGTTTAAAAAATGCTATGAGTTCTGCGGTTTCAGCCGTAGGTAAATTTAGTGCCGCCGCCGTAGCCGCAGGAGCAACAGCCGCAGCCGCTATAACGAAATCAGCCGTTGAAAGTTATGCCGACTATGAACAACTTGTAGGCGGTGTAGAAACGCTATTTAAAGATAGTGCGGGAATTGTTTAGGAATATGCGGCTAACGCCTTTTAGACTGCTGGATTATCGGCTAATGATTATATGGAAACAGTCACAGGGTTCTCCGCAAGTTTGTTATAGAGCGTTGGCGGCGATACAGAAGAAGCAGCACGAATAGCAGATATGGCTATAACTGATATGGCTGATAATGCTAATAAGATGGGAACATCTATGGAAAGCATACAAAACGCCTATCAGGGTTTCGCAAAACAAAATTATACAATGTTGGATAACCTAAAATTAGGCTATGGCGGCACGAAGTAGGAAATGGAGCGTCTGCTTGAAGATGCTGAAAAAATAAGTGGTATTCACTATGACATTTCTAATCTTAATGACGTATATTCAGCTATTCACGTTATCCAAGAGGAATTAGACATAACAGGCACGACAGCCAAAGAAGCAAGCACAACTATTCAAGGTAGTGCCGCAGCAATGAAAGCAGCGTGGCAGAATATGCTTGTTGGCATTGCCGATGAAAACGCAGACTTTGATACATTGATTAATAATCTTGTTGAGAGTGTTTCTACTTTTGGAGAAAACATTTTACCAAGAATAGAGATTGCTTTAAAAGGTGTCGGCAAACTGATAAGCGGTTTAGCACCAGTAATTGTAGAAGCGTTGCCGAACCTATTAAATACAATCCTTCCAGAGTTCATAAACGCTGTAATGAGTATTGTAGATAGTATTATTGCGGTTCTGCCTGAACTGTTGCCTACATTAATTGATGCCGCAGTCGATATTTTAATGTAGTTGATTGAAGCATTGGCTGAAAATCTTCCAACAATCATTGAAGCGATTCTTGAAGGATTAAATCAAATTATTGAAGGTATAACAGAGAACTTGCCAACACTAATAGAAGCAGTAGTATCTTGTTTCAATTAGATAATTGAAGTGGTGGCATAGAACCTTCCAACAATTACACAATCTATTGTTGATGGGTTAATTACAATGGTTCAAGCAATCATAGATAATTTACCGCAGTTTTTACAGGCGTTCTTAACACTTGTGTTATCATTCAATGAAGCATTGATTTAGGCACTTCCGCAAATAATCGAAGCATTACCGCAACTAATAGAGGGAATTATTAACTTCATCATTGAAGCAATCCCAATGCTAATTGATGCTTATATTCAGTTAATGACGGCATTAGTAGAAGCATTGCCAGAAATTATTGAAGCAATTAGTGAAGCACTTCCAGAACTGATTGATGGTATTATAGACGGAATACTAACACTACTTCCGAAAATTATTGAATGTGGTATATAGTTATTTATTGCTTTAATTCAAAATATCGGGGATATTATTGCCGGAATAGCAAAAGCACTTCCAGACTTGATTAATGGCATTGTTCAAGCAATCTTAGAGCATTTACCAGAAATTATTGAATGTGGTGTAAAGCTATTTGTCGCTTTGGTTGAAAACTTACCTAAAATTTTAATTGAGATATTAAAAGCTGTTGCTGAAATCCTTAGTTCTATATTGGGAGCAATCAATGATGGCTTTGAAAATATGGCAGAAGCAGGTTTAAATCTGGTTAAAGGCTTGTGGCAAGGCATTAAAGACGCCGCAGGATGGCTTAAAGATAAAATCAGCGGTTGGGTAGATGATGTAATGAGTGCTATCAAGGGTTTCTTTGGTATTGCTTCACCTTCAAAATTAACCGCCGAAGATGGTAAATACTTAGCAATGGGTTTAGGTAAAGGCATTACCGATAACATCAAATATGCTACTGATGCAGTTAAAGATATGGGAACGGCTGTTGAAGCTGCCTTTAATCCTAATCTTGAAGTTCCGGAAGTAGAAAGTGATATGGGGTTAAGCAATGTAAGATTGCGTGCTTCAATTACGCCTACATTAACTGATGCTACTGGATTAGAAATTGATAGCCAAAACAAATTGGAAACCGCCTTTAGAAACGGCAATTCTGATATTATTTCTACGCTCATTCAGACAACACAGCAATTAATTCAGGCAGTCGAAGATAAAGACACTTCTTTGTCTATTGGTGATGATGTGATTGCTAATGCCGCCGCAAGAGGCAATAATGAATACAGACGTAGAACAGGCAAACCATTATTAGTATAACAGGAGGGGTATTTATTACCCCTCTTATTTCAAGGAGGTGCGACAATGGCACTAACAAAAGGTAAAATTAAAATTGGTAATACTGAATATGACGTAAAAAGTTGTAAAGTAAGCATTGCGGGATTAGAAGCCGATGATAGCGGCATGACAGATGATGGTGTTTATCATTACAACTATGTATATAATAGAAAAAGAACAATTACTATTACACTTCCAACAACTACGCAGGACGTTGTAGCAGCCGTTTTAAACGCCGTTGCAGGTAAAACCTATAATCTAACCTACTATGACGCGATTGAGGGAGAAAAGACGATATAGGCACATACCAAAAGCACAAACAGCACCTTATTTAGCGGTGTTCTTTTGAATGGCTTGTGGAGTGGCGTTAGTTTCAAAGCAGAAGAAATAGGCGGTGAAATGGCTTGAAAAACAAATTAACCTGTAATGCTCTTAATCTTACTCTGTTGGATGCTAACTTATATGGCGGTGTTACATTCCAGTAGGAAATCAATAATGAAAATGATTTTGTGTATGGCGTTGTTGCTTCTGCTTCAATTAAATTCACTATAGATAATGCGAATGGCGAAGCCGAAACTTATATAGATTAGGCGTTTGATTGGTATTGTTAGATGAGTGGTGAAGCCGATTATGCTTACAAAGGCACATACTATATCAAAGATATTTCAAAGAGAGGTAATAAGGCAACCTTAACCGCCTATGATTGTATTTCACTATTGGATGAAGTAGCCGATGCTTGGGTATCTACTCTTTCTTATCCTATTACTTTAACAAGAATGATAAATAGTATGGGAAATAAAGTAGGATTAAGTATTTCTTCAATAGCAAGCCTTAATAGAGCAAGCTATACAGTCTACAATAACTTTATGACAAGCAATATTACTTATCGGCAAATTTTACAATATATCGCACAAATCCTTAATGTGAATTTCATTGCCGATTTATCACAAACAAACAATATTACCTATAAGGCTTACACAAGCACAACCGTAGTAATAGATAACAGTAAGTATATTAAACTTACAATGTCTGATTATGAGATTGAACCAATAGACAAAGTGTAGATACAAAGCACATTTGATGATATAGGTTATGTGGCAGGAACAGGCACAAACGCCTATATCGTTACTGAAAACCCGCTATTCTTTACAAGTGAAAAGCAATCAACTATTACAACTATTGCTTCTCAACTCTTGGGAGAATTAAAGACAATTAAATACACGCCGATGAAATTTAGCACTTATAAAGACTTTGGTATTAATTGCGGCGATATTATCACAGTTAATGGTAAGACTTGTTATGTAATGAAGAAGTCTATTAAATCTTCTGGTTGTGATTTTGAATGTATCGGCAACAAACGCAGGGATACCCAAAAGACAGAAGTGAATAGTGCGATTACGGCGTTAAACAATAAGACAAATGAATTGATTAGAACCGTTGATGAAACAAAATCAACACTTACAGAAGTAAAAGGTTCAATGAAAACTATTACCGATGAACAAGGAAATATTAAAGAACAAATAGCGACAATTACAACAGATGTAAGTGAAGTAAAGCAAACGGCAAACGGTTTAACTTCTACGGTTAGCAGTGTTCAAACAACACTCAATAATCTTGATGGTGAAGTAGAAACTTTAAAAACAAAGCAAAGCACCATAGAGCAAAATGTGAATAGCATTACAACAAAGGTTGAAAGTGTAGAGGAAACAGCCAATGGTGCTAAAACCGCAGCCAGTGAAGCACAGCAAACCGCAAATAGCTTTAGCACTAAAATTACCGCAGTAGAAAATACGGCGAATGGTGCGGCTACAACAGCCAGTGAAGCCAAACAAACGGCAAACAGCTTTAGCACAAGAATAACAACCGCAGAAGGAAATATTTCTTCAATATCTCAAACCGCAAGTAAAATTGATTGGGTTATCAAAAGCGGCACAAGTTCATCCAACTTTACTATCACTGATAGAATGGCAACTTTAGCCGCAGAAAAAATTGATTTAACAGGCTATGTCACAATCAATTCTTTAAAGAGTGGTGGCACTACTACGATTGATGGAGGTAGAATTACAACAGGCACTATTTCCGCAGATAGAATTGATGCTTCACAATTAAAAGTTAGAAATATATATAACGCAAGTGATAAATTGGTTATTACTTCCGCAAGTTCCTACTTACACATAGGCGGCGATAGTACTTCCGCAAATATGGATTATCTTGTTTTAAAGGCTGCCTAGTCAATCCAAATTGGTAATTTGCTATACAATGTTTCTAATAGTCGTATAAGTGATATGAACGGAAATATAAGTCTTGGAATGGTAGGCTCATAGGCATTTAAAAAGATTTATGGAACTACTATCTATCCCGGCGGCAGTGATAAATGCTATTTAAGTTGTGATGCTTCTGGAAATCTTACATTGAATGGTTAGAAATTTAATAATTCATTGCGTGATGGTTCTGCCTGTTATATTTCCTTAGATAGTTATACATTAAAACCACCTACTACTTCTTATACTCTTGGAGGTTCTTCTAATTATTGGGGAACGGCATATATCAGTAAGATTTATCTTTCTTCCAGTTGCTATATTACTGCTGGTAGTGCCAGTAGTATAAAAGTTGGCACAACAACAATAGGCGGTTCTAGTAGCTCTGGTAGCTATACAACAATCACACCTTCCAGAAATGCTACTTATGATTTAGGTTCATCTTCTTACTACTGGAACAATGTTTATGCTTATAATATTTATTTGAAATCAGGTTATAACACAGTTAAATTAAGTTGCTATAGTGCTAATGAACTTGCCATTAACGGCAAAAAGGCAACACACGCATAAAAACAATCAAGGAGATTATAATTATGAAAACTACATTAGGCAGAATTGTAAATTCTGTATCCGCATTAAGAAAGATGGCGAATTAGGATTTATCATTAAAAACAGCCTACGAAACATATAAACTTATTAAAACAATGAATGAGCATTTAGGCTATTTTGATGATAACCGCGAAAAGATTAGCGAATTGGCAGATAATCAAGATAAAGAACTTGAAGCATTACTTCAAACAGAAGTTGAACTTGTGAATTTCCAAAAAGTAAAAGTAAGTTTGAAAGAGAATGTTAATATGTCTGCTATGGATTTGATGGAGTTAGAGGAATTTATAGAATTTACTGAATAAATCCAAAAGGAGAATGAAATATGGAAACAATTATAGTAGCGGTAATAGGCTTAATAGGCACATTGGCAAGTGTTTATTTTGCCAATAAGAAAACTACGGCACTAATCATATATAGAGTTGATTAGTTAGAGCAAAAGGTAAACAAGCACAACAACTTAATAGATAGAATGTATCACGCCGAAAGTGATATAAAGATTATTAAAGAAGAAATAGATAATTTAGAGAAATAAAAAAGAAGGGGAGGTATTATTACCTCCCCTTTTTGAACTGACTGGTTCTTTTAGACTTCTTCTTAATAACATCAAGTGCGGAATAACTTTCATAATCTGTTTTTAAGTCTTGTGCGAACAGCTTAACGTAGCGGTTAGTCATAGACAGATTTTTATGTCCCATAATACGCTGTAGCTTAAACTGATTGCCGCCGTTAATAATCCAAGCACGTGCGAAGGAATGCCGCAAGCCGTGTATATTAGTTTGTTCTACGTCTCTATCTTGGCAATAGCGAACATAGGCACTTCTTAATGCTCCGTCAGTTAATTGTTCGTCTCCAACATTAGGGAACAAATAATCTGAAATGTGCCATTTGCGTGTATATTCTCTAAGAGCATTTTCCAAGGTAGAGGAAAGAGGGATATTTAAGGCTTCGCGGTTCTTGGTATGATTACTAAGGTTAACCACACCATTATTAAAATCAATATCGTCTAACTTAATGTTGCGGATGGTTGCAGCTCTGGCACCAGTAGCAAGAACAAAATTAACGATACCCCACATACGCCATTTAGCGAAGGTGTCATTGTTTTCAGGCTTCCTTAATAGCTTTTCAATATCTTCATCACTATAGAATTTAGGAAGTTCTTCTTGCTGCTTAACTTCTTTAATCTCTATTGGAACATCAATGTATTCACGCTTGATGCAGAAATTAACGAAGGTGCGGAAATCACGCAAATAGTGGTTAATGCTAGAAGGGGAAATTTCTTCCTTCCGCATATGATTAATCCATTTATTAATGAGATTTTGGTTGATTTCAGTAATTGGAGTTTCGCTATCAAAATCATTGTAGTCAAAGAAGATGTGATAGGATAACTTGTAATTGCGGAGCGTGGCAGGGGATAACCCATTAGCTTCTTTCTGCTGGATAAACTCATTAAAGGATTGCTCTAAGGTAACATAGGTGTTTCTTTCCTGAATTTTCCTTTTCATTTGCGTCTCAACCTCCATACATTATATTACAATACTCTACGGAGGAAATCAACCCTAATAATCAACCATTCAAAACCTGATTACTTTATTTTCTATATGGTGTAGTGAAATCAGCCATTCAAAAAAGAGGGTAAAAAAAGAGACAAGCCTTGAAAATCAAGGGTTGTCTGGGTTATTCTCTGGCACAAAATCGGAGGTATTATTACGAATCAGCTGCTCTACCGACTGAGCCACACTAGCAAATTTCCCTTGATTTTCAAGGAGTTCTCAACTTCGACTGGCTGATTATTGCCAAGTTGGTTTGCTGATTGCCATAGTTGATTCCCCTTGGAACAAAGTAGAGTATAGCAGAAAAAATATTTGAAGTCAATACCAAAAGTGCGGAAAAATGATTACAAAATGTAACCCCTCCTAGCTTAATGGCTAAGAGGGGTTTTAAGTGTTTATTTCTTCTTCAACAGGGATAACGGGTCAACTTCCCCATCACGCATTGCTTTAGCGGCTAATGCCTTTTCGTGCCATGAAGGAGCTTTAGCAGCCTTGGGTTTCTTTGCAGGGATAAGTTCAGGATAGAACTTCTCAATGAACTCCTTCTTGATTTCAGGATAGGTAAGTTTACGAGTGGCTTTAACAGGTTCCTTGGTTTTATCGCGTTTACGTCTGCCGCCTTCATTAACAGGTGCGTCAGACAGAGGGTATTTATCATACTCTACCTTACGCTCTGTGATTTCAATGAACCAGTCTAAAGCGTCGGCGTCTCCAATGTCGGTGCAGTAGTCATACATATACTGCATTGTAATGTCAGAAGCCTTAGTTCCATTCTTAGCAACCAGTTCAACCTTTTTAGTCTTTTCTTTTGCCATAACAACTAACTCCTTTATTAAATTTTTGTTTATATTGACTATTGGATTAACTTACATTACTACTATAACTCCAATAGTAAGATAAGTCAAGGATTAATTTATTT
>ERZ1034984.1485-NODE-1485-length-21803-cov-5.294234_pt1 | contig 21803 bp, 15 predicted proteins | sample MGYA00520589_ERZ1034984 | MGnify/ENA primary metagenome ERZ1034984 (study PRJEB33766, sample SAMN09781790) | gut metagenome | biome: gut microbiome | host: Homo sapiens | place: Madagascar | study: EMG produced TPA metagenomics assembly of the PRJNA485056 data... | reverse complement strand
TCAAGATCAACGGAAGAAAACTGTCCCGTGCGATAGACTGGCAGGCGTACCGGGACCAGACGGAGGATTCCCTGTTTTCGGATGAGTATCTGGAGTACGTAGATTCCATGAATACCCTGGAAAATCAGTGCCAGATGAGTGAGGAAGAGGCGGTTGGCAAGGCACTCGCGCTTTGTGAGAAACTGGGACTGTCCCATATGACCACAACCGGTGTGTCATCCATGGTATTTTCGATTGCAGATCAGAAGGAGGACAGTGGTTACCGTCAGGAGAAAAACGGATATGTGGTCACACTCGGTCATGAGATCGCGGGGGCTGCTTCCAGCAACCTTCTGTGGACCGATGGAAATTCGATCGAGGATAATCTCAGTGATTATCAGAAGGGCGGAGATTATCCGCTGGAGCAGGTCAAGGTATATCTTAACGATCATGGAATCGTGCAGGTGGATTGTCAGGGAATGATGGAAGAGCTCTCGGCAGATTCGGTCCGGTCGGCCCTTTCCTTAAAACAGATCCAGGAGACACTGCGCAAGAATCTGTCCAAAGTCGATACCGACCGTGCTCATACGATGGACTGGACCAGTCTGTCGCTGGAGTATCAGTTGATCAAAGATTCCAGACAAAAGGATCAATATATGTATCTTCCGGTGTGGATCCTTTCTCATTCAGAATATCAGGGATACAGCGATGGGGAGTATCAGAACAGTGCAGATCAGGCAATCTGTGTGAATGCGATCGATGGCAGTACGATCGATGTCCTGAAACAGGCATTGATGGAGACCACGGATTATTATGATTCGTATCAGGATATGGCCAGCGGCGATATTACGAATCTGTATTGAGACAATAGGATGAGGATGAGAAGTCTCAGAACATCAGAATGTATGAGTGGTAACGGAAAGTCTGGAGGAATGCAGGATGGTAAGAAAAACGATGGCAAGGGTGGTCAGTCTTTCGGTTTGCCTGGGGATGTGCCTGTCTACGGTAGGATGTGGCAGGACGAAGGTGCAGTATGAGGGCGGCAGGAAAGCACAGAGCACCGGGCAGCCTGAGGATAAACAGGATGGCAGTGCATCGCAGGAAACAGGTGATGTGACGCAGTATCCACTGGCGAAGAAACTGGGGGTGACTTCCGGAAAATATGAGGATTCTGTGGATGCCGTCAGTGCTGCTCAGTTCGTCAGGGCGGATATCACACTGCCGGCTGTCTCCGAGATGGGCACGGTCTCTGTACAGGAGAACTATCTGAATAAGGCAGACAAAAAAAGGCTGTGTGACTATTTCTTTGAGACGGGGACAACCGAGGTCAATACGGCGATGGTTTCCTCCAAAGAACGGATCGGGGACGAACTTCGGAAGATGGATGAAGAGGACTTTGGGGACTATGACAAGGACATGCAGGCGCAGCTCAAACAGGAATACGCCAGGAAAAAGAAGATGTATGCAAAGGCACCGCGTATGGCAGACATTTCCAAAGATCCGGGAGACTATCGGCAGAATGCCTATCTTGGAAAGGTCGGGGATAGCTATGCGACACTGACCGTGGACAGCAACCCTGCGCGAAGGACCAGCTCTTTTGAGATGAAGGTGCTGGACGGCAGCGGATATATGAATGCAAAGAACAAACCGGGAAAGAGTGTGGTCAATGCCGGAAAAGTGACGATCAATGGACATGAGATCGACACATATACGCAGTGGCAGTACATTGGAAACGATTCATTCTATCTGGATGAGACCGAGGAAGCACAGGCCGATGACAGAACCAATGAATGTTCCATGAGCAGAGAGGATGCATCCAAAAAGGCGGAACAGATCTGCCGGGATCTGGGATTTGAAGATATGGGAGTGGCATATGTGTCAGATCTTTATTTCAATACGTGGTCAGGAAGCGGTGTGGACAGTTATGAGAAAAACGGCTACGCTGTTACATTGACCAGACAGATTCAGGGACTTGCCGTGGACAAAAATATCTGGTCCAGTTCACAACTGACCTGTCTGTCGGATTATGAACACGGAGGAAACTATCCGGAAGAATATATCCAGGTAGTTCTCAATGATCACGGGACTCTGTATGTGTATGGACAGGGAATGATGAAATCCAAAGCCCAGAAAAAAGTACAGTCCATGATGGGATTTGAACAGATCCGGGAAGTGCTCCGCAAGGAACTGGCGAAGGTCGATCAGGATCGGGCGCGCAGTCCGGAGTGGACCAGACTGCATCTGGAGTATCTGCGGATCAGGGAGAACCGGGATCGAAGTTATCTGTACCTTCCGGTCTGGATACTCAGCACCGGCAGTGATGAATATGTCATGGGATCAAGACAGTATGCGGTGGAGTATTCCATCTGTATCAATGCGCTGGATGGCAGTCCGGTCGATCTGAGCAAACAGGAATTGACCGAAAACCTTGAGTCTGCGTATGATATGTTTGTGGATGATGCGTACGAACAGCTCTGTCAGACAAAGAAATAACCGGACAGTCAGTCATGGACAGCCCGGTGTATCAAAATTCTCATATAGTTTCGCTTGGACGAGGGATCTCTATCGTAAAGATAGTTCCCTCGTTTTCTTTGCTCCAGATATCCAGCGAGAACCCATGCTTGTTGAGGATCAGGGAGGCAAGTGACATACCCAGACCGGCACCACCCTGTGCGCGGGAGCGGGATTTGTCTGCCATATAGAATTCATCGCAGATGTGTTTTCTGGTTTCTTCATTCATACCATATCCGTGGTCAATGATCTGGAAACGGTAGCCATCCTCTGTTTCCTGACCGAGGATCTCCACGCAGGAGCCGGCATTTGAGGCTTTTCTGGCATTGTCCAGAAGATTGATAAATACAGATTTTAACAGTTCCAGATCACCGTAGATCACAGCGTGCTGCACATCCTGTGTCAGGGAGACACGGTCGTGTTCGTACAGTGGCCCCACACTGTCGGCGGCCTGGGCGCAGAGTTCGTCTGTGGCAATCTCGGAGCGAAGGATATCATGCTCCCGCAGATAGATCAGATCAAATAATTTCATGGACATGGATTCCAGACGTTTGCCCTCGCTGTAAATGTAATCATATGCTTTCTGACGGTTGTCCTCAGAAAGTTCCAGACGTCTGAGGGTATCTGCATAGCCGATGATCGAGGTCATCGGAGTCTTGACTTCGTGCGTGAAATCGGCGACGAACTGTTCTCTCTGGTGGATCATATCCTGTAGCGCCTGGATCTGTTCCTTGATCGCCAGTGTCATACGGTTGAACTGGGCGGCCAGTTCGCCGAATTCATCGTCCGTCTTAACGGAATCGATCAGCGAGTAATCGCCTCCGGCCACCGTGCAGGCAGCCCGGTTCAATGCCTCCAGTGGGGCAGTCAGACGTTTGCCGGCGAGATACATCAGCATACCGCAGATCGCAAGCACACCGATGAGAATGGCCACGTAGAGGCGGAGCTGGCGAAACAGGAGCTGGTAGATGTCCGTGATATCACGTCTTGTGATCAGGACGTATTCCCGGGACAGGACAAGCTGCTTCTGTGCGACATACAAATAGTAATGTCCGGCTTCGCAGGTGGACTCGGACTGGGTGGTTCCGGTCTTGAGCGAAGTGATCAGATCCTGTGGGAGATAATTCTGATAGGTAAGCATCGTATAGGACTCCGGATCCTCTGCATTGGTATACATCAGATAATTGGAATAGAACACAAATACAGTGGTCTGGGCATCTGACATCTGTCCCACAATGTCAGAGGAAATCGTCTGCAACGTGTCCTGAATTCCGGACGGGTCATTATTAATGCTGTCCAGCATCTGGTACTCCATGGTTTTTTCCAGATAGCGGTGGGAGTTGACTGCCACCGATTGCTGCAGTGTCAGCGCATGGGAAAAATTGATGTAGATGATCAGAAATCCCATGGCACAAAGAGCCAGCGCCAGAATGGCGATATTCATCATAATGGTTTTGTAGCGAAATTTCATGGCATGTCCTATTCATCCAGTCTGTAGCCGGATTTGTACAGTGTTTTCAGATGTTCTCCAAGATTCAGCTTCTTGCGGAGCCGCTGGATGTGCAGTTCCAGGGTGCGGGTGTTTCCGTCGTAATCCGTCTGCCAGATGGCCTCGTAGATCTGGTCTCTGGGGAGCACATGTCCCTTATGGGTGACCAGATAGATAAACAGGTCAAATTCTTTGGGGGTCAGATCGATCTGGCGGGAACCCCGGTGGATCTCATGACGATCCAGATCGATGATGAAATCCAGAAAGGACAGGATGTGTTCCTGTGTCTGGAACCGGCGGAGTACGACATGGATCCTGGCGATCAGTTCAGAGATCTCAAAGGGTTTGACAATGTAATCCTCGGCCCCGAGATTCAGTCCCGTGACGCGGTCGGAAAGGGACGCTTTGGCGGTCAGAAAGATCACCGGGATCTGCATGGGTTTGATATATTCTAACAGTTCATATCCGTCGATGTGGGGAAGCATGATATCCAACAGGATCAGGTCAAAGTCATGATCCTCGAGAATGTCCGCTGCCTGCAGTCCGTCATAAGCACAGTCGCAGACAAAGCCCTCGGCTTCCAGATTGATCCGGATCAGATCTGAGATCGCACGTTCGTCTTCCACAATAAAAATATGCATTGGTTTCACAAGGTTTCCCTCCTGTCGGTGTTTGCGGGTCAAGCCGGGCAATTTGTATGTAAACATACATTGCTGTCTGCGTTTGCCCCTTGCATCCTATCATACCATAAAAATGCATCAATTAGTTTGCCACGGCAGATAAAAAAAGGATGCATTGACGGTATATAGTAATCTCAGAAGCAGAAGGATCCGGAAAGCGGACAAATCGGCCGGAACCGGAGGAGAAAACACAGATGGAGAGAACAGGCAGGTGAGAGGATGAACCGAACCGGAATATATGGTGTGCTGCTGATGTGCGCGGCAGCGTTGATGATATTGCCCGGCTGCAGCCGGAAGGAAGCGGCGCTTGGACAAAGGAAGAGCGTAAAGGTAGAAAATTATCAGAGAAATGACTGGCAGACCACCGTGGTTCACAGGGGGGACATTACACCGACCATCCGCCTGAGTCTGGAACAGAAAGACTACGATTCCCAGAGTTATCAGCTTGATATGGAGCAGCAGGGCAGTCTCACCGTGAAAAAACTGTATGTGCGTCAGGGAGACCATGTGGTCAAAGACCAGTTGATGGTATCCTTTGTCAATAAAGAACTGGATCAGCAGATCAAAGAACAGAAAAAACAGGTTCGATCGATCCAGAGACAGATTGACAGGCTGCAGATGCTCCAGAGAATGCAACGGACAAAGGAGCGCGCCGGAGAGATTGCGGATCTTATCCAGGACAGACAGGTGGCAGAGCTTTATCTGGAAGAGATCCGTGGTAAGCACCGCAAATATGAGATCCGTTCAAAGCAGGACGGAAGAGTTACCTATGTGGAGGAAAATCTCCGACAAGGTACCGCAAATGCCAGGACGGGGCTGATCACGGTGGTTTCCGGAAGTAAGTATTACGAGGCATCCACCAGACAAAAATATGCCTTTCGGACGGGGCAGACGTTTCGTGCCTCCCTGGAACATGGAAAATGTTCCATGACTGTGGTGGAAGTTCACAAAAAGAAGGGACAGAAGACGATCCTGTTTGAACCGGAGATTGCACTGGATGGTTCCGGGGAGGATCTTCGCCCGGAGATCGTGATTCGGCAAAAGAAGATAACGGATGTACTCTATGTCTCCTCGGATGCTGTCAGGACATGGAATGACAAGTCTTATCTTCTGGTGGAAGATGAGAAGGGATACCCGGTGGAAACACCGGTGGAGGTGGTGACCACGGTCGGCAAAAAGACAGTCATCACAGGATCGGTAAAGGAAGGTGCGGTATGCAGGGAATAACAAAGATCAGGAAACAGTGGCTCTGCCTTTTGTGCGCCGTGATCCTGACGGCGACAGGCTGTCAGAAGCCGTCCGGGGCGCCAAAACTTCTGGAACCAAAGAGCCGGTCCGAGTCGTATCGTCCGGTGGATGTGGGAGAGGTCTGTGAGCTGACATTGAAGCGCGGATATGTGATTGGAGAGGACACACCGTGTTATTACCGCCAGGATGGCGTAGTGGATGCCATTTCTGTGGATGTGGGACAGCATGTCAAAAAGGGGGATGAGATCGCGGTACTCGGGCATCAGGAACTGGATGATTCGATCACGGAACTGCAGGAAGAGTTATCACAGTGTATCGACGATCTGAAGTATGAAACCCTCGTCCGGAATCTTCAGTTTCGCGCGGAAAGGATCATGGGAAACGGTGCGTCCCAAAAGTCTGCACTGACTGTGGAGAAGGCAGAATGGCAGTATGAGAAACAGGAGCGCACTGCACATATCACAAAGCTGCGTAAAAAGATTTCGAGATATCGGAAAAAACGGGCCAGCCTGACCCTGACAGCGCCGTGTTCCGGGACGGTGACATTTACCAAGGATCTGAATGCGTCAATGGAAGTTTCGCAGTATGAGACGGTGGCAGTCATCAACCGGGATGACAGTCTTAAATTGGAATTGGCAGATGACGCGTCTGGCGAGACATACAGCGACCTGGATTCGGGATATCTGAAGAATGTATTTTTTCGGAAAGACGGCACGAATCAGCCATTGCAGTTTGTTCCTTATACGGATCGTCAGATGGCAGCTATGCGCAGTGCGGAACTGTATGGGAGAGTGATACTGACGGCTGCGGCCGGAGCGGATACGTCTGACTGGAAGCAGGGCGATATGGTGGAGGTCTATCTGACACCGGACAAGTCAGAACCGGTGCTTCGTGTGGCGCTGGATTCTGTCTATGAGGAGGGACAGAAGAACTTTGTCTATGTTCGTACTGAATCCGGCAAAGAGAAACGTGAGGTGAAGCTCGGTGTAAAAAATGAGTTTTATGCGGAGGTACTTTCCGGGGTGTCCGAGGGGGAAATGGTCAGTTATACGTCCGAGACGACATTGCCGTCTGCGGAAAGTCTGATCACTGTGAAACGATCCCGCCATGCGGTGACGGCGGCGCAGACCGAGGAACAGGCCGGCCAGACGTACACACATGTGTTTCCGTATTGTTCCAGTCTGGAGGCAGAGGTGGAGTCTGTTCCGGTTTCCGAAAAGGATACGGTCAAAAAGGGGCAGATCCTGTGTGTCCTGAATACCGGACAGGGGAAGGCACGCAAGCTGGAACTTACATATCAGATCCAGAGGGAAAACAGACAGTACCGTGAGCAGATGAAAGCACTGGATTATCAGATGGCGGTCAATGAGAAATCCAGAAGGGAGGCTGTCGGTGAGATGGTGGATTATTATGTCTGCCAGAAGAACATTATTACGGTGCAGGAGCGGCAGACACGCAGGAACCATCAGTATCGGTTGTGGATGCTCAGATGGCAGCTGCAGGTTCTGCAGCGGGAAACGGATGCCGGAGGAAAGACTGTGATCCGCGCCGATCGGGATGGCGTGGTGGTTTCGGTTTCTGTCAGTGAAGGTCAGCAGCTGGAGAACGGCAGTCATGTGCTGGTGACACTGGCAGATCCGGCCAGCCTGAAATATACGGCAGGGCTGGGGACGAAATACGATGAGGACAAAGATCTGTACCCTCATATCGTCTTTGGGCAAAAGCTTGCCCTTGGGACAGGGACCGATCAGGATGCGGAGCAGTGGACTGCAAAAATGGTGGGAATGGGTGGCAGTCCCGACCGGATTTTTGTGACCGGAGGAAAACAGCCTCACGTGATCCGGGCAGCGAGCACAGAACTTCCTGCCGCAGTGTATTTCAGGCTGTACGACCAGTCTGGAAAACAGCTTGAACATATATCACCGGATAAGTTTACGATCCTGGCTGTGAAAAGTCCGATGCGGGAGGTATGCCGCATTGAAAAAAGCTGCCTGCAGGAGGAGATCGATAAGGTCAGCAGCCAGTCTACCACCTTTGTATGGATCCGCAGCAATGACATGTGGATCAGACAGTATGTAACCGTCATGGAAGAATATGAAGAAGGGGCATATGTCTGTATTGCACAGGGAGTACAGGAGGGCGATCATGTTTCAGATAGTATGGAGTAAATTGAAAAATAAAAAACTGCTCAGTGGCTGTCTCCTGTTCGGCATGGTGCTGTTTGTGGCATTGGCTGCCTGTACGCCGATGTTCCGTGAGGGGGCCTTCAATCTGCTGCTTCAGAACCGTTTCAATCAGGTGATCGAGGCGAAAAATGAGTATCCGCTGGTGTACAGTCATACGGAGCTGCTGAATGAAAAGAGTGGGAAACTGACATTTGATAAGGTGTTTCGGAATCTGGACCAGTATCCGGAGGCCTGGCAGAAATATACGGGACTGGCGCAGTATGAACGCCAGGAATTTTTCGGATTCAATGGAGGCAGGGTATCGCGCAGCAGCAGTAATGACAGTCTGGTGATGACGCTTGGCTGTGTTCTCCATATGAAAGACAAGATCCGTCTGGTGGACGGAACATTGTGGGAGGATGCGGATTCCGGCAGGGCGGGATATCCCTGCATGGTTTCCGAAAAGAGTATGGATACGCTGCAGCTGTCGCTTGGGGAGACGATGGAGTTTTCGGAATATCAGGATACCGATGGAAATCCATTGTCACTGTGGGTGGCAGGGGTGTATCAGGTGGATCCTGACAAAGGCGATTTCTGGGTCAAGAGCATGGATGAGTATAACCGGATCGTCATGATCGACCAGAATGCATTGAAAGATATTATGGACAAATATACATTGACCATGATGGAAACCGAGGCAGACTGGCTGCCGGATTATGTCCGGGTAAAGCACAGCGATATCCAGAATATGTTATATTACCGGGATCAGTTTTGTGAGACGGATGGGGCATGTTATTCGGACAATTACCGCAAGACGCTGTTGTCTTATCTGGCAGATGCCAGACTGCTGGCGATCTTGTTCTGGGTGTTGGAACTTCCGGTGTTTGCACTGTTGATGGGGTATATCTATCTGATCGCCTCACAGTTGATGGAGTCAGAACAGCATGAGATCGTGCTGTTCGCGGGAAAGGGATTTTCCCAGCCGGGGATCGTGGGGATCTATATCCGGCAGACTGCACTTCTTTCGCTGGCAGCACTGGTGATCGGCCTTCCGCTGGGTGTGGTGTTTTGCCGGCTGGCAGGTGCGGCACATGGATTTTTGAAGTTTTCCTTTACCAATATGATGAGTTACCGGCTGGTCTGGCAGATGCCGGTCTATGCACTGGCAGCATCGGTATTTCTGATCCTGTTTATGGGACTGATCTCCGCCCTGTATACGAGAAAACTGGTCAATCAGGAGATGGTCACCCAGAAGGCAAAGAATACGCTCAGGAGAGGACGGTTTTCGCTGGGGATCACTCTGTTGCTGCTGGGAGTCAGTCTGTACCTGCTGTACAATTACCGGCAGCAGCTTGATACTCTGGCGCAGGATGTGCTGACGGGAGGAAAGCTGGATCCACTGATCTTTCTGGACATTGTGCTGTTTCTGGTGGGAATGGCGGCGCTTGGCGTCAGTATAAATCATCTTCTGGTACGGCTGGTATACCGGCTGGGACGGTCGCGGTGGCGTGTGCCTTCGTATGCGGCATTTTTGCAGGTGATCCGGGAGGGCGGCCGGAGCCGCTTCCTGGCAGTTTTTCTGATCTTCACGCTGGGTCTTGGAATTTTTGAGGCCAATGCGGCCGGAACCATCAACCGCAACGGTGCAGACCGCGCCAGGTATGATGTGGGATGCGATCTGGTTTATCAAGAGGAATGGAACTATTCTTCCTATATCGATACGGAAAAACGCGAGGTGATACATTATTATGTCGAGCCGGATTACGGGAGGTTTCAGGATCTGAAGACACAAAAACTGGCCGGGAAGTTTACCCGTGTCATACGTGATGATCTGGCAGAGTTTACCGGTCAGACAGGGGAGGTCACGATGATGTCCATTTCGACCAAAGAGTTTGGGCAGACAGCCTCCCTGAAGCAGGCCAAGGGGGAGAAACACTGGTATTATGCGCTCAATGCATTGTCCCAGGAACCCGGTGGCGTGATCCTGTCCCGAAATGCGGCCAGGGATCTGAAGGTGGACGTGGGGGATGATATTTCATACTGGCACAGCAATCCGAATTATCCGTCGGATGAGAGCCGCAGAGTCAGTGTGATGGGAAAAGTGTGTGCGATCGTCGACTCCTGGCCGGGATATGACCGGTATCAATATGAGTACGATGACAATGGGAAATTACAGGAAAAAGAACAGTATCTTCTGGTAAACAACTATTCGTATTTTGTAGCCAAATGTGGTATGGAGCCGTATGAGATCTGGATGTCCTGTCCGAAAAATGTCACACAGGGACAGATCCTGCAGTATATGAAGAAGCATAAGATACAGACCGAATCCATTACCAGTGCCGCACAGGAACTGGAGCTGCTTGCGGCTTCTCCGCTGATGCAGATCACCAACGGATTATTTTCTCTGAGTTTTATTATCAGCATGGTTATATTCTGCACCGGATTTCTGATCTACTGGATGGCATTGATGAAAGACAGGGAGGGACTGTACGGGGTATACCGCTCCATGGGCATGACGGCGGGAGAACTCAAGAGACTGCTGATCCGGGAACAGTTGATGTCCTCGGGGATGTCGGCGGTGGCCGGCGGTGTGGCAGGCCTTTTGGCATCGTGGCTGTTTACTCATGTCTTTGTGGTGATCTACCTGCCAAAGAGACATAATCTGCCACTGGAGATTTATCTGGATGCGACAGATATGCTGCGGCTGTTGATCGTAGTTGCAATGGTCATCGTGGTCTGTCTGTGTATTTTGCTGGGGCAGATCCGAAGGCTGAAACTGACACAGGTCATGAAAATGTAGGAGGTGACATACATGGAACAGGATGTGATATTGAGTGCAAGCCATGTATCCCGTGACTTCAGGCTGCCGGGAGGACATGTATGTCATGCCCTGCGGGATGCGGGGATACAGGTGGACCGGGGCAGTCTGGTGATCCTGAAGGGACGGTCGGGATCCGGAAAGACCACGATGCTGAATCTGCTGGGAGGTCTGGATCCGCTGGAACACGGAGAGATCCGGTTTGACGGGCAGGATTACCGGACCATGTCGCGGGAGGCACTCGAGAAGATGAGGCGGTATCAGATCGGATTCGTCTTTCAGTCGGTTGCGCTGATCCCCAATATGAGTGCGTATGAAAATATCGAATTCGCGCTGAGGCTGGCGGACAGCAAGGTGGACTGGAAGCAACGTGTGAACCATCTGCTGGAGATGGTTGATCTGTCCGGAAGGGGGCATCATATACCGGCGCAGCTCTCCGGTGGAGAACGCCAGCGCATTGCCATTGCAAGGGCGATGGCCCACCGGCCCAAACTGCTGATCGCGGATGAACCCACCGGTGCGCTGGACACGGCAATGGGACTGCATATTATGGAACTGTTTCGTCAGTTTATCCGGGAGGAGCAGGTGACGATCCTGATGACAACCCATGATCCGGGGCTGATGGAGCTTGCGGATGTGGTCTATGAAATGGAGGACGGTGAGATCATTGGACGAGAAGAAAATCATCCTGTACTGTGATGATCTGGTAAAGATCTATCAGTCGGACGGAGTAGAGGTAATGGCGCTCCAGGGACTGGAACTGGAAATCTTCCGGGGCGAGATCCTGGCCATTATCGGAAAAAGCGGAAGTGGTAAGTCCACCCTTCTCAATGTCCTCGGGGGACTTGAGCGGCCCACCGCGGGAAAATTGTATCTGGAAGAGCAAAGTGTCTTTGATCAGAAACGGGCAGATCTGGTGCGATACCGCTATGAAACGGTGGGATTTGTGAGACAGACTGCCGAGGATAATCTGTTTCCCTATCTGACCGCACTGGAGAATGTGGAGGCACCGATGATGGCGGCTTCCGGCAGAAGGGGAAAAGGTGGCGCCGGAGAGAGAAGAAAGCGGGCAATGGCGCTGCTAACCCTGGTCGGCATCGGAGAGAAAGCGGATTCCTATCCGGCACAGCTCTCCGGAGGACAGGCGCAGAGAGTTGCGATTGCTGCGGCGCTTGCCAACATGCCGAAGATCCTGCTGGCCGATGAACCAACCGGGGCAGTAGACACCCAGACATCTCATGAAATTCTGACGGTATTTCAGCGGCTGAGGGAGGAACTTGGGCTGACCATTATCATTGTGACACATGACCAACGGCTGGCAAGAGATGTGGACAGGGTGTTGATGATCTCGGACGGAAAGATCAGTACAGAGCAGCACCGCCGTCAGGAGGATATCTACTCTGTGCTCGATAAAGCAGGCCGGATCAAACTGGATGATGAGATCCTGGAGAAAGCCGGAATTTACGATAAGAGAGTGAAGGTGGAAGTCCGGGAGGGAAAGATTATCCTGAGCGGTGTCAGACAGGACGAAGACAATGAGGAAAGGAAGGAATTGTGATGAAAACAGGGAGAAGACGGATATGGAGGATGGCGTGGATCCTGCTTGCCACGGCGGGGATTTTTTGGAGAGCCGGACAGGCAGACGCCAAAACGCCTGCTTTTGCGACAGAAGCCGGACAGGCAGACGCCAAAACGCCAACTGTTGCGCCAGAAATCGGCTGGCAGGAAGCGGTACCTGAAGTCACGACGGGACTCAGATGGCAGGAAGAGACACCTGACGTCACCCCGGAGACGACGTCGTCTCCGGCACCGGCAGCCACGCCGTTTCCACTCAATTATGTGCAGGAAAGTGATGGAACAGTGACGATCACCGGATGCAGTGAGGAGGCCAGAGTCATCACGATACCGGAGCAGATCGCTGGGAAAACCGTGGCCAGGATCGCACCCCGGGCCTGTGAAAATAATCAGACATTGTCGGGGGTGACGATTCAGGGAACGGTTCGGGAAATCGGAGAGTTTGCTTTTGCGGGAGATACGGCATTGCTGTCGATACATGTGTCCCAAAAACTGGACAGTATCGGAAACGGTGCATTTTACGGATGTGCCGGGCTGTTTGATGTGGTCTTTGCAAAAGGAGTGCTGACGATCGGGGACTATGCGTTCCGCGATTGTGCGAAACTGGTCGATTTCGATCTGACCCGCACGAAGCGCCTGGGAAGAAATGTCTTTTTGGGATGCCCGTCGGAGCTTCTTCTGGTGGTCAGACGGGGATCTGTTCCGGAAAAGTATGCCAGAGAGCAGAAACACTCCTATGTCTATCCGGACCGGACTGTCCGAAAGGGAACGCGCTTTACCAGGGGAGGACTCCGCTATCTTGTGACGTCCTCCGGGAAAAAGGGATGTGAGGTAAAATTCCTGGGATTGTCGTCCAATTCGGTATCCAAACTGGTCATACCGGATACGGTCAGCCTGTACCGGGTTTCTTATAAAGTGACGGCGGTGGATGAGTATGCCTGCTTCGGGAACAAGAAACTGGGCAAGGTGATCGTGGGAAAATATGTCAGAAAGATCGGTGCTCATGCCTTTTCCTATTGTCCAAGGCTGAAAAAAATCATCTACCGCGGAAAGCATCGCTGACGGCGGCAGATGATCATTTGTCAATGGATCATTGTGCTTGATTTGACATGGCTGGTACCTATTGGAACGTGACTGTGTGTCCCTTTGGAAAGACTGCGATGTAGGTTTTGTCGGGATTTACATGCAGAACCGTGCCGGATTTGGTGCGGTATACCATGGAATGAGACGACTCATTGCGATGCCAGGTGATCGGAATGCGTCTGCCATTGGTGATGTAATATCCCTTGCCGGAATGGTTGGAGATCTCCATCGTCTGATAGCCCTTGTCATCAATGTTGGATTCCTCCACCATTTGGACGATCACATTTTTGAAGGCAAGCTGGCGGTTGTTGGCGGTGTCCATGTGTTTCTGGTTGTATTCCCATTTTTTGTAGACCTGTTTCTTCGGATCGTATTTGAGAACCGCTGTGGAATACGTGGAAAACGGAAGCGTGATCCTGCGGGTCTGTTTTCCGTGATCGGAAGTGACATCTTCCTCGTTAAATGTAAAATGTTTTGCTGTTTTGGAACGACTGGCCTTTGTGCGGTAGCCGAGGGCTTTCGTTCCTTTTTTTAGTTTCTTTCCATCGGTAAAGACATTGTGAGGTGCGCGCAGAGAGGTGTCTCTGTCATAGACCACGCCGCCGATCCCGGACAGACCACTCAGGTTGTTGATATGGAGCTGCTCGATCTTGGCGGTCGCATATTTGGTGTGTCCAAAATGGCAGTAGATCGCGTCCCATTCGTAAGCAAACTGGGCATAGTAATGTCTGGCGCTGCGCACGGAACCGATCCGTTTGACACGGGAGGAATCCTGATAGATGGCCATCATCCGGGTGATGCCGCCCTCGGCGAGGGCTTCGTAGATGATATCTGCCTGTGAGGTGCCGGCCTGATGCAAAAATGCGTATTCAATATTATTGATCATGACGGCATAAGGGCGTTTGGCTGCCTTGGCCGGGGTGATCCACTGACCGTTTATGGTGCTCTGGACTTTGCCGGCGTGCGGATCGATGGTTGGTGTTGGCTGCAGTGTCGGCGTCACCGTGGGTGCGGCAGAAGTCTGGATGGCTGCGGTCTGTTCGTATTTTGGTGCATGAATCTTGTGGTAATTCCACCAGTAGACGGAACCTGCGGCAGCTGCCAGAAGCACTAGGATCAGTGCCATAAGGATCTTGGATTTTGTTTTCATTGGTAGATAGACTCCTTTGAGATATTTTATTCGTTATGTTCAGTATAAAAGAGGAATGGAGAAATTACAAATTTTAGAAGGTGCAAATTTTAGGGGTTGCAAAATACCCCTTGGGGGTATATAATGCAGCACAGAAATAAGATGTAACTTTGATCGCAGAGCAAAATCTGATAGTTTGCTCGCGATTCCTTCGACGTAAAACGTCTTCGGAATGGAGGTTTATATGCATGCATGTTCAGAGGCAGAAAACTGTTGCTGCTGCCAGAAAAAGAAGCACAGAGAGGACAAGGAATACCGTGATCTTCTGAATCGGCTGAGCCGCATTGAGGGGCAGATCCGCGGGATCAAGGGAATGATCGAGCAGGATGCCTATTGTACGGATGTCCTGGTACAGGTTGCGGCCGCGCGGGCGGCGCTGAACAGTTTTAATAAAGTGCTGCTGGAGAGTCATATAAAAACCTGTGTGGCAGATAATATACAGCAGGGGAATCTGGAAGTTGTGGATGAACTGGTAGATACGCTGCAGAAGCTGATGAAGTGACCGGGCGCAGGATCTGTGGATGGTCAGATTCCATAAGTATGAGAGAAGAGAGGAAAGGAATGATGAGGTTATGAGACAATATCAGGTGACGGGAATGAGCTGTGCAGCCTGCCAGAGTCGTGTCGAAAAGGCGGTCGGCAGCCTGGAGAATGTGACATCATGTTCCGTGAGTCTTCTGACACACTCTATGGGTGTAGAGGGAGAGGCAAGCCCTGATGAAGTGATCCATGCCGTGGAGGCCGCCGGATATGGAGCAAGCCTGAAAGATGCCGGGGATGCCGGCGCGGAAGCGAGACATCAGAGAGAGCGGGAAGCGCTGGAAGACCATGAGACACCGGTTCTTCTGCGCCGGCTGATCGCTTCGCTGGTATTTCTGGCGGTGCTGATGTATTTTTCTATGGGACATATGATGTGGGGATGGCCGCTGCCGTCGTTTTTTGAGGGAAACCATGTGGCGATGGGATTGGTACAGATGCTGCTGGCCATTGCCGTGATGGTGATCAACCAGCGCTTTTTTATCAATGGATTCAAGAGTCTGTTTCATCTGGCTCCCAACATGGACGCACTGGTGGCACTTGGTTCCGGTGCGGCGTTTGTCTACAGCACGTTTGCACTGTTTGCTATGACGGATGCGGTGGTTCGAGGGGATCATCAGGGCGTCATGCATTACATGGATGAGTTTTATTTTGAGTCCGCGGCGATGATCCTGGCACTCATCACCGTGGGAAAGATGCTGGAGGCGCACTCCAAGGGAAAGACCACGGATGCGCTCAAGGGACTGATGGAACTGACACCGGTCAGGGCAGTCCTGCTTCGTGACGGAAAGGAAGTGGAGGTTCCGGTAGAACAGGTACATCCCGGAGATGTGTTTGTGGTAAAGCCGGGACAGAGTATTCCGGTGGATGGAGTGATCCTGGAGGGCCACAGTTCCATCGATGAGTCGGCACTGACCGGAGAGAGTATTCCGGTGGATCGTGTGCCGGGGCAGGAAGTAGTAGCTGCAACAGTCAATCAGGAGGGCCATCTGACCTGTCAGGCGACCCGTGTGGGCAATGATACGACATTGTCACAGATCATTCAGATGGTCAGTGATGCAGCGGCTACCAAAGCTCCGATCGCCCAGATCGCGGATCGTGTGTCCGGTGTGTTTGTACCGGTTGTGATCACATTGGCGGTGATCACGGGAGCGGTCTGGCTGCTGGCCGGCAAAGACGTAGGATTTGCTCTGGCCAGAGCGGTGTCCGTGCTGGTGATCAGCTGTCCGTGTGCGCTGGGACTTGCGACTCCGGTCGCGATCATGGTCGGCAATGGCGTGGGTGCCCGCCACGGAATCCTGTTTAAGAATGCGCAGGTTCTGGAGGATGCAGGAAAAGTACAGGTCGTGGCATTGGACAAGACCGGTACGATCACGCAGGGAAAACCGATGGTCACGGATGTCTACGTGGTGCCGGGGCAGAAGGAAGAAGAACTCTGGAAGGCTGCAGCCGGACTGGAGGGTAAAAGTGAGCATCCGCTGGCGAGGGCAGTGTCTGACTATTCCGGCGAACACGGCATTGATCCTTGGAACGTGGAGGACTTTCAGGCATTGCCGGGACACGGACTTTGTGCCATGTATCAGGGGAAGAAACTCCTCGGAGGTAGCCAGAGCTTTCTGACTGAACAGGGGCTGATGACGCCGGAACTGATCAGGATCAGTGAGGATTATGCCGGACAGGGAAAGACACCGATGTGGTTCTCCTGTGGGGATAGCATCCTTGGTATGATCGCGGTGGCTGATACGATCAAACCGGACAGCACCAGGGCGATCCGTGAACTGAAAAATATGGGCATCCATGTGGTGATGCTGACCGGAGACCACAAGCGTACCGCGGAGGCGATCGGCCGGGAGGCCGGTGTGGACCAGGTGGTGGCAGGGGTATTGCCGGACGGCAAGCAGAAGGTGATCCGGGAACTGCAGAAATATGGCCGTGTTGCGATGGTCGGGGATGGAATTAACGATGCTCCGGCACTGACCGGCGCAGATATCGGCATTGCGATCGGAGCCGGTGCCGATGTGGCGATCGATGCGGCACAGATCGTCCTGATGAGAAGCAATCTGCTGGATGTACCCGGCGCGATCCGGTTGAGTAGAAAGACGCTTCGCAATATCAAGGAAAATCTGTTCTGGGCATTTATCTATAATATCATTGGAATTCCGCTGGCAGCCGGCGTGTGGATCCCGTTGTTTGGCTGGACCTTAAATCCGATGTTTGGAGCGGCAGCGATGAGTCTGTCCAGCTTCTGTGTCGTATCCAATGCCCTGCGCCTGAATCTGTGCAAGGTATACGATGCGCATAAAGACAAGGCCATTGCACGGCCTCATATGGAGGCGGGTGTGCTGGAAATAAATGACAATACCATGAAAGGGGACGAGACTATGACAAAGACAATGACGATTCAGGGAATGATGTGTGGACACTGTGAGGCAACCGTCAAGAAAGCGCTGGAGGCGATTGACGGAGTGGCATCTGCGGAGGTAAGCCATGAGAAGGGCACTGCAGTGGTTACTCTGGACAAAGAGGTGGCCGATGAGGTTCTGAAAACTGCAGTGGAAGAAAAGGACTATACCGTAGACAAGATCCGGTAGGATATCCGGCATGGTCAGGGCTTTTCCAATCCAGACAGAATATGTTATAATGAGCGGTAGTTTTACCGCTCATTATTTTTGGCAAAACAAAGCAAGATAGAAAGAGAACAGAATGGGGACAGATATGAAAGATTTGACGATATACAACGGTGACCTTGAGCAGCTGCTGGGACAGGTGGATCTGACCAGTGAGCCGCCTGCCGGTGAGCCGCAGCGCCAGTACTGGTTTATGGGACAGTTAAAGCAATACGTGGCGAACAAAAGCCGGGAGCTGGGACGGCCACTGACCAGTCACATTGTCACGTTTGGCTGCCAGATGAATGCCAGGGATTCCGAGAAGATCCAGGGAATCCTCACGACCGTGGGATATCAGGAGACTGATACCGAGGATGCGGATCTGGTACTGTACAACACCTGTACCGTCCGCGAAAATGCCAACCTCAAGGTATATGGGCATCTCGGACAGTTGAAGAAGATCAAACAGAAGAATCCGGATATGCTGGTCATGCTGTGTGGCTGTATGATGCAGGAGCCGGATGAGGTGGAGCATATCCAGAAAAGTTTCCGTCATGTGGATATCATTTTCGGAACACACAATATCTTCAAACTGGCGGAGCTGATGTCCATGCGGCTGTTTGACACCAGCAAAAAGAAGCGGATGGTCGTGGATGTCTGGAAGGACACGGATGCCATTGTCGAGGAACTGCCCAATGAGAGAAAGTACTCCTTCAAGGGCGGAGTCAATATCATGTTTGGCTGCAATAACTTCTGCAGCTACTGCATTGTGCCATATGTCCGGGGCAGGGAACGGAGCCGTGAACCGGAGGATATCATCGCGGAGATCGAATGCATGGTCCGGGATGGCGTGGTGGAGATCATGCTTCTGGGACAGAATGTCAATTCCTACGGAAAGAATCTGGAGCAGCCGGTGACGTTCGCACAGCTTTTGGAGCGCGTCGAGCAGATCCCGGGACTGCAGCGGATCCGTTTTATGACATCACATCCAAAGGATCTGTCCGATGAACTGATCGAGGTGATGGCAAAGTCCAAAAAGATCTGTCCACATATGCATCTGCCATTGCAGTCGGGAAGCAGCAGGATCTTAAAGATCATGAACCGGCATTATGATAAGGAGCATTATCTGGAACTGGTAGAAAAACTGCGCCGCGCGATTCCGAATATTGCGCTGACCACCGATATCATTGTGGGATTCCCGGGGGAGACCGAGGCGGACTTCGAGGATACGATGGATGTCGTGGAGAAGGTACAGTATGACAGCGCATTTACCTTTATCTACAGCAAACGTACCGGTACTCCGGCGGCAGCGATGGAAGACCAGGTCGATGAAGCGGAGGTCAAGGCTCACTTTAACCGTCTGTTATCCAGAGTACAGGAGATTGCCGCCAGCAAGGCGAAAGCAGAGGAAGGAACGGTACAGGAGGTGCTCGTAGAACAGGTCAATGAGCATGAGGAAGGACTGATGACCGGACGCACCGCCAAAAACTATCTGGTGCATTTCCCGGGGGATGAGACGATGATCGGAACGATCCGGAAGGTTCGTCTGGATGAGAGCAAAGGCTTCTATTATATTGGAAGTCTGGTGGATTAGCATCTGAAAGGGAGGCATGTCTGTGAACTTTCGAGAAAAACAGGAAAAAAGAGAGCATGAGATTTTGAGCCCATATGCAAGTTTTGCTGACGAGAGCCGGGGCAGAGAGCGGGAGGAGACACCCTGCGATATACGAACCGACTATCAGCGGGACCGGGACCGCATTCTGCACTGCAAGGCATTTCGCCGCATGAAACAAAAGACGCAGGTCTATCTGTCGCCGGAAGGAGATCATTACCGCACCCGTATGACGCATACGCTCGAGGTGGCACAGTGCGCCAGAACCATTGCCAGGGCGCTTCTGCTCAATGAAGATCTCACCGAGGCGATCGCACTTGGCCATGATCTGGGACACACCCCGTTTGGACATGCGGGAGAGCGCTCGCTCAATCACATTATGAAATCCCAGGGAGGATTCCGGCATAACGAGCAGAGTGTGCGGGTGGTCGAGAAACTGGAGAAAGACGGGATGGGACTGAACCTGACCTGGGAGACCAAAGATGGGATCCTCAATCATCAGACCGGCTGTACGCCGGCGACGCTGGAGGGTAAGATCGTCCGTCTGTCTGACAAGATCTCCTATATCAATTCGGACATTGATGACTCGATCCGTGCCGGAGTGATCCGCGAGGAGGCTCTGCCATTCTGGGTGACGGACGTGCTGGGACACAGCACCAAGGAACGTCTGAATACGCTGATCCACGACATTGTGGAAAACAGCGAGGGAAAGGCGGAGATCATCATGTCGGACGAGGTCGAAAAGGCTATGTTCTCCCTGCGTACATATATGTTTGAGAACGTATATACCAATCCGATCGCCAAGGGGGAAGAAAAAAAGGTCGAGCATATGATCGAACAGCTCTACGATTTTTATATCACTCATACCGAGCAGCTTCCGGAGGAGTTTTCGGCTCTGATCCTGCTGGGTGAGACGCCGGAGCGCGCGGTCTGCGACTTTGTGGCATGTATGAGTGACCATTATGCGGTTAAGCTGTACAAGGAGATCATGATTCCGAAGTCGTGGAGTATCCAGGGGTTGGAGACGCATGACAATGGATAGAAGGATGACAAGATTATAGGATAGGAGGAGATTGTTGTGAAGACATTAGTGGCGATCGGAGAGGCATTGATTGATTTTGCGCCTCAGCAGGCAGGAAGGCAGATCAAGGACACAGAGAGTTTTATGCCAAAAGTTGGGGGCGCTCCGGCCAATGTATGTGGAGTATATGCAAAACTTGGCGGCAAGGCAGTTATGCTGACGCAGCTCGGGATGGATCCGTTTGGGGATAAGATTGTGGAGGAGCTTGCGCAGAGCGGCATAGATACCACCTATATCTCACGCACAGAGGAAGCCAATACTTCGCTGGCCTTTGTGGCATTGCTGGAGAATGGAGACAGAGAGTTTTCGTTTTTCAGAAAGCCGGGAGCGGATATGTTGTATCAGCCGGAACAGGTGCCGGACGAGGTGTTCGCGGATGCGTATGCCCTTCATTTCTGTTCGGTTTCGCTGGGAGAGTATCCAATGAAGCAGGCACACAAAAAAGCGATTGATAAGGCTTCGGCGGCGGGAGCGATGATCAGTTTTGATCCGAATCTCCGGCCACAGTTATGGCCGGATCCGGCACAGCTTAAGGCGGCAGTGACAGAGTTTCTTCCGTGCGCTGACATTCTCAAACTGTCCGATGAGGAACTGTTCTTTATCACGGGCAAAGAGCATATTGAGGATGCTGTGGATGAGCTGTTTGATATGGGCATTTCCGTGATCCTGTATACGAAGGGCAGCCAGGGTGCGGAGGTGTATACCAGGACGGCACATACAAGTGTACCGGGCAGCGGGAAAAAGGCGGTGGACACGACCGGCGCCGGAGACGGATTTATCGGATCGTTCCTGGGCCAGCTTGCGTATGATGGCAGAACGCTGGAGGATATGAAGACCATGGCAGATGAAGAATGGAAACCGTATCTGATCTATTCTAATCGTTACTGTGGAGAGAGTATTCAGAAAAAAGGAGCGTTGTCTTCCTATCTGACCAGGCAGGAGATGGAAACGCTCTTTGGTTGAGACATCCCGGTATGTTCCGATGGAAAAGAACAGAAACTTTGCAAATAGAATATAATTGTGGTACAATGGCGCGGGTTAGGAATAACTAACCTGTGCTTTTTCGTTTTAGAAAATGGCTTGCAAAAGGGCAAAACACCGGTTATGACCTTTTGATCGGGAAAACAAGGAGAAAGGAGACTGAAGAACTATGTTATCATGCAAAATTTTTATGATCCTGGCGTTGATCGGCCACATACTATGCGGGATTGCGGATGGATTTCTTACATA
>ERZ1034984.1482-NODE-1482-length-21849-cov-27.708452_pt1 | contig 21849 bp, 13 predicted proteins | sample MGYA00520589_ERZ1034984 | MGnify/ENA primary metagenome ERZ1034984 (study PRJEB33766, sample SAMN09781790) | gut metagenome | biome: gut microbiome | host: Homo sapiens | place: Madagascar | study: EMG produced TPA metagenomics assembly of the PRJNA485056 data... | reverse complement strand
GATTAAGCCCAAGTTTCCACGCTTTTGCGGAAGCGTGCGCTACCGAGACGCTGGGATGAAGCGGCGGAACAGATGGTAAAGCAGGACCTCGCTGAGTGTGAGGAGGTGGTGAAGGGGCCGGTTCCGATTGCCGTTCGGCGGCCATTCTGTAAAAATTGCGCATACGAGGAGATCTGTTTCGTATGAATCTCTATCTGACCCGGTCGGGCCGGTTGCGGCGGCGCGACAATACTTTGCGTTTTGAACGGGTGAACCTGCCGGAAACGGAGGACCCGGAAGTGGAGGCCGAAGAGCTGGATGAGGAAAAAGCTGATGCAGTTCAGGCGCTGCCGGTGGAGAGTATTGACGCCGTATATGTATTCGGAGAACTCTCGGTGAATACGAAGCTGATCAATTTTCTGAACTGTAAAAAAGTTCCGGTCCATTTTTTCAACTGGTACGGCCATCATACCGGTACGCTTCTGCCGCATGCGGAACAGCTCAGCGGCGATCTGGTGATCCGTCAGGGGGAAGCCTATCGGAATCCGGAAGAGCGGTTGACGATCTGCCGGAATCTGCTGGAGGCGGTGTTTCACAATATTCTTTCGGTGCTGCAATATTATCAGCGTCGAAAAGGCGGGCTGGAGAAGTCGATCGCCGCGGTAAAGGAGCTGGAACAGAAACTGGCGGAACAGGATACGCCGGAAGGCCTGATGGGACTGGAGGGCAATGTGCGAAAGCTTTATTATCAATCATGGCCGGTCTGGCTGGGAAAACCGGCGGAGCACTTTAAACGGGTCTATCATCCGCCGGACAATCCGTTGAATGCGCTGATTTCGTTTTTGAACAGCCTGCTTTACACGGCGTGTGTCAGTGAATTGTATCGGACGGCTCTTTATCCGGGAATCTCTTATTTGCACACTCCGCAGACCCGTCGCTTCTCGCTGGCGCTGGATCTGGTGGAGCCGTTCAAGCCGTTGCTGGTGGATCGGATGATTTTTCGGTTGCTGGATTCCAGAGCGATCGGAGACCGGGATTTTCGGAAACACAGCAACGGTTTTCTGTTGACCGATGACGCGAGGCGGCGGATTCTTCAGGAGTGGGATCAGGAACTGCGCAGGACGGTTCATTACGCGCCGCTCAACCGTTCCGTCTCGTATCGGCAGCTTTTGCGTCTGGATTGCTATAAACTGATCAATTTTCTGCTGGAAGGCCGCGAATACCTTCCGTACCGGATAGGATACTGATATGTATGTGATCATTGTATATGACACGGAACACGACAACTGCGTCAAACTGCACAAGCAGTTGAAGAAGTACCTGTTCTGGAACCAGAATTCAGTCTTTGAAGGTACTGTAACCGTAGCGCAGTACGCAAAGATCAAACATATTCTGGAAGAAACTCGGGCTGAAAATAGTCACATCACATTTTATTCCATTGAAAACGAAAAATTCTTGTGCCGTGAAGAACAAGGTTCAGCCAAAGGGAATATCTCAAATATTCTTTAATCATTGGCGGAAAGTCTGTTGCACGATTGAATGCCGACAGGTGGAAATCCACGAAAAGGTACTCGAGCTGTTTGAAAACTAAATAATTTGGCCTCAAAAAGACAGTGTGCTATATTAAAACATCACGGGTCTCCCTCCAACCGTAGTGGATTAGAAACACCCCTGCAGCGGCGGTGACCATCATGCCCTTGATCGGTCTCCCTCCAACCGTAGTGGATTAGAAACTCAAAATCGCGGAGAAGCAGGCCGAGGCCCGCGCCGTCTCCCTCCAACCGTAGTGGATTAGAAACACATGGAGCAGTCCAACAAGTCCGCACCGGTGAAGGGTCTCCCTCCAACCGTAGTGGATTAGAAACTACCGAGGTCCGGGCGGTCTGCCAGAATTTTCTCGAGTCTCCCTCCAACCGTAGTGGATTAGAAACACCGCTGGTTCGGCCGGATCACGGAATATCTTTCCTGGTCTCCCTCCAACCGTAGTGGATTAGAAACCTGTACCTGCTCGAACACGCCGGAACCGGGGCCGGTAGTCTCCCTCCAACCGTAGTGGATTAGAAACTCGCGCTCCGGGGACTTCTCCACGCGCGACGGATTGGTCTCCCTCCAACCGTAGTGGATTAGAAACCGGTGTGCAGTCAATTTCGATTAGCTTGAAGCGGATGTCTCCCTCCAACCGTAGTGGATTAGAAACTTTCGGTCAGCGTAAAATTACGCAGCGGGGTGCTATTGTCTCCCTCCAACCGTAGTGGATTAGAAACCCGCTTAGAGCGTACGCAATTTTGCGTCCGCGCTTGGTCTCCCTCCAACCGTAGTGGATTAGAAACACAAATATAAGCGCACGCTCGGGATCATCCGACGCGGGTCTCCCTCCAACCGTAGTGGATTAGAAACCTCTACGATCACGCCTACACCTACAACGATGTGCTCGAGTCTCCCTCCAACCGTAGTGGATTAGAAACGTGGTGATTGAAGCGGATTACGCAAGTTTCTGCTTCGGTCTCCCTCCAACCGTAGTGGATTAGAAACACAGGGCGGAAAAGAACCTGACCGCCTCTGTGACGTAGTCTCCCTCCAACCGTAGTGGATTAGAAACCTTCTGCCGCGAACTAAACCGCGCGGCGGAGGCGGGAGTCTCCCTCCAACCGTAGTGGATTAGAAACGCTGGCGCTGTCGCAGTCTGTGGCGGTGGCGTTTCGGGTCTCCCTCCAACCGTAGTGGATTAGAAACATTCCGAAAACGGTCGGCAGTCTTGACCGCTGGCGTGTCTCCCTCCAACCGTAGTGGATTAGAAACGAGGAACGGTTGAAGTTCCTCGATTTTTTAGACGAAGGTCTCCCTCCAACCGTAGTGGATTAGAAACCCCGGTTCAGCAGCAGCCGCAGCCGCAGCCCGCTGTGTCTCCCTCCAACCGTAGTGGATTAGAAACAATCTGGGGGACATGACGAAAATCGATGGAGAAAAAGTCTCCCTCCAACCGTAGTGGATTAGAAACTTGGTGCTAAAGACGCCGGGCACATTTTCCCAGACGAGTCTCCCTCCAACCGTAGTGGATTAGAAACTTCACGCTCTTGACCAATTCGGACTTGTTGAGCTTGGTCTCCCTCCAACCGTAGTGGATTAGAAACAAACTCACAACGGCTGACCTGTTCGATGTTGAGTTGTCTCCCTCCAACCGTAGTGGATTAGAAACAACGGCATCCACGCAAGGGAAGCTGCCTCAACTCCGTCTCCCTCCAACCGTAGTGGATTAGAAACCGCTCATTCGTGCTGTTCGATTATCGACCTGCACTCGGTCTCCCTCCAACCGTAGTGGATTAGAAACATATACTTTACCCATGTCGCTCCGGCGAAGTCCTCGGTCTCCCTCCAACCGTAGTGGATTAGAAACGACGGCTACGACCCGCGCAGCACAGCGGAGATCACGCGTCTCCCTCCAACCGTAGTGGATTAGAAACTTCCGCAGCGACGACGTCGTGTGTTCGCTGTCGGATGTCTCCCTCCAACCGTAGTGGATTAGAAACAATGTGTCGCTCGGCTACCAGCCGCTCGAAGTCGAAGTCTCCCTCCAACCGTAGTGGATTAGAAACGAGTTCAAAGTACCGGTGACGGTAAAAATTCTGCGTGGTCTCCCTCCAACCGTAGTGGATTAGAAACTACACCATCCGCGAGCTGAACGAGGAAGCCGCCGCGTCTCCCTCCAACCGTAGTGGATTAGAAACGATCGCCGACCGGCGGTTGAACAGCACCAATCAGTCAGTCTCCCTCCAACCGTAGTGGATTAGAAACTCTGAGGAGGGGGAGGAAGAAGGAGATGTAGTACCTGGTCTCCCTCCAACCGTAGTGGATTAGAAACATCGTTAAGCCAATGTTCGAGTAAAAGAGGATCACGTCTCCCTCCAACCGTAGTGGATTAGAAACAAATTGTATCGTGCTGGACGGTGCCGAGGACGCGGTAGTCTCCCTCCAACCGTAGTGGATTAGAAACCAGCAGAAGAAGCAAACCGCCGTCTGATCGCAGCCGTCTCCCTCCAACCGTAGTGGATTAGAAACTGCTGATCCATCTGATCCATTCAGCTTCCATCACTCGTCTCCCTCCAACCGTAGTGGATTAGAAACCCAGAGGAGGGGGAGGAAGAAGAAGATGTAGTACCTGGTCTCCCTCCAACCGTAGTGGATTAGAAACGTCGGATTTCTCAGATGGTTCGTGAGCAGAAACTTAGGTCTCCCTCCAACCGTAGTGGATTAGAAACAATTACTATGCTTTTCGCGTAGAATATAATCCTAATAGTCTCCCTCCAACCGTAGTGGATTAGAAACCAAGAACGGTAACAGCACCAACACAAAGCATCTTCTGGTCTCCCTCCAACCGTAGTGGATTAGAAACTAAGTGGTTCCGGCCTCCGCCCCCGATAAATCCGGCGTCTCCCTCCAACCGTAGTGGATTAGAAACAAAAGTTCCGACCTGTCGGAAGAGGTTGCGATCTAGTCTCCCTCCAACCGTAGTGGATTAGAAACTGGATTAGGTGCTTTAAAGTGGCGGAAAAGTGACGAGTCTCCCTCCAACCGTAGTGGATTAGAAACATTTTACTTTTTGGTTTGTAAAACATTGGTGTTTTGCGTCTCCCTCCAACCGTAGTGGATTAGAAACGAGACCGGTGTTGACATTTCGTCCTATGTGACTGCCGTCTCCCTCCAACCGTAGTGGATTAGAAACGGCCTATCTGATGAGTTTGGCGGAAGCGGCGAATTTCGTCTCCCTCCAACCGTAGTGGATTAGAAACCAGGATTCGGATGCGACCAAGAAACTCGAATGTGTGTCTCCCTCCAACCGTAGTGGATTAGAAACCAAATGTGAAAAACAGTTTGCGCATTTTCGTTCCTCGTCTCCCTCCAACCGTAGTGGATTAGAAACTCATCCGTTACCGCCGGTTGCGGGGTCAACGTCGCCGTCTCCCTCCAACCGTAGTGGATTAGAAACTTTCGGGTAGAAAGCGCAGTTTTCAGGGACATTACGCGTCTCCCTCCAACCGTAGTGGATTAGAAACGTGAAGACTACGGCGACCATGCATGGCGGCTGGAATGTCTCCCTCCAACCGTAGTGGATTAGAAACCAATAAATCGAATGAATCCAATTTGCCCAACTGAGAGTGTCTCCCTCCAACCGTAGTGGATTAGAAACCAGTTTCTCCCATGAGTCTATCGTTATTTCAGCGATGTCTCCCTCCAACCGTAGTGGATTAGAAACTATTTGAACAGTTCTTCGATGATCGAAACGCTGTCTTGTCTCCCTCCAACCGTAGTGGATTAGAAACCCAATGTTGCGGTGATTATTCTCGCAGTTTACATTGGTCTCCCTCCAACCGTAGTGGATTAGAAACCCGGGTCGAGCTGTGCGACCCGGTAACGCGCCTGCGTCTCCCTCCACCCGTAGTGGATTAGAAACGATTCGTAGCACCTTTCATCGATCACAAAAGGTGACAGTCCCCCTCCACCCGTAGTGGATTAGAAACCTCCTGTGGGTTTTCGTAAAATGGCGGGACCTGCGGACGTCCCCCTCCACCCGTAGTGGATTAGAAACCGGGTTTTCAGGGGACGCTGTCAGACTGGCTCACCAGTCCCCCTCCACCCGTAGTGGATTAGAAACGAGAACCAGAGCGCGGCGGCGCCGTCAATTCCGAGCGTCCCCCTCCACCCGTAGTGGATTAGAAACGTTGAAATCCATGCTCGACGACCTCAGCTACCGGCGTTCCCCTCCACCCGTAGTGGATTAGAAACGTAGAATCCATGCCGAAACGCGTGATGAAAGGCATCCGTCTCCCTCCACCCGTAGTGGATTAGAAACTTTTTATGTGAAATTACATGGCGGGGAGGTCGCGCGCCTCCCTCCACCCGTAGTGGATTAGAAACGTCGAGTTGGAAACGAACTCGATATCCTCGTAGTTGGTCTCCCTCCAATCGTAGTGGATTAGAAACTTGCGGGAGATCGTCGCGGAGTATCGGTCGCAACTCGTCTCCCTCCACCCGTAGTGGATTAGAAACGTTTATACCGGCACGATGTATTATGGATACATCTCGGTCTCCCTCCACCCGTAGTGGATTAGAAACACCAGGCCGCGCGCCGTACCCGCGCCTGTGTGCTGGTCTCCCTCCACCCGTAGTGGATTAGAAACAGCGGTACGATTGTCGTCACTGAAACGGTGCTGGCCGTCCCCCTCCACCCGTAGTGGATTAGAAACTATTCCCAAAATCACAGCAGCAACACGCCAAGTCAAAGTCCCCCTCCACCCGTAGTGGATTAGAAACGGTATGGTTGAAATAACGCCTCGCGACTTCCCGAAGTCCCCCTCCAACCGTAGTGGATTAGAAACAAACACCTTCAGAACAACGTCGGCGACTGCTTCGCGGTCCCCCTCCAACCGTAGTGGATTAGAAACAGAGGCGGACACGCTGAGAGACGGCGGAGCCGTGGTCTCCCTCCAACCGTAGTGGATTGGAAACCATTCATCGCAAAGTCCGAACTGGTCGTCATGGCCGGTCTCCTTCCAATCGCAAGGGGGCTTCGTTCATTACGTTCGGCTTCGTCACTATCGTTCCTTGTTATTTTGCAATTGCAAAAATATTGTGGAAACCGATCGGTGCCTTGCTTGCTCAGCGAAGGGCGGCGAGGGCGAATTCCACCAGATATTCGATGCCGACTTTCAGCGCCTCATCCGGGAAGTCGAACTTCGAGTTATGCAGCGCCGGACAATTCTCCCCGGTTCCGAGTTTCACGTAAACTCCCGGATATCTCTGCAAATAGTAGGCGAAATCCTCCGCCGCCATCGAGGATTCGGGAAGCTCGGTATATCCGGCTTCTCCGAAAGTCCGGCGGATCACCTGCCGGGCCAGCTCGGTGGCTTCGGGCCGGTTCAGGGTGACCGGATAGCCGAGGTGATAGTCGATGTCGACGGTCACGCCGTGGGCGCGGGCGACGGATTCGACGATTTCACGGAAGCCGGTTTCGAGAATCTCGTCGTCGTACGGATCAAGGGAGCGGGCGGTTCCTTCGAGCACCACTTCGTCCGGGATCACATTGGCGATGTCGCCGCCGGCGATCCGGCAGACGCTGAGCACGGCGGCGTGCTGCGGATTGATCCGGCGCGACACGATGCTCTGGAGTTCGACGACCATCGCACTGGCCGCCAGCACCGGATCGATCGCCTGGTGCGGGCGGCTGCTGTGGCCGCTTTTGCCGTGTACCGTGACCTTGAAATGGGCACAGGAAGCCATGATCGCACCGGTCCGGCAGCCGAGCATGCCGATCGGCAACCCGGGCATGCCGTGCAGAGCAGTCACGAGGTCGGCTTTCGGATTCTCCAGCGCCCCGGCGGCGATCAACTCGCGGCCCATCGACTGATTTTCCTCTCCCGGCTGCCAGACGAAGCGGATGCTGCCGGAAAATTCCTCCCGCCGTGAGGCGAGGATCTCGGCGGCACCCATCACCATCGCGGTGTGGGCGTCGTGGCCGCAGGCGTGCATCATGCCCGGATGGACGGAAGCGTATTCCACACCGGTATTTTCCGTGTTTTTCAGCGCGTCGATGTCGGCGCGGAGCGTCACGTTGCGGCCGGGGCCGCGCCGCCCGTGCAGCAGCGCGACGGTGTCGGTGCCGAGGAAGGGCGCGAGCACCTCCAGATTCAGCGGTTCAAGCCGGGCGCGGATCGCTTTCTGCGTCAGCGTCTCATGTCCCGCAAGCTCCGGAATCCGGTGCAGGTTGTGGCGGAATTCGATGATTCCGGGCAGGATGTCGGCTGCTGTCTTCATAATTCGTTGTACACGATCTTACCGCCGACCATGGTCAGCATGGTTTTGCACTGCACTTCCCAGCCGTCGAAGGGGGTGTTGCGCGAATTGGACTTGAACTGTTCTTTGTCCACGGTGTACTTCGCTTCCGGATCGAACACGGTCAGGTCGGCGGGATTTCCCGGCGCGAGGCTGTAGTCGTCGAAGCCGAGGATATCGGCCGGTCCGGCGGTGAAAAGCTCCACCAGCTTCGGCAGCGAAATCACGCCTTTGGCGACCAGTTCTCCGTAAGAGACGGGCAGGGCGGTTTCCAGACCGATGATGCCGAAGGGCGCGTAGTCGAATTCCACCATCTTGGCGGTCATCGTGTGCGGCGCGTGGTCGGTCGCGATCGCGGTGATCGTGCCGTCGGCGACGCCCGCGATCAGGGCCAGGCGGTCCTCTTCGGAGCGCAGCGGCGGATTCATCTTGTAATTGGTGTCGTATTTCTTGATGCACTCGTCGGTCAGCGTCAGGTGGTGCGGCGTCGCTTCGCCGGTGACCGGGATGCCTTTGGCGCGGGCGTTGCGCAGCAGTTCGACACTCTCCTTGACGCTGACGTGCTGCATGTGGATTTTCCAGCCGATCTGGCGCGCGAGAATGATGTTGCGCGCGATCATCAGCTCCTCGGAAGCGCCGGAGATGCCGTTCATGCCGAGCAGCACCGACCACTTGCCTTCGTGCATCACGCCGCCCGCCGCGAGGCACTTGTCCTCGCAGTGGTCGAGGATCGGCAGGTTGAAAGACTTCGCGTATTCAACCACATGGCGCATCAGCGCGTGATCCTGAATGCAGCGGCCGTCGTCGCTGAGCGCGACCACTCCGGCGGCCTTCAGCGAACCGATTCCGGCCATCTCCTCGCCTGCGTAGCCTTTGGTCATGCAGCCGCAGGGGAGCACGCGCACGACCGCTTTCTTGGCGGCGGTCTGGCGCAGGAATTCGATCGCCCCGGCGGTGTCGGCGGGGGGATTGGTGTTCGGCATCGCTACCACCGAGGTGAAGCCGCCCGCAGCCGCCGCGGCGGTGCCGGAGGCGATGGTTTCGGCCATATTGTTGCCGGGCTGGCGCAGATGCACGTGCAGGTCGATGAAACCCGGACTCAGCACTTTGCCGCCGAGGTCGATCACCTCGCCGCCCCGGACTTCGGAGGCCTCCGCGATGCGGCCGTCGATCACGCCGACATCGCCCCTGGAATCGATTTTACGGACCGGGTCGATCACCCGGGCATTCCTGAAAATAAAGCTGCTCATTTTTTCACACACCCCGCTACCAGGAAGAGGACCGCCATGCGGACCGCCAACCCGTTCGTTACCTGTTCGAGAATCACGGAATTCGGACCGTCCGCCACTTCGCTGGTCAGTTCGACATCGCGGTTGATCGGCCCCGGATGCATCACCAGCACGTCAGGCTTCATCCAGCGCAGGTTCTGCCGGTTGAGCCCGAAGAACTTCGCGTATTCGCCGGTGCTCGGGAAGAAGCCCGCGCTCTGGCGCTCATGCTGGATGCGCAGCAGGTTGACCACGTCGGCGTCCTGCACCGCATCCCTGAGATTGTGGCAGACGCGCACGCCTGCCGCTTCAAATTCGCGCGGCACCAGCGTGGAGGGACCGGCAAGGGTCACTTTGGCGCCGAGTTTCAGAAGCCCCCACATGTTGCTGCGGGCGACGCGGCTGTGCAGGATGTCGCCGACGATGGTGACCTTCAGGTCCTTGAGGGCGCCCTTCTTCTCGCGCATTGTGAAAATATCCAGCAGCGCCTGGGTCGGATGGCTGTGCGCGCCGTCTCCGGCGTTGACCACGCCGCACTTCAAATGCTTGGCGATGAAGGCCTGCGCGCCGGGGGCGCTGTGGCGCATCACGATCAGGTCGACCTGCAGCGATTCGATGTTGCGGACGGTGTCGAGCAGGGTTTCGCCCTTCAGCAGACTGCTGCTCGAAGCCTGCATATTCACGATGTCGGCGCTGAGGCGCTGTTCGGCGAGTTCAAAGGAGACCCGGGTGCGGGTGCTGGGTTCGACGAAGAGGTTGACGACGGTTTTGCCGCGCAGGGCGGGAACTTTTTTCACGTTCCGCTCCGAAACCTTCTTGAACTCCTCGGCGGTGTCGAGGAGGAAGGTGATCTCCTCGGCGCTCAGGTCGTAGAGACTGAGCAAATCTTTTCTGGTCCACTCCATAGGGCGGTGTGTCCTTCTATAACTATCGGTTTAACGGTTTCTGCTGCCAGTTCACTTCGAAGATGCCGGCTTCGTCGCCGTCCTCGTCGAACTGCACCGCGACCTTATGGGCGGGGTCGAGGTCGAGCCTGAAGCCGACGTAGTCCGCCCGGATCGGGTATTCGGGATCGCCGCGGTCGACCAGCACCGCCAGCCGGATCATGTTCGGCCGCCCGTAATCGGTGATCGCGTCCAGCGCGGCGCGGATGGTCCGGCCCGAGGAGAGCACGTCGTCGACCAGGATGATCTTGTGCCCGTCGATGTTGAAGGGGATCACGGTTTCGCGGATCAGCGGCAGGCCGCTGCGCAGCCCGACGTCGTCGCGGTACATGGAGATGTCGAGACGGCCGTGTTCGGGACGGCGCCCGGTGGCCCGCTCGATTTCATCGCAGATGCGTTCCGCCAGCGGCACGCCCTGGTTGTAGAGTCCGACCAGCGCATACGGCACGGAACCGTCGGTGTCGAAATCCCGCCGGATCGCCGCCGCGATCATCGAAATCGCTGCGGTCATCTCCTCCGGCGAATAGAGTTGTTTCTTGAGCGTCATGAATCACTCCGGAATTATAGGATTGGTACACGTTTCCAATATACTCCTTTTTCCCGGGTTTCACAAACGGCGGAATCCAAAAAGTCGCAGTTTCGTCGAAGCGCCCGGTTCGCGGCGAATTTAAAATTAATTTGCAAATATTTTTAAATTAATTTTAATTTACTGTTGACATTCGGGCCGCTTTGAGGTATAATAAAAGCAGCGAAAGGAATTTCACGGATGAATGCGACCAAAGACAAACCCAGGAATATGACGGATATCGCCGAAATGCTCGGAATCACCGCGCAGTCGGTTTCGCTGGCGCTGCGCAATTCGCCGCTGATTTCGCAGGAACTGCGCGACCAGGTGCAGGCGATCGCGGCGAAGACCGATTTCAAGGCGCGCAACTACCGGCGGCGCCGAAGCGGCGGCGGGAACTTCGGCAAGATCATGGTGCTGTATGAGGCGGCCAACGTCGGCGACCCGGTGGCGCAGCAGATCATGAACAGCGTGATGAAGCGCCTTGCGGAGCAGAAGATGATTTTCGAGACCTGCTCCTGTGAAGAACTTTACGACAATCCGGCGCTGATCGAAGGCTTTGCCGGAGTGATTTACCACTACTGTTTCCGCCCGTGGTTCGCGTCGATTCTGGAAGGGATCGCGCAGGTGGCGATCATGCACGAGGAGATCGACCTCGGCCCGTGGGACAGCTTCAAGCCCAATGAAACGCTGGCCGGGAAGCTGGCGGCCAACTACCTGATCGGGCAGGGCTTTCAGAAGGCGGTGCTGGTCTGGGAGGCGCGCATGGCCTACCGCCCGGAGAGCCATCCCCGGCTGGAAGGCGTCCGCAAGCGGCTGGCGGAAGCCAACGTGGAGTTCGCGCAGCTTTCTTACAGCAACGACCTCGACGAGCCGCAGGCGTTCCCCGCCGCGCTGCGCGAGACGCTGGAGCATTTCGGCAACCGGGCCGGAATCTTCGCTTTCAACGATCAGGTGGCGTACAAGGTATGTCACACGCTGGACTTTGCCGGTTTGCAGCGCAGGCCCAAAGAGCTTGAAGTGATCTCCTGCGACAACACCTATCTTCTGAATGAGCTTCATCCGCCGCTGCCGGCGGTGGACCTGCATATTGCCGAAATCGCGTCGCGCGCGGTGGATGGCCTGCTGTGGCGCCTGAGCAACCCGGAGGCGAGTTATCAGGATGTTCTGATCAAACCGGAACTGATTCTGCCGAAGAAGAAGTGACCGGAAGATTTGTAAAGTTTTCAATTTGAATTCCCTTTGAAACAGGAAACAAAAGGATCGGGAGGCTTTCGGCCACCGGTTCCGAAAACAGGATGGAGAATGTTATGAAGAACAGGAACTTTACTCTGATCGAGCTTCTGGTGGTGATTGCGATCATCGCCATTCTGGCGGCGATGCTGCTGCCCGCGCTGAATCAGGCGCGGGAAAAAGCCCGGACCGCGCAGTGCATGAGCAATTCCAAGCAAATGGGGATGGCCTTCATGTACTATGCCGACGACAATCGCGGTTTCCTGATGATGGATTCGACGGACGGCGGCTGGGGATCGTGGGCGCAGTACATCCTGATCTACGACGGCACAAGGACCAACCGGTCAAAGGGATACGTCGACCGGAAAACGGCGGTCTGCCCGTCGGACCGGAATGCGTGGAAAGCCCTGACCGGCATCGCTTCGGGAACCTCTCCGGTCAGCGGCTTCAACGGCATGCTCAATTTGCGCAACGACGACGATTACAACAACGACAAGGATACCGGCAAGGGGGTCGGTAAGAAGAGTTATATCGGGAACGTTCTTGCGTACAGTTCGTGGAGCCTCAGCTACCGGTACCACTCCTTCCGCCATCCTGCCGACACGATTCTTTACGGCGACTCCTACAACATGCGCGACGACATGTCCGCCTATTACTGGTCGCCGTCGCAGTTCATGAGCGATATCGACTCCGGGTTCATGTTTCGCCACGGCGACCGCGGCAATGCGCTGTTCGTTGACGGACATGTCAAAAGCGTGGACCGGCAGGAGGCGCGGTCGACCGGGACGGCGATCAAAAAATCCTTCAACCGGAACCGGGGAAAACAGTCGGTCGACTGACCGTTCCGTACGGTAAAATACAATCAGAACAGCGAGGAACATCCATGTATAAAGCATTGTTGGCCGTATTGGCGGCGTGTTCATTGAATGCGGCGGAATGGCACTTTCCGCTCTATCTCGACGGCGGAGTTCCGCACAAAGTGCGCCGGGAGGTCACGATCCGCAACTCCGGCGGCGCGGTGGAGGGAGAGCCTTTCCGCCTCCCGGCACGCGAACTTGGTTTGAGCGGTACGCCGGCCAAAGAGCTTCGCGTCGTCGATTCCGACGGGTTTGAACTGCTGTACCGGCTTGAACCGGCCGGCGAAATCATCGGCGATACGGCCGAACTGATCGTGCCGGTCACGGCCGGCGCAAAGGGCGAAACCCGGCTCTGGGTCTACTCCGGCAATCCCGCCGCGTGGGCGGTGCCGGACGAGTGGAACGTGCCCGGCTCCGGCCTGTCCGATTCCTTTGAAAACGGCAGCGGCCGCCTGCCGCCCGGCTGGCGGGAAAACGGGACGGATGAACTGCATTGCAATTCGCGTTCCGTTCAGGCGGCGCATTCCGGCGGAAAATCGCTGGAAACCGCCCTGAAACCGGGCGCGAAACCCAATTGGGTCAAATATTACCGGACGCTTCCGGTGCGTCCCGGTTCAAAATATACGGTGCGCGGCTGGCTGAAAGGCGAAAACATCAGAGGCGGAGCCGGGGCCGGTTATTTCCTGCACATCGGCCCGGCAGGCAAAGAACACCTGAAACCGGTGAACCGGTGGGGCAATCACGGCACCTTTGACTGGAAACCGATCGAGTTCTCCGGCGTGATCCCGGAGGACGCCGATTCGATGATCGTGGGAACCGTGATGCACGCCGACGCCGGGCGCGCCTGGTTCGACGATGTCGAAGTGAAGCTGGAAAGCCCGGAAACTTTGTCCGCAGTCATCGGCAAGCCGGAAAAAATCGAGTGGCGGACCCAGGCCGCGCCGCGAAAGTGGGAACTGCCCGCTTCGGAGTGGCCGGACCGTCTGGTCTGCTCCGTATTCAATACCGGCAGGGAACCTGCTCCGAAAAAGCTGTGCATGATTCCCGCCGCGCGCCTGACCCGCTCGAACTTCCCGGCCTCGGCATACCGGCTGTTCCTGCACGGCAGGGAGTTGCCGTTTCTGCTGCTGAACGGTACGATTCTTGTGGAACTGCCGGAGATGCCGGCGAGGTCGGAGTGGCAGTTGACCCTCTATCTGGCCGCGGACCGTAAAAATCTGGTGGAAAAGACCGTGTTGAAGCAGGCCAGTTCGATCCTCAGCGATATGGAGTCCGGCAGTACCGGCGAGGTTGACCGCAACCGTTACGCGATGCTGCTGGATTCGCCGGTGAACCAGCTCGAGAATCCCAGTTTTGAACAGGCCGGCGGCTGGGTTTCGGGAGGCGAAAAGAATAAGAAGGCCCCCCGCGTCACCCGCATCGGGCAGGGGGGAATCTTCGGCGGGAAAACCGGAACCGTTGACATCCCGGCGGATGTCCAGGGCGACTGGTACGGATTCCGCCAGAAGGTCGCCGCGACGACCGGGCGCGATTACATTCTGACCGGCTGGGTGAACAGCCCGGATGGCAATGCCGGAATCTGGGCTCATGAATTTGACGGGAAGGCCGCCGACGGCTCCTTCAACAACTTCTTCACTTCGGTTTCAGGTGCCGGCTGGCAGCCGTTTGCGATGCTGATTCCGGCCCGCAACAAAAACTCCGTAATCGAGGTGCATCTGACGATGAGCCGGGGGAAACGGCATTATGACGGCATCATGCTCGCTGAAGTCGTCGGCGTCAATCAGGTGAAGTTCCAGCATTCCGCCGCAGAGACGCATGAGAACGGGATTGCCGTATGGCAGGTGAATCCGGTGGTCAAGATTTTTCCGGACAGCACGCCGAAAGGCAAAGGCACCAACCTCAATGTGGCATTGGCCCGCAACGAGTCGGAGGGGCTTCAGCTCGGAATACGCTCGGATAAACCGTATCCGAAGCTCTCGTTGACTGTTTCGGAACCGAAAAACGAGGCGGGGAGCGCTCTGCCCGCACCGGAGGTGAACGTGATCGGCTATGTTGGAATCGACGCGCCGAGCCGCTACTTCCAGTTCACCGGAATTCCGGCGTACCGGCGCTGCGTTCCCGGAAATTCCAGAGGCGAGCTGTATCCGGATCCGGTGATCCCGAAATCGGAATTCGCGTTGGAACCTCAGCATACGCAGGGAATTTATATTCGCGTGAACGCTCCGGCGGACGCCGAACCGGGCCGGTATCGGGGGACGATTGCGCTGCGCGCCGGAGAGAAAGTGCTCCGGGAACTGCCGTACAGTGTTCAGGTGTGGAATTTCACGCTGCCCGACCGGCCGGAAATGAGCGCCATTTTCGACGACCGCCACGGCACAGGAAAACAGTTCAAGGAGTATACGCCGATGGAGGCGGCGGAGTTTCTGGCCGGAAAGCGGATCAGCTTCGATGAAATTCCGGCCAAGCCGAGGTTCCGGCTGGAAAACGGCGAGGTGAAAGCCGACTTCACTGAATTTGACAAGGCGGCCCGCGTCTGGTTTGAGGAGTGGAACATTCCGCTGGCCTACCTGCCGCTGTTCCGGGAGCATTTCGGCTGGGGGCATCCGCCCAAACCGTTTCTCGGCGTGCAGCCGTATGAAGGAAAATGGCCGTACCGGGGCGTGGACCGCGGCAGATTCACCGTTGAATACCGCCGGGTCTGTCAGGCTGCGCTCAAGCTGATGATGGAGCATCTGAGGCGGAAAGGGTGGCAGGACCGCTTCATCCTCTATATTTCCGATGAACCCCACACCTCGGTTCCGGGGATCAAGGAACAGATGATCGCGCTGTGCGACATGCTCCATGAGGCCGAACCGGAAGTGAAAATCTACGCGAGCACATGGGGATATGTGCCGGAGTGGTTGGGAAAGCTCGATGTGTGGGGCATCGGAGTTCAGGGACAGATTTCCGAGGAGAACCTGAAAAAGCTCCGCGACTCCGGGGCGCAGCTGCTGATCACCACCGACGGGCACATGTGCCTTGACACTCCGTACAACGCGATTGAACGCATGCTGCCTTTGTTCGCGTGGAAATACGGCACGCGGGGCTATGAATTCTGGGGCGCGGACTGGCTGACCCGCAACCCCTTCAAGTGGGGAATCCATGCGGTGCATACGCAGAGCGATGTTCCCGGCAAACCGCAGCGGATCCGCTATCCGAATGGCGACGGATACATCTTCTATCCCGGCAGGCCGATCGGTGTCAGGGGACCGGTCAGCACGGTCCGGCTGGAGTCGCTGCGCGACGGAATTGAGGACGGCTCTTATTACCTGCTGCTGGAAAGACTGGCGAACGAAAAGAACGACGCCCCGGCGAAGGCGCTTCTGGAACGGGCGAAACAGCTCGCGCCGATCCCGAATGCCGGAGGACGGAATTCGGAAAAGCTGCTGCCGGACCCCGATGTGCTGACAAAGCTGCGCAATGAAATCGGCGAAGCAATATCGCGCCTGTGTGAAGTTGAATATTGAATGATGGCTTCGTACGGCGTTCGGAACTGTGGAAGAATTGCTTTCTTAGAAGTTTGTGCTATATTGTAAATCATATAGAGTTACAAAAGAGGACAAAGCCCCGCCATGCCGGGTTCGCAAGGAAAAACACGGCGTTCCGGGGAGAGGAGAATTGCGATGGAAAATAAGAATGCGGCATCCGTGCCGATGAAAATCGGCATCGCCAGCCTCGACGCCCAGCATGAGGCGTTGTTCGAGTGCATCAACAAGTTCATACGCCTCTACCTGAAAGGCGAGCCGGAGCGCGGAGAGGTGGAAAAACAGTTCGCCGCTTTGGTGGATTACACGGTGACTCACTTTGACGACGAGGAATTTTTCATGCGTTCCATCGATTATCCCGAGCTGGCGAATCATGCGGCGCAGCATCAGGCGCTGCGCGACGTGGTGGACGGTTTTTCCAACCGGCTGGAGGCCGAAAAGGACCTGCACGCCTTCTGCGGCGAGGTGATCGAGCTGCTGAAAACATGGCTGAACAAGCATATCTGCACACTGGATGCCAAGATCGCGGTGTACTATCAGTCGCACGGGAAGTGATGCGCTTTCAACAAATACAGGGGAAGCCCATACATTTCTAAGAGCTTTACGCCGCGTACAAGTTTCTTGAACCGGGATTTCGCCTTGGTCGCCGAAGGCGAAATCCCCGAGAGGTTTATTTGGTGGGAGGAACGATCTGATTGTCTGCAAGGATTTCCGGTTTGTATTGCATGCTGTCGGTTTCGGAAAGCTCGCGGATGACGCGGCACGGGTTGCCTGCGGCGAAGGAGTTGGGAGGAATGGACCGCGTGACGACGCTTCCGGCGCCGATCACACATCCATCGCCGATCGTAACTCCCGGGCAGACCACGACATTGGCTCCCAGCCAGCAGTCATTGCCGATGGTAACCGGCCGGGCGTAACAGAGGTGACGCGGAGTGCCGTCCCTGTCGAGGATGACCCGGCGTTCATCCGGCAGCATGGGGTGAACCGGCGTGACGATCGTGACGTTGGGCCCGAAGTTATTGTCATCGCCGATCACCACCGGGGCATCGTCCTGGATGGTCAGATTGTAATTAAAGAAACAACGCTTGCCGATCTTCGTGTGCTTGCCGTAATGAAAAAATACCGGGCCCTGCATGAAGCTGCCTTCGCCGAATTCCGCGAGCATCAGTTTGACGAGTCCCGCGCGGATTTCAACATCGTCTTCGTCGGTTCTGCTGTATGCCGCGCTTAATTTGTGGGAACGCAGTTTGATTGCTTTCAGTTCCGGATCGCCGGGACTGAAAAGGATTCCGTTGAAAATTTTTTCTTCTTCTCTCATTATTTTCCTCGCTTGAAATAATCAGGTTCCGTGTGGATAATTTACCTGCCCGGAACAGAAAAATCAATCCGGCCTGCAAGGCTTTTTGAGGCGGAAATTTGAAAATAATAAAAATAGGTGTATTATGTAGCATTATAGTATTTGTATTTATATGATATGGTGAATTAATTGCTGCTTTGAGTTGATTTTATTTTTCGCCAGAGGGATGATTCAAGAAGGGGAGGAGTGCCGCGACAAAAATCAAGTGGAAATGAAAATGAAATCCGGTGAATTGGTTGGAAACCGAAGTACAATTGGAGGAGAAAAATGAAGATCAATAAAAACATTCTGTTTATCGCGAATTCTGTGAACTGGGCAGAAGAGCATCCGGCCGTCGCCGCACTTAAAAACCTGGGGAAAGCATTGGCCGACCTGAACCTTGATGTACATTATGCCTGGTCACTGGAAAACGGACTCACGCTTTTGAGCGAAAGTCCCAAATACAGCGCAATCGGCATCTATCTGGACGCAGAAAACAGCAGTACGGAACAGGAGACGGTCCAGCTGATCAAGGCGATTCGCGCCGTGTCTGAGACTTTGCCGGTTTTCGCATTGACCCGGGAGGACCTGATTTCGAGGCTGCCGCTCGATTTGATCAGTGAGGTCAAGGAATATATTTACCTTTTTTCCGAAACTCCCGAGTTTACCGCCAATCGGATTTATACCGCCATTTTTCAGTACAACAAACATCTGCTGCCGCCTTACTTCAAAACCTTGAAGGATTTTACCCAGGACGGCGATTACTATTGGGATTGTCCGGGGCATATGGGCGGCATGGCCTATCTGAAGCATCCCATCGGTGTGGAGTTCTTCAACTTCTTCGGTGAAAATATGTTCCGCGCCGATATCGGCGTGGCGACGTCGGAAATGGGCGACTATCTGATCCACGCCGGTCCGGTGAAGAAATCCGAGGAGATCGCCGCGAAAACCTTCGGGGCGGATTGGACCTTCTATACCGTCGCCGGTTCATCCGGCTCCAACCGGATTGTAGCGCAGGGAGCGGTTGGCGCCAATGAGATTACCGTGGTCGACAGAAACTGCCACAAGTCCCTGAATCACGGGTTGACTCTTTGCGGGGCGCGTCCGGTCTATATGAAGCCGACCAGAAACGGCTACGGCCTGATCGGCCCCATTCCGGCCAGGCGGATGTCCAAAGAGCATATCAAGAAACTGATCAAAGCCAGTCCGATCGCCAGAGACGCGGTGTCGCAGGAGCCCACCTACGCGGTGGTGACCAACTGCACGTATGACGGTTTCTGCTACAATGCCGGCAAAGTCGTCGATGCCCTGAAAGACAGCGTGCCGCGCATCCATTTTGATGAGGCATGGTATGCGTATGCGAAGTTCCATCCGATTTATGCGGAAAGATTCGCAATGGGAGTGAGTGGAAAAATAAAGAATATGCCGACTATTTTCGCGGTTCAGTCCACGCATAAGATGCTTCCGGCTCTCTCCATGGCTTCGATGATTCATGTGAAGAAAAGCGACCGCGCGCCGCTGGATTTCGACGACTTCAACGATTCGTTCATGATGCACGGGACGACCTCGCCGTATTACCCGATCATCGCATCGATTGACGTCGCCGTATCCATGATGAAGGGGAGTTCGGGAACCCATCTGGTGCAGGAGTCTATCGAAGATGCGATTGCGTTCCGGAAAGCGGTCGTGAGCATCAAACGTAAAATCAGGGAGAAGAATCCGGCGGACTGGTTCTTCGATATCATGCAGCCGGTCGAAGTCAAAGACCCGAAAACGGGCAGGAAGTACTCTTTTGAGGATGCTCCTGTTTCATTGTTGAGCCGTGAGCCTTCCTGCTGGGCGTTGGATCCGAATGCGAAGTGGCACGGCTTTGCCAGGGAAGATATCGCGGATACCGACTGTATGCTCGACCCGGTCAAGGTCACCATCACCTGTCCCGGCATTACTCCGGACGGCAAATATCAGAAAACGGGTATTCCGGGTTATATCATGACCAAGTTCCTGGATGACCGGAGAACGGAGATCGCCCGGACCGGTGATTACACGTTGCTGATTCTGTTCTCGGTCGGCACCACCAAGGGCAAATGGGGGACCCTGATCGAGAGTCTGCTTGAGTTCAAGCGGCTGTATGACAACGGCGCATTGGTCGCCGACGCGATACCGTCGCTGGCGGAGATTTCACCTGAATATGCGCGGATGACGCTGAAGGAACTGTGCCAGTCCATGCACGATATGATGAGCAGACTCGGCCTGATCGATCATCTGGACAAGGCGGCCAATACCGACCCGGAAGCGGTTCTGTCGCCGGCGGAAGCCTATCAGAAGGTGGTGCGCTACAAGGTCGAGCATGTCAGACTCAAGGATTATCCGTCCCGGATCGCCGCCGGCATGCTGGTGCCTTATCCCCCGGGGATTCCGTTGCTTATGCCCGGAGAAAGAATTTCCGGAGACGACAAAGGAATCATCGGATATCTTGAGGCGTTGCAGGAATTCGACAAAAACTTCCCCGGCTTCGAACATGAAATTCAGGGGGTGAACGTCGATGAGAACGGCGATTTCTGGGTAAGGGTAATCATCGAGGATGATAAAAAACTCCCGGCCGGGCAGAAAACGTCTTTCAGGCCGCACAAGGTGTCCGGCGCGATCAAAAAAGGCCGGATGTAAAGAAGAGAGACTGCCCCGCCTGAAAGGGCGGGGCGATTGAATTTGCATTTGAGTAAAACCAGAAGAGGGGTTTCGTCTTATGTCAAAAGAAAACACACAGAGCAAAGACAAGACAACCGCCACGGCAAAGCTCGGTTTCTTTGCCCTGGTCACCGTCGTTGTCAGTTCCATGCTGGGAGGAGGCGTTTACAGCCTGCCGCAAAACACGGCGCAGTCATCCGCGGCCGGTCCGGTCATCATCGCCTGGCTGATCGTCGGTCTGGGCGTCTATTTCATCGCCAATTCCTTCCGGATCCTGTCGGACATCCGGCCCGACCTGAAGGCCGGCGTCTATATGTATGCCCGGGAGGGATTCGGCAAATTCATCGGATTCATCACCGCCTGGGGATACTGGCTGATGACCATATTCGGGAACGTGGCGTTTGCCGTGATCCTGATGGATTCGTTGAACTATTTCTTTCCCGGAGTTTTCACCGGAGGAAATAATTGGAATTCCGTGATCTTCGGTTCCGTTCTGATCTGGTTCTACTATTTCCTGGTGCTGGCCGGCGTCAAAAAAGCCAGTCTGGTGAACCTGATCGGAACGGCCAGCAATATGTTCCCGCTCTTTTTGTTCATCATCATTCTGCTGTTTTCGTTCAGTTTCACGCAGTTCGATGCGAACTTCTGGGGAAATTCCGCCAAAGTCGCTTCGCAGGATCTGGGATCGGTCGCCGCGCAGATCAAAGCCCCGATGCTGGTGGCGCTGTGGTGCTTCATCGGCGTGGAAGGCGCCGTGGTTCTGTCGGGACGGGCGAAGAATCCGGCCGATGTGGGCAAGGCGACTCTGGTCGGCTTTCTGGCCGCCCTCTGCCTTTATATGCTGCTGTCCGTGCTGCCGTTCGGCATAACCACCCAGCACACGCTGGAAGGCATTCCGAATCCGTCGACGGCCGGCGTGCTCGCGATCGTTGTCGGCAAATGGGGCGAATGGCTGATGAATATCGGACTGATCATCTCCGTTCTGACCAGCTGGATCGCCTGGACACTGCTCTGTGCGGAAATCCCGCTGGCGGCGGGGCTGAACGGGACGTTCCCGAAAGCATTCAGCAAAGTCAATAAAAACGGCACGGCGGGAGTCGGCCTGCTGGTGAGCACCATCATCATGCAGATTGCGATGCTGGTCGTTCATTTCGCCAACAATGCGTGGCAGGCCATGTACAGCGTAAGCTCGCTGGTGATGCTTCCGGCATACCTGACGACGACTCTGTTTTTGTTCAAGCTCTGTAAAACGGAACAGTACCGGCAATATGCCGCCAGGGGAATCGTGCTGGCGACGATCAGCGGAATTGTCGGTTTCCTGTTCTGTTTGTTCATGTTCTACGCGGGCGGACTGAATTATGTCGCAATGGTTCCGATCTTTCTGACCTTGGGCGTGCCGCTGTTTTTCTGGGCGCGCAAAGAGCAGGTCGCGCACGGCGACAATACGCCGATCTTCCTGACTTCCGAAAAATGGTATCTGGCGATCCTGCTTGCGCTGGACGTGCTCGCGATCTGCCTTGTGGTCTCAGGGAAAATCACGTTGTAAAACGACCGGAATCCCAATATGCGGGAATCGGGGATGAGAACCCATAAAACAAGCACAAATAAACACCATTACATACAATATCACA
>ERZ1034984.1480-NODE-1480-length-21854-cov-5.974769_pt1 | contig 21854 bp, 28 predicted proteins | sample MGYA00520589_ERZ1034984 | MGnify/ENA primary metagenome ERZ1034984 (study PRJEB33766, sample SAMN09781790) | gut metagenome | biome: gut microbiome | host: Homo sapiens | place: Madagascar | study: EMG produced TPA metagenomics assembly of the PRJNA485056 data... | reverse complement strand
ATATATAATAATATAATTAAATAATCTTACTATCTTGTGAGGTGTATGTGTTATATGAGAAATAAAGTAGATTCTACTAAGAAAGAAAAGGAAACGACTTTGGCGGAAAGCAAAGCGGTGACAAAAACCGCTTCCAACAAACCCAAAAGAGGAAGAGGTGGGACAGACAACTTCCCTTGTAGAAGGTTCACGCCGGAAACAGACGAGGACAGGGCACTTGTTTCGCAGCTACTGTCGGAAGCACTTACCGAGTATAGGCAGCCCAAAGTGAAAAGCAACGAAGAACTTATGAAACGCATTGATGACTATTTCTGCCGTTGCGCACAGAACGGGCAAGTACCGACTGTTGAGGAAATGAGCCTGTCTACGGGGTATTCTATCAGCACGGTCATGGATTGGGAGATTGGGAGAAATAAAGGATTTAGCCCCGAAACGTCCATGATAATTAAAAAAGCCAAGGGATATTTGCAAACTTTTGATGCAAAATTGGTAATAGCCGGAAAGATGAATTTCCTTGCCTACTGCTTCCGGGCGAAGAACTACTACGGCATGAGAGACCAGCAAGAGGTTATGATTACACCGAACAATCCCCTTGGAGAAGCGACTTCACCGGAGGAGCTGCGCCGGAAGTACCTGGAGGATGTGTACGGAGCCGAGGCCGACAAGATCATTGATGCAGAGGAAGCGAAATAGGCCAGAGACTTTGACACAGCGACTATAGCGACTATGAAAATGCCCCCGGATGTCTTGCGACTTTCGGGGGATTTCTCTGCGACTATGGATGCGGCTTTTGCGACTATGCCGCGACTATGAAACCCTGCTGGCCTCCCCTCTTCGGAGCCTGGCGGGGTTTCACAAAAAACGGGAGAAAAACGGCTGGAAATCCTGCGAGAAATCTGGAGCCAGCTTCGGGGCGGGGCCAGCCCTGGGGAGCCGCAGAAAGCCCGCCACTGGGCGGAAAAACCGGGAAGGATGCAGCACGGCGGGCACCTGGAAAGCGGCGCAAATGGGCGCTATAGCCGCCTGGGCGTGGAAATACACTCAGGTGTATGTTTATAAAGGCGCTAGGAAGACGGTACCCGGCTATTTTATGCCTAGATGATAATTTATACCACTGAAAAATAAACCGCTTAGAAATCCACTAGAGCCGCTACACGGGCAGGACATAAAAAAGCCCGCCACGATGGGCGGGCGGTAGGAAGGCAAGGAAAAGCCCCTGGGAAATCCGGGGGGCCTATGCTTATTTGCTATTTTTAAGGATTTCCGCCAAAACCATGACCGGGAAAAACAGGATCAAAAGCAGTGCCACTGTTACATCCCCCCTTACAGTCCTAGGACCACATAGCTGCCGCTTGTCCGTAGATCCAGCGGGTGACAGTAACGCACGGCCTCCGGGGCACCGTAGGGCCATACCCAGGTATCGGCATAGCCGGAAAAAGCCTGATCGTATCTACGGCGGTCCCGCTCTTGCTTGCAAAGGTCAAACGCCTTTTTGCGGGTTATCCGTTCAAGTCCAGCCGGGGCGGGCTCACCGTCCGGGAGCCAATAGAGATTATAAGTGTTTCCAAAGTTCGCGTAATACTTAACATAATATGCTTTTTTCATATTTTTGCTCCTTATGCAAATGTAAATCTACGGGTTTCCGTGGTTTTTGTGTACCTGGCTGCAACGTCCGGTAAATCCTTTTTTAGGGCGGTTGTGTCCACCCTGGAACTTGTAACAGCCTTGTATGTCGCCTTGTGCTCCGCCCCTACCAGGGTATCCACCCCGGCGGCGGCCATTTTGGCCTTGATTTGATCCTTTAGGGCCTCCACTGTGGCGGCGGCCTCCTCCTGTAGCCGGATATACTGGGCCAGTTCTGCCATTGTTGCGTTGATGTCCATTATTTGTACCTCCATCAAATAAGCCAGCTTTTCACGCCTTCCCGGGTGGACGCTCTGACGATATTCCCGCGGGTTAGGCTGTTATAAGCGGATACGGCAGCGGAAAAAGCCGATTCTGCTTCTCTGGCCTTTTCGTGGGCCGCCCTGATCGCCTCCACCTGAGCGGGCACATCGTCAACGTAGCCGCCACAGCAATACGGCCGGAAACAATCGGGGTTTAATGCCTGCACTTTGTTGTCAACAAGGGCCGGGACGTTTTCGCCAGCTTTGCGGCTTGCGTAAAATTCCAGTTGCCGAAACGGGGCATTTCGGCCCAAATCATAGCAAGTTATACAAGCTTCATCATATTTGTTTGCGATATACACCCTAACACCCAGGGCCCCAAAAAGTTCCTTCCGGATTTTTTCAGCGGTCTTTTCGCCGTGCGGCTTCCCGGCGTATTTATTCCAGATTGTGCAAATAGTGCCGATGGATTCCACAAAAAAGGCGTTTGCAGCATTGTCTTTCAGGATTTCAAGGGCTATTTTTAAGTCCTCGTTGTGCTTACACTCAGCAGCATACTTTTCTTCGGCGGCCTCATAGGCGGCCTCTGCTGCGGCTAGTTCGGCATCCGTGCCGGTCTTGTAAGCGATTTTTACCGCATTTCTGGCAAATTCTTTCTCGCTCTTTTCGGGGTCTACCATAGCGGCCCGGGTGTCGGCAATAGCGGCAAGAATATCAACATATTTTTCCATTTTCGAATCCCCCTTACATTATCCGCAAATAGAGCCGGTGACGAGGTCCACAGCGAATCCGTTGCTGTCCCCGTCTTCCTGGACTGCTTTTTCCGTTACATAGACAACCTTGTGCTCGCTGTTCCACGTTCCACGGGTCAGGGTGTGCGGCTTGCTCATTATGTCCGATTCCCTGTAGCCGCCCCATTTCTTCACGATCTGTTTTACTCTCTGTTCCATGGTATTTCCTCCTTGATTTCTTCCGGGGGCCGTGCTACAATGCAGTAGCCTCCTTGTGTGGTGCGTCCCGGGCTTCCTACGGCCTCCGGGGCGCTTTTTTGTTTGGCTGCCCGGTATCGCTGGGCTTGCGGCTGTAATCTGTTTTGCGGGGTGTGCAGCGGCCACCCGTGCGGGCCTTGCCCAGGGGTTCCGGCTCCCTGGTGCCCGGTGCTGTATCCATCCGTGCCGGTTTGCTGTGGTAGGGCTTGCGGCCCTTGTTGATTTACATTTATTATTATATCCATATAATTGTAAATGTCAAGCATTATTTTACGATTTTTCAAGAAAAATCGTAAATCTGCAATAATCCGGCGGGCCAGGGAGTGCCCAGCCACCCACAACCGGCAGGGCCGGGGGCGGGGGATATAGGCCCAGGCGTTCCGGCGGGGTTAGTGCCGTAAGTAGCCGCAAAAATAAAAAGCATTTCTTCCTGCTTCGCTCTCAAAATTCTCCAAAAAATAAAAAAGCGCCCATTCAATTTGTGCATTTTTACAATTGACATATAATTGTAATCATGATAATATACAGAAAACAAAACGTTCGGAGGGAACGGGTATGTATGAAATGAAAAAGGCGTGTGTGTATACCAGAGTATCCACAGAAGCTCAGGGAGAAGACGGGAAAGTATCTCTTCCGGAGCAGGAAAGAATGGCAAAAGCCTGTATCGAAAGTAAAGGCTGGCAGTATGTAAAGACATACGAAGATAACGGGTACACGGGAAGAAATACAAACAGACCTGGGCTACAGGAAATGCTTCGGGATGTTCGCAACGGTAAAATTGAGGCTATTGTTATTTTTAAGCTGGACAGGCTTTCCAGAAAGCAGAGAGATACCCTTGCCATTGTAGAAGATGACCTGCTGAAGAACGGAGTAGACCTTGTAAGTCTAAACGAAACGCTTGATACCACAACGCCGTGGGGGCGGGCAATGATTGGAATTCTATCTTCTTTCAATCAGCTGGAAAGTGACAATATCGCACTCAGGACAACAATGGGCAGATACGCCACAGCCAGAGAAGGAGGGTACGCAGGTGGGAAGCCCCCTCTTGGATACCGTGCAGAGAACGGGAAACTCGTAATTGTGCAGGAAGAGGCAGAAATCGTTCGGAAGGTATTTGAACTTCGGAATAACGGTGAAACACTGCAAGGAATTGCGGACGCGTTAAATGCTGCCGGTTTCCGCAGCAAGAAGGGAAAAGAGTTCAAACATTCCGCTATTCAAACCATACTTGGAAATGAGGACACTTATAGAGGAAATTACAGATATGGCAAAGAAGTGTGCGAAAATACTCACGAACCGATTTTGAAGGAGGAATCTTTATGAATCTATCCGGTGTATGCGCGGTTATAGCAGGTGTTCTCATGGTTGCCACACCGATTGTGTTTCTGGTATGGTTGGTGAAGCTGATTCGGAAGAAACCGGCGAAGAAAACTGGTATGGCGGTGCTTCTGTGTGCCGGACTGTTTGTGGTGCCTGTGCTGGTTGGGGCATTCAGCGGCCCAAAGGCAGCGGGATATTCGCAAGCGGAAAAGCCTGTGAAACAGGCAGCGCAGGAGGATGTGGAGGAAACCAAGGAGGAAGAAATGATGTACAATCCCCAAAAGGCAACGGACGAGACATACCAGAAGGATGTAAAGAGTTTTGCCAAAAAGCACAAGATTCCGGAAAGCCTTGCCGGAAGTTTGAAGGACGCTATGGAGCAGTCTGAATCCCCGTTTGGATTTGATGAAATAAACGGGTGGGAAAGCGCGGACGATTGGGCACTTGGCAGCCGGTACAGGGCTTGGACATACAGGGCAAAAGAGGACAAGTATTATTGGATTCTGATTTACGAAAAAGGCGGGAAAGTAGAAAGCCTGTACGACATCACAGACGGAGAAAGACTGATTTATGAGGTTGAGGAAGAAGATTCCAATCAGACAGATACAAACGCAGGTTCCATCCGGATTGTCGATGGAGAACTCGGGGAGTATGGAAAAAAGGTGCAGCTGGACAGCTATGAATACATCTGGTACATGGTCCCTGCCGGAAAGTATGAAGCAATAGGAAACGCGAAAAACAGCATAATTTACATCGACAAAGATGAAATTACCAGGAATGCGGAAGGGTATGTAGAAATGCAGAATGTCGCTACATATACTGTTGCAAAGGGCGAAACCGTGACCATTGAGATTGGCGAGGGAGAGCACGTTTACAACACATACGGCGCTGACTTTACACTGCGCCGCTTACCTTGACCGGAGGCCTGACATGGAGCTATTTCTGATTCTGGTCTTCCCTATCGTCGTGCTGATTGAGCTGCTGAAACACAAGTAACCGAGGTGATTCTATGAAGCGGATATGTAAATACTGCGGTAAGGAGTACGACGGAGACCCTGGCTCCACCGCTTGCCCGGAGTGTGCGGAGCGGGTGAAGAAATCCGTTGTCAGAATTCGGGTATGCACGGTGTGCGGGAGAGAGTTCCCGGGGTATCCGAGTTCCAGATATTGCCCGGAATGCGGGGCGGCGCGGAAACGCGAAGTTAACGCAAAGTGCAAGCGTATGGGGCCTCGACGCCCGCTTGGCAGCATGGACAAATGTGCTGTGTGCGGCAAGGAATACGTTGTAAAATCCGGGTTGCAGAAGTATTGCCCTGAGTGTGCGCACGAAGCAATTCGAGCTGCTGACCGAAAGAAGTCAATCGAATGGAATCGAAAGAATACAACACCGGAACGCCGGAAAGCAGAAAGGAAAATAGCCGCCGCAGAGATCGAGTGTGTTGTATGCGGGAAGAAGTTCGTTCCCACATCGAGGACTACAACGTGCTCTGACGCTTGCAGGGGTCTGCTTGCAAAAAGAAATTATGCTGAGTGGGAAAACCAAAATCGTGATCGGAGGAATCAATATCAGCGCGAACGGATAAAGGCCAAAGAGGCAGCCATGTCTCCGGAGGAATACCGGGCATACCGTGAGAAAATAAATAAAAGATGGCTAGAAAATGAAAAGAAGCGCAAGCTTCGCCAAAACGAAAACGGAGGAACAGACAATGACTAAAGAAGAAATCGTAGCATCCGCCAATATCTTTGCGGAACTGCAAAAAGTATTGAAGAAGGACAAGGCAGCGGACGTGCAGAATGCCGCCATCTTCCCTATCAAGATGATGATTCTCTACAACAAGGAGGCGTTCGCAAGACACGTCCTCACGGAGGAAACGCAGACCTACCTTGCATCGCAGTATGATGCATTCACCCTTGATGATTTTAACGAGTGGATGGACAAGCCGCTGAGCTTGCCGGAGCAAGGCATCTGGCAGCTGGCGTACAGCAAGGCAAAACATAAATAAAACGCCTCCCGCAAGGGCGGGAGGAAGCCGAAGGGTTACATTTGAAAGGAAGATTTGAATGGACGATTATTCCCCTCACCTTTTGGAATGCACAATGATTGACGATACGCAGAAAGTATATATGTTGGGTATTGGTGTCGATATTGGAAGTTTATCCAACGAGGAAAAACGGATTTTTGACAGAAGCAATACTTATCTGAAAGATAAAGAGATTGCACAGCTAACAAGCATCAAGACCGAAGCATATCGTGATTTTGAACGGTTAAGAGATTTGCCGAATATGCCTGACGAGGCAATCGCAATCCTTAAAGAGTGGACTACTCGACCAGGTGACGAGGATGAGTTGGAAGAATAAGAGGGCGCTACAAGGGTAGCGCTGACAGCCGAAGGGCTACTTGCACAGAAATGTGTGGGTAGCCCTTATTTTTGTATTAGGAGGGTGCTATGGATACAAGAGCAAAAAAAATTTCGGTGCTTGGGACGGAGTACACTGTCCGTTTTGTAGAAGCAGGGCAGGATGAATACATGGACAAGATGCATTACGGTGGGTATTGCTCCGCTGATAGTCACGAAATTTATATCCTTCTACTCAAAACGCATGAGGAATGGGAGAATGAGTCGGAAGAAAAGGTAGAGCATCTACAGCGAACCACGCTGCGGCACGAGATTGTACACGCTTTTCTGAACGAAAGCGGGCTGCAATGGAACAGTTTTACGCCTGATTCCGCATGGGCTAAAAATGAAGAAATGGTGGACTGGGTCGCAATCCAGTTTCCAAAACTGCTGAAAGCATTTGAACAAGCGGACGCTCTGTGAGGTGAGAGTATGGATTACGGGAAATTATCTACCTCCATTCTGGGAGCCATAGAGCGGAAACCAGAGGACATTGGAGCCTACGAGGATTTATTCTCGGTCTGCCAAACATGGGCGCAGGAGGACTTCAAGGCGGCTCACAGAGCGAATAAGCGGCTGCGGGATATGTGTTCGCAAAAAATGACCACGGTCTCCATGTACAAGGTGGAGGGGTTCTACAGCCAGTGGAGGAGGAGCTTGTTATTTGAGGCTCCCTACGATTTTGACAGTTACTTGCTGTATGCCGAAATCAACAGACAGACGAAAAAGCGGTTCTATCAGCCAAGGCGGGCCAAGCTAAAGCCGGTAGTCGATTCTCTGCAAGCATTGTGTGGGGATGATGAGCTGGATATGCTGGCGGTCAGCCTTCCCCCTGGCGTGGGTAAGACCACTCTCGCTGTGTTTCTGCTGACTTGGGTTGCGGGCCGTGACCCAAACAATCCGAACCTGACGGGCAGCCACTCCAATTCCTTTGTCCGTGGCGTGTATGACGAGTGTTTGCGGATATTTGACCCCAAGGGGGAATATCTATGGCATGATGTGTTCCCTACCGTCCAGGTATCCAACACCAACGCCAAGGATTGCCGTATTGACCTGGACAAGCGGCAGCGGTTTGAAACGCTGGAATTTACCTCTATCGGAACGGGCAATGCGGGCTTGTACCGTGCGGCGAACCTATTGTACTGCGATGACTTGGTATCCGGTATTGAAGTGGCTCTATCCAAGGAACGGCTGGACAAGCTGTGGGAAATCTACACCACGGACTTGCGGCAGCGTAAAATCGGCGACAAGTGCAAGGAGCTTCACATTGCTACCCGGTGGAGTGTACATGATGTGATCGGACGGCTGGAACGAGAGTATGAGGGGAACCCCAGGGCAAAATTTATCCGGATTCCGGCCATGAACGAGGATGACGAAAGCAATTTTGACTATGAGTTCGGCGTGGGCTTCTCCACAAAGTTTTACCTGGAGCAGCGGGACATTATGGATTCGGTCAGCTGGAAAGCACTGTATATGAACCAGCCGATTGAACGGGAGGGGCTTGTTTACCACCCGGATGAGTTGAGAAGATTTTTTGAGCTGCCGCAGGAGGAACCGGATGCCATCATCGGCGTGTGCGATACAAAGGACAAGGGCAATGACTACGCTTTTCTGCCGGTGGGGTATGTGTACGGGCAGGATTACTACATAGCGGACTGCGTATGCGACAACGGTCTGCCGGATACGGTGGATGCCCGCCTGACGGACATTCTGGTGCGGGACAATGTAAAGGCCTGCAGGTTTGAAAGTAACTCCGCAGGGCGCAGGGTGGCTGAGAAAATACAGGGAGAGGTCAAGCGCTTGGGCGGCGTGACCAACATCACCACGAAATTCACCACGGCCAATAAGGAGACAAAAATCATTGTCAATTCGGCGTGGGTGAAGGAACACTGCCTGTTTCTGGACGAGAGCAAGTACAAGCGGAACACGGACTACGGACGCATGATGGATATGCTCTGCTCCTATACGGTAGCGGGCAAGAACAAGCACGACGATGTTCCGGACGGTATGGCGATGTTTGCTGAGTACGCCCAATCGCTGAACGGGGGCAGCGTGGAGGTTTTCGCAAGGCCGTTTTAGCCGCAAGGTAGCGAATGCTTTCGTTAACAATAATTCACTTTACAACCATTCGCTACTATGATACAATGATACGAGAGAACATATAAACGAGGGGGTGCGGAACACGGGGAGCAGACGATTATTCGGGCGGCGGGTCATCTATACCGAGGCCACCGAAATCAACGAGGGCAATATCATCGATGTGCTGCAAAAGGCGCTGTTTACACACCTGCAAAATCAGGCAGAAATTGACTATCTGTACCGGTACTACCGGGGCGACCAGCCGATTTTGGGGCGGAAAAAGGAAGTTAGGCCGGAAATCAACAACATGATCGTGGAGAACCGGGCCAACGAAATTGTTTCCTTCAAGACCGGCTATCTGGTAGGCGAACCGATTCAGTATGTGAGCCGGGGCAACGACGAGGCGGCGGCTTCCGAAGTTCTGACGCTGAACGATTATATGCTTTCCGAGGACAAGCAGGCCCAGGACAAGGAGCTGGCGGACTGGATGCACATTTGCGGCACCGCCTATCGGATGGTTCTTCCGGACGCTATGGCGGATGTGGAGGAAGATGAAGCCCCATTTGAAATCTTCACCCTTGACCCCCGGTTTGCCTTTGTAGTGTACTCCGTAGGCCTTGGACACAAACCTATGATGGGGGTTCGGTATGTGGTCAAGGAGGACAAGACCATTGTGTTCTCCTGCTGGACACAGGACCGGTATTTTGAGGTCTGGAACACCTGGGACGTGATTCACAGCGAGGACCAGATTTTGGGCATCCCCATCATCGAATACCCGCTGAACCAGGCCAGGCTTGGAGCCTTTGAAATCGTGGTGCCGCTGCTGGATGCCATCAACATGACCGAGAGCAATCGGGTAGACGGCGTGGAGCAGTTTATCCAATCGCTGATGCTATTCCATAACGTGGACATTTCCAGCGACGATTTTGACAAGCTGCGGGATTTGGGAGCCATCAAGTACAAGGACATTGATGCCACCCTGAAAGCGGAAATCCAGTACCTGACCTCCGAAATGAACCAGACCCAGACCCAGACGCTGGTGGACAGTATGTACGAAACCGTGCTGACCATCTGCGGAATGCCGAACCGGAACGGCGGCACTTCCACCTCTGACACCGGGACGGCGGTCATCATGCGGGACGGCTGGTCTGCTGCGGAGGCCAGGGCGAAGGATACGGAGCCGGTATTCAAGAAGTCCGAAAAAGAGTTCCTGAAGCTGACGCTGCGTATCTGCCGGGACATGGGGAACCTGAGCTTGAAACTGTCGGCCCTGGAGATTCGCTTCACCCGGAGAAATTATGAAAACATTGCATCAAAAGTCGGTGTTCTTGTTCAGATGCTTTCCTGTGAGAAACTGGCTCCCGAGCTTGCGTTTACAACCTGTGGAGCCTTTTCAGACCCGCAGGTCGCATATAAGATGAGTTTGCCATATATAAAGCGTGCAGAGGAAGCAAATCAGAAAACCGAAACAGCTAACGGAGATAACAAAAATGGAGAAGGAAATTTGGAAAGCGGTTCCGATTGATGGTTTGGAGCATTACCAGGTTAGTAATATCGGGAATGTCCGCAATACTTCGTACAAGGGAACCGGGAAAATTCGCAACCTAACCCCATGCGTTGGCAAGGACGGATATGTTCTTGTGTGCCTTACATCCAAAGGTGGAAAACAGATGAATTACTGGCTTCACAGGCTTGTTGCTATGGCATTTGTACCAAATCCGAACGGGTATGAGCAAGTGAATCATCTCGACGAAGCAAAAGAGAACAATACAGCCGAAAATCTGGAATGGTGTACCTGCAAGTATAACAACAATTACGGGCACAGGAACGAAAGAATAAGTAAGTCCAAGACGAATAAAAATTGCAAGCCTGTGTGCCAGTGCGATACCAGCGGGAATGTGATTAAAGTTTGGCCTTCTATCAACGAATTAAACCGGGCATTCGGATATGACACAGGTCTGATAGCAAAAAGATGTATGGGCATTGGAAGCACAGCTTACGGATTCAAGTGGAAATATTTTGGAGAATGCGCTTCCGAAGAATGGAAGAATGCCAAATCAGGTTCAGAAGCACTTCATAAAAAGGTTATTCAGCTGGATGATTCTGGAAATGTTATCCATGTGTGGGGCAGTATCAAGGAAGCGGAGACATCCGGATACTCTGGAACAATGATTTCGGCGTGCTGTCACGGGAGAAGAAAACATACAGGAGGTTACAGATGGGAATTTGCGTAGGAGTGGGTCTGGAACCATCTCAGCAGGAAACGAAACCGGAACTGCGGATGACAACCAAGGAAATCAGGGCGATTGAGGAAATCATCCACCGCCGGAACCAGGCCGAGGTCAAGGTGGAGCAGGGCCAGCTAGTGGTTATTGAGATTCGCCGGAAACGGGTCAATTAAATATCTCACGGCTCATCCAGGGATGAGCTAAGGGCCGATGGGCTATCGATACCGAAACGGTATTGATAGCCCATTTTTTGTTTATCCGGGGGATTAGCTCAGCCGGAAGAGCGCCTGACTGTTAATCAGGAGGTCATTGGTTCGAACCCAGTATCCCCCGCCATCCTCCTAAAGGAAGCCCGGAAACGGGCAAAGCGGCTCCCGTTGGCCGAAATCACGGGGATACGGATGGTTCGCATAACGGCTATTGCAGCGGTCCAGAAAACCGAGGGGCTTAACGGCCCATGTGGGTTCGAATCCTACACCATCCGCCAATACCCAAAGCTGACAGCGTACAGGGTGAATCATCCGGACGAAAGATGCCGGTCCCCGTCAGCAGGGGCCAAGCTGTGCGGCAAGCCAGCGGATGCTTTTCGGTGAAGCGTGCCTTATCCAAGCCGCAATTGCGGAAACCGAGCATACGGAAGATTGCCGTAATAGGTAGCGGAGCGGTTTGCTAAACCGTCCTGGAGGGTTGCCAGTGCAGGTTCGAGTCCTGCATCTTTCGCCATGAACGTCAGAGAAGACGGAAATCGCACAAAAGTTCGGAGAAGAACTATAAAAGCGCAGAAAGGATGAACAAATATGGCAAAAATCGACGTAAGCAAAATTGAAGGGTTCGACACCATGACCCCGGAGCAGAAGCTGGATGCCTTGCAGGGCTTTGAATTCCCTGACCCGGATTACACCGGCTACGTGAAGAAGGACCTGTACGACAAGGCCGCCTCTGACGTGGCAGCCTGGAAGAAGAAGCACCACGACCTCCTGTCCGAGGATGAGCGGAAGAAGCAGGAGGAAGCCGAAAAGTGGACTGCGATGGAGCAGGAGCTGGCAGGGCTTAAAAAGGAAAAGACAGTTTCCGAGTATAAGGCCAAGCTGGTTTCCCAGGGCTATGACGAAGAATTGGCAACCGCAACCGCTGCGGCTATGGAATCCGGCGATATGGCGACGGTTTTTGCCAACAACCAAAAGTTCTTGGAAGGGTACAAAAAGCAGGTCATTGCAGACCAGCTGAAAAGAACCCCCCGGGGTGCTGACGGGGGCACCGGCGGCACGATGACCAAGGCGGATTTCCTGAAACTCGACACCAAATCCCAGATGGAGTTTATCAAGAACAATCCTGACTGGAAAACAATTTTGAAGTGATTATGGAGGTAAAACATTATGGCTACTTATCTTGGCTTTCCGTTTGACCCCGAGCTGTTTAACTACAACTGGGCAAATGCGAAAGACCCCACCCTGACCGCGATGTTTGAGAGCGGCGCTGTCGCCCCGAACGCAAAGCTGGCACGGCTGATTGCCAACGGCTCTGACTTCTACACCCTGCCTTTCTACAAGGTCATCGGCGGCACTCCTGAGAACTACGATGGCGCAACCGATATCACCCTGACCGACCCCGCTGGCGGCGCTCAGAACGGTATCGTGTTCGGTCGCGCGCACGGCTGGAAAGAGAAGGATTTCATCGTTGACTACAACAGCGGTGCAGACCCTATGCAGCAGATCGTGTCTCAGGTGTCCAAGTATTGGCAGAAGCAGCGCCAGTCCATCATGCTGAAAATCCTCAATGCGGTCTTCGGTGTGACCGGCAGCGGCGAGTTTGCCGATTGGGCGAACCACACCACCGACCTGTCTTCCGCTTCCACCACCGTTGCGGACGCGAACAAGATGGGCGCTACAACCATCGGTGACGCTATCCAGAAGGCCGTGGGCGACAATCAGGACGCTTTCCAGCTCGTGTTTATGCACAGCAAGGTCGCCACTAACATGGCTGGCCTGAAACTGCTGGACTTCCTCAAGTACACGGACGCAAACGGCGTGGAGCGCCCTCTGCGTATCGGCACGGTGAACGGCATGACCGTGATCGTGGACGATGGCTGCCCCACCACCGCGGCGGATACTTCCAAGGCAGCGACCTACACCACCTATGTCCTCGGTCTGGGCGCTATCCAGTATGCTCCCGCACCCGTGAAGGTTCCTTCCGAGCTGACCCGTGATGCTCTCAAGGGCGGCGGCTATGACGCGCTGGTGACTCGTATCCGTGAAACCATGCACCCCAACGGTTTCAGCTTTACCAAGCCCACTTCTGGCTACACCGCTTCCCCCACGGACGCTCAGCTTGCGGCTACCGCCAACTGGTCTATCGTGGCTGACCCCAAGACGATTGCGCTGGCGAAGATCATCACCAACGGCTAAGGAGGCTCACCATGTTCTATGTTTCTGACGGGAAAGTGTATGTGCGCGAGGGAGATCACTTTCGCAACGTGGGCTTTACCGCAAAGGACAAGGTGATTACCCGGCACGAACTGGAGAGCACTTCTGTGGTGATGGGGACGGTAGTCGTTGATACCCTCAACGACCCCGTACCGCTCACCCGCGAGGAAGTTATCACCAAGTTTGGTTTATCGGAGAATAACCCCATTCCCGTTATCAGGAAGTCGCGTAAGAACGCGGAAGAATCCGCAGAATGAAAGAAGGTAAGAAACCGTGCTGGAAGCGGAAAAAATCGAACTGGTGAAAGCCATGACGGGAGAAACCAACGAAAGTACGGTTTCTGCCTACCTGGGGCTGGCCGGGGACAAAATTTGCCGCAAGGCGTTTCCATTTAACCCTACTGTGACGGAGGTCCCGGAACAGTACGGGTTTACCCAGGTGGAAATCGCCGTGTACCTCCTGAACAAGCGAGGTGCAGAAGGGCAGACCAGCCATAGTGAAAACGGCATTTCCCGCTCTTATGAGGACGGAGATGTGCCTCCAACCATGCTGCGGCAAATCGTTCCTATGGCGGGGGGGCTGTGATGAAGACCATGGAGCGGAACAAGGTCGGCTTCTGGTATCTGCTCTACGACCGGAAGGAGCCGGTCAAGGACGAGGACGGCAACGAGACCGGGGAAGAAACCGTTGTCTATCGGGATGCCACACCCTTCTGGGCAAACGTTTCGGCGGCTACCGGTTCTTCTCAGGTGGAGCAGTTCGGGGCGCTTTCCGGGTACGACAAGGTGATTGTCACAGACGACATGGCCTGCCCCATAGACGAACATTCCGTTCTGTTCCTGGACAAGGAACCGGAATACAGCGAGGAGGGGCGGCCTCTGTATGACTACATTGTGAAACGGGTGGCGAAATCCCTGAATTCCATTTCCTACGCCGTGACGAAGGTGAGCGTATCGTGAAGAAAATCGTTGTCCCGCTGTCGGTGGATGGCATTGACCGGCTGCAAAAGGAACTGAAAAAGTATCAGGCCTGGCAGCAGAGAAAAGCCAAGGAACTTGCTGAGCGCCTGGCGATGCTTGGGGCATCCACAGCCTCTATCCGGTTTTCACGAGCGGTTTATACCGGGGTGAAGGACGCAAACGTGTCCGTCGTGGCAGCCCCGAATGGCTATACCGTGAAAGCGGACGGAGAATCCGTGCTGTTCATCGAATTTGGCTCCGGCGTGACCTACGGCAGCGGCCATCCAGAGGCCCAGGAGTTTGGCGTGGGGCCTGGAACATACCCAAATGGCAAAGGGCACTGGGACGACCCAAGAGGCTGGTATTTGCCAAAAGAGAAGGGCGGCGGCCACACATACGGAAATCCTCCTGCAATGCCCATGTATGAGGCGAGAAAACAAATTGAGCAGGAGCTTCCGAGAATCGTCAAGGAGGTATTCAGTCTATGATCGATATTGAGAAACTGGTATACACTCCCATTGCTGAGTCCCTGCGCAAGCGCTTCAAGGGAATCACCGTCTCCGGCGAATATGTGAATGCCCCGCCAAAGTTCCCCTATGTGAGCATCGTAGAGCAGGACAATTATATGTCCACGAACCGACTGGACAGCGGTGGAAGTGAGAAATTCGCCACTGTGATGTACGAGGTCAACGTGTACTCCGACAAGTCGGGCAGCAAGAAGACCGTTTGTCGGGAGATCATGGGTATTATCGATAAGATGCTCTACGCACGGAATTTCACCCGTATTTCCCTATCCCCTGTTCCCAATCTGGAGAACGGAACCATTTACCGATTGAACGCCCGATACCGGGCGGAAACGGACGGAAAAAATATTTATAGGAGGTAACGAATATTGGCAATTTCTACTTATAAGGTTTTTCTTATGCACAAGAAGAGCGGCGTAGCGGAAACCTACGAAAAGGTCATCGACATCAAGGAATTCCCTGACCTGGGCGGCGACCCGGAAATGCTGGAAACTACCACGCTTTCCGACAAAATGCAGACCTACATCGCCGGAATCCAGTCCATGGATGCCCTGGCATTCACCGCCAACTACACCTTGGCGGACTACAAGAAGCTGCTGGAGTACGCCGGGAAGACCGAAGGCTGGGCTGTATGGTTCGGCGGCACGGAAGAGGGCAGCACCCTGACCCCCACCGGCAGCGATGGCAAGTTCAAGTTTGACGGTCAGCTGACCTGTTACCCCACCGGCGGCGGCGTAAACGAGGTCGTTGACCTGAACATCTCCATTGCCCCGTCCACGCCTATTAAGCTGGACGAGACCTGACAAGAATTCAACCACACAAATAACAGGAGGATTTAGCGATGGCTAAGAAAATCACCATTCCCTACAACGGCAAGAAGTACGTTCTGGAATTCACCCGGTCTACAGTTTCTGCCATGGAAAAGGCTGGTTTTTCCATCAACGAGTTGAGTGAAAAGCCCGCTACCATGATTCCCATGCTGTTCTCTGGTGCGTTTGCCGCCAACCATCCCAATACCAAGGTGGCTACCATCAACAAAATTTATGACGGTCTGAGCAACAAGTCCGGCCTTGTGAAGGTGCTGACGGAAATGTACTCCGAGGCTGTGTACACCCTCCTTTCCGATGATGAAGAGGAAGACGAGGGAAACCCCGGCTGGGAAGCAGTAGAGTAAGCGATATTCTTCCCACTTTTGGAGGGGGCGGGGAATCCCCTGCCCCCTCTTATGCTTACGCAGAGATTTTTAACAAGGTTTTTCCATACTACCTTGCAATCGGAATGACCTATGACCAATTCTGGAATCAGGATGTGGAGCTGGTACGGTTCTACCGGCAAGCAGCCAAAATCAAGCGGGATTTGCGAAACCAAGACCTTTGGCTTCAAGGGGCTTATGTCTACGAAGCCATCCTGGATTCCGCTCCGGTGCTGCGGTTCAGTTTCAGCAAGAAGCCGCCGAAGCCTATCCCGTACCGGGAACAGCCCTACGAACTGGAGCCGAACAAGAAAAAAGCATCCGCAAGATCTACGGAAACGCTTTCTCAGGAAGAAAAGAACGACAGGAAAGCCAAGTCCATTATGGAAATGTGGATGGTAAATATCAACAAGAAATTTGAGAAGAAGGGCGGTGGCGACAACGGCTGACAATGTGGAAATGCAGGGCATTGAGTTTCAAATCATCAATGACAGCGATGAAGCCACCAACAGCATTGAGCGGCTAGGGAAAGCCCTTGCGGAGCTGAAAATCAATGTCAAGGGCGGTATTTCCGCCGTATCGAGAGCCGGAAGCGCTATTTCCAAGCTGCGGACTGCTCTTGACGGGATTGATACATCCGGAATTGCCAATAAGCTGAAAGGCGTTTCCGACGCTGTGAACCAGCTGAATATCAGCCCGAATGCAAAGATTTCTTCTTCTCTGCCCAAGAACATTACCGCTTTGAACGCCGCCGTTGCGAACATCCAGCCGGAGAAAATCGTCCAGCTGGGCAGTGCCCTACAGGCGGTGGCGAACAGCAGCGGGGCTAAGATTTCCGCAACGCTGCCGAAGAATATTACGGCGCTGAATACGGCGCTTGCCGGGATGGATGCAGGTGGAATCGCAAAGTTATCCGGCCTTGCTGACGGGCTGCGGCCCCTTGGAGAGCTGGAACGGGCGAAGCTCACTTCCTTCACCAATCAGCTTTCAAAGCTTCCTGCGGTCATCCAGGAGCTTGACAAGGTGGATTTGGATAAATTCACTCAGCAGATGAAGGATTTTGCGGAAGCCATCAAGCCACTTGCGGATGAAATGAACAAGGTTGCCGCCGGGTTCTCCGCATTCCCCACCCGGATTCAAAAGCTGATTACATCCACGGAGCGGTACAACAGCGTTACCAGGAATGCGGCGAAAAATACGGACACCTGGAACCGGGCGCTAAAAACATTGAGCTTTGCGGCAATTTACCGTGGAATTTCAAAGTTCCTGGCCAGTGCGATCAGCAAGGCTTCCGAGTATCAGGAAGACTTGAACCTGTTCACCGTGTCCATGGGGCAATACGCAGAGGAAGCGTATAACTACGCGCAGAAGGTTTCGGGAGTCGTTGGCATTGACCCCTCTGAATGGATGCGCAATCAGGGCGTGTTCAACACGATTATCACTGGCTTTGGCGTTGCCGGGGACAAGGCTGCGTTCATGTCCAAAAACCTGACACAGTTGGGTTATGACCTCGCTTCTTTCTACAACCTGGACTTTGAATCTGCCATGCAGAAGGTCCAGTCCGGCATCGCCGGTGAATTGGAGCCTCTGCGACGGCTTGGTTATGACCTGTCGGTTGCACGGTTGGAGCAGGAACGGCTAAACCTAGGCATTGACAAGAGTGTTTCCGACATGACCCAGGCAGAAAAGTCCCAGCTGCGGTACTACGCCATGATGACCCAGGTCACGCAGGTGCAGGGTGACATGGCGCGGACGCTGGAACAGCCTGCAAATATGCTCCGTGTGCTGAAAGCGCAGTTTGAGCAGTGCGCTAGGGCAATCGGCAACCTGTTTATTCCGATTCTGGTGAAAGTCCTTCCTTTCGCTATCGCTGTTGCAAATGCCCTTAGAGAAATCATTACAGCAATCGCCGGCCTGTTTGGCGTAACATTGCAAGCCCCAGACTGGGGGGATTCTTTTGGCGGTGCAACCGCAGGAAGCGGAGCGATTGCCGACAACATGGATTCTGCCGCCGGGTCTGCCAAGGAACTGAAAAAGTACCTTGCCGGATTTGACGAGCTGAATGTGCTTCCTGACCAGAACCAGGGTGGCGGAAGCGGCGGTTCTGCCGGAGGCGGCGGAGACCTGGGGATTGATTTGCCCGGGTATGACTTCCTGGAGAATGCGGTTGGAAACAAGATCGACGAGTGGAAGAAGAAGCTGGAACCGCTTGTTAATTTTGTGAAAGACAACCTCAAAGAAATTCTGGAACTTGTTGCGACGATTGGAGCGGCTCTACTTGCGTGGAGGCTTGCGACCGAACTCATGACGGGCATCTCGGCGCTGAAAGCGCTTTCCCAAAACGGATTGTCAATACCGCTTACGATCACCGCCGGAGCAATTCTGACCGCAGCAGGATTCAAAATCGAATTCAGTGGAATCAAAGATGCTATCGAAAAGAAGCTGAACGGCTTTAATTTCTCGGAAATTATTCTTGGAGGTTTAGTCGGAACAGCCGGAACTGGATTATTAGGCAAAGGAATCGGACAGTTTATCGCAAAAGCATTCTCTGGAAGTGCAGTTGCAAAAGCAATCACCGCTGGCGGTGGAACAATCAGCACAGGGCTGATTGGCGCAGCAATCGGTGGAATTGTGGCTGGAATCCCGATGTTTGTTACCGGCGTATACGATGCCATTACGAACGGCTTGAATATCCTGAATGGGCTGCTGATTCCAGCTGGCTCTACGCTGGCTGGCGCAGGAATCGGTGCAATTATCGGTTCTCTTGGAGGCCCAATTGGAACCGGAATCGGTGCGATTATCGGCCTTGTAATCGGCGGGCTAACGGATTTAGGCATTCTGATTTACCAGAAGTGGGATGAAATTAGTGCTTTCTTTGCACCTGTTGCGGAATGGTTCGATGTAAACGTGGTGCAGCCAATATCTGGCTTCTTCTCCGGGCTTTGGACGGACATTGTTGACACATTTTCTCCTGCTGTTACGTGGTTCTCTGACCTGTGGAAAAGTGTAAGCCAGACATTCGAGGATGTCTTCTATGACATTGGAGTGCTTGTGAGCGGGACGTGGGAAACCATCAAGATTGTTTGGGGAATTGTTTCTGGATGGTTCGACACAAACGTTATCCAGCCACTTTCTAACCTGTTTTCTTCCCTTTGGGACGGAATAACGAAGTGGGCTTCCGACACATGGGCAAAGATTTGCGATGGCTTCTTGACTGCATACAACTACATCAATACCCACTTTATATCCCCACTGAGACATGCGGTGTCAACGGTATTTAACGGCCTTGTTGGCGCAGTGCAATCGGCACTGAACGGCGTAATATCTGCCCTAAATTCCGCATTGAGTTGGATGTTTGGTGGAATCAACGGCATTTTGAGCAGCCTTAGGAATTTTAGCATCGCTGGATACTCCCCGTTTGCAGGGCTTAGAGAAATCAGTGTTCCCCAAATTCCGATGCTTGCCAACGGCGGTTTCGTAGACCAAGGTCAGCTCTTTATCGCCCGGGAAGCCGGTGCGGAAATGGTTGGCTCCATCGGGCGCAGAACCGCCGTTGTCAACAACGACCAGATCGTCGAGGGCATCACCTACGGTGTTCGGGAAGCCAATGACGATGTTGTTACCGCAATCTACGCTGTTGCCCAGCAAATCATATCCGAAATGCGAAATCAGGATAACAGCGGTTCTGGTGGAGGCTATGACTTTGACCGGGCCGTGTATGAGGCGAACCGCAGAAATGCGAGAGTTTACGGCTAGGGAGAAAGGAGATAAAACGGCATGAAGATGATGCTCAAAATAAATGGCGTGGACTTCATGCCGTTTATCGCAAAACAGGGCGTCAAGTGGCAGAGAAACGACATTGATGCGCCAAATTCCGGGCGAACCATGGACGGTACGATGCAGCGTGGCAGAGTTGCTACCAAGATTCGCCTGGACATCACCTGCCGCCCTCTGACGGCAGAGGAATCCCGCCTGGTGCTGAATACCATCCTCCCTGAGTATGTGTCTGTGGACTACTACGACCCCATGAGCGGGGAACGGCACGACGTGACCATGTACTCCAACAACAACCCGGCATCTTTCCTGATTGAAAAACCGGAAGATGACTGGTGGAGCGGTATCACATTCCCGCTGATTGAAAGGTAAAGGTTGCTCATGCAGGAAACATCGGCACTTTACAAGAAAATCATCCAGGGCGAACACTGGTTTGAAACCTCTGTAACCATCGGCGATTCCGGACGGCTGACGGACGAGCGAGGGGATGTTATAACTTTCGGTGGCGATTCTATTCTGGTAGACACCGGCGGTCCGGAATCCGGTTTCCGTGAGGATAGGCTTTTTGAAGTGAACACAAAGGCCCCGTTTTTCAAAGATTCCACTCCTTGTGTCGGAGCGGCAGTATCCGGGACTGCGAATATTAAAATGATTGCGCCGTTCAATATTCCCAAGAAAGCTAGAATCTGTATCTATTCCAGGGCTGTGAACAACACCGATAAATCGGAATGGGTACAGCAGGGCGTTTACTTCATCGACACGAGAAAGCAAGTCCATGACGAGCGTGGGTTTGATGTGTTGTCTCTGGAATCCTTTGACGCAATGATGCTTTCAGAAGTTACCTATCCTAGTGACAATCAGCACAATTACCCGCTTTTGGACAAGGAAATTGTTCAATTTATTGCGGATAACATGAAAATCAGCGCAGACGGCAGCGGCGTTCGTGTAGACCCCAGAACTTGGGAAATTATGACCGCTGGCTATAAGTTCCCCCTCCCCGTTGGGTACTCCATGCGAGAAGTCCTGTGCATGATAGCCGCCGCTTACGCCGGGAACTTCATTATCTCCCCTACAGGAGATTTGCGGCTGGTGAGTATGTTTGATATGCCGCCGGAGACCCGGCATCTTATCACAGAGGACGGTTATAAAATCACATTCGGCGGCCTGTACATTCTGGTTTAGGAGGCGGTGCGTACATGGCAGAAAGTTTTAACCTGTTGCGGCGAGTAAAAAGCCTGGATACCGCCCCTGAAACGGACGGATACAGCGGTGTTACGATATTCGCAGGGCAGGATGACGAAGGAAACAACATTGAATACTTTGCCGGAGACCGTTCTGGCAAAGTGCTTGAAATCACAAACGAATGGGGTTCACAAGCCCAGGCGGATGCGATTTATAAAAAAATCAGAGGTTTCCGCTACCAGCCCTACAAAGCCGCAGGAACGACCATTGACCCCTCCGTTGAGATTGGCGATGCCGTCACCGTTGCGGATACCTACGGCGGTGTATTCCTCCGTGCAACGGATTACCGGGATACCACCAGCGATTTAGAAGCCCCATCCAACGAAGAAATCGAGCATGAGTTCCAAATCCAGTCCCCCACGAACCGTCAGTACGAACGCTTTACCCGGTCTGTCCGTTCGTCACTGTCCATCACGGCAACGAAAATTGCCGCCGAAGTGGAAGCCAGAGAGGAAGCAGATAAAGCCATTCGGGCAACGCTAAGCGTTCAGGCGGATGCCATTAAAGCTAGGGTTGAAAAAACAGTGGGAGATAAAACCTCTGACTTCTGGTGGGACTTACAGGCAAATAGCTGGAGCGTTGGAAGCAAAAACAAAACCATTTTCAGCGTTCAAGAGGGCGGCGCAATAGTTGAGGGCGAAATCCGGGCCACCTCCGGGAAAATCGGCGGGCTTGACATCCAGAAAGATTATCTGTCCTACAATGGGCAGACCTGGGGCGGTACAAACACCTGGGGTTGTTACATTGGTTCAAACGGAATCCAGCTTGGCAAAAACTTCAAGGTGGATATGAGCGGCAACCTGACAGCTTCTTCCGGGCGATTTGAAGGAACAGTCTACGCT
>ERZ1034984.1477-NODE-1477-length-21923-cov-6.112493_pt1 | contig 21923 bp, 13 predicted proteins | sample MGYA00520589_ERZ1034984 | MGnify/ENA primary metagenome ERZ1034984 (study PRJEB33766, sample SAMN09781790) | gut metagenome | biome: gut microbiome | host: Homo sapiens | place: Madagascar | study: EMG produced TPA metagenomics assembly of the PRJNA485056 data... | reverse complement strand
CAGCGGCCCTTTTTGCGGTGCGCCGCGTCATTTTTCCTTGAAATACGTCAGTATTCCTGCGAAAAAATGTCTTGCGCAACGCAAAAATCTCTCGCTGCCGGTCACATCATGAGTTTTCAGATACACCCTAGGAGACTTACGCTTCCGTCCACTGCCCATACAGACCGCGCATCCAGGCGGCGACATCCATGCCGTAGACCCGGTCGAGGTTTGCAGGCGTCAGAACATCCTTCGCCTGACCGAGCGCGACCTGGCGGCCCTGGTCCATCAAAAGCGCATCCGTGCCGAAGGCACGCGCGAGAGACAGATCGTGTACCACGCTTACGACGGCGCGGCCCGGCGATTGCAGCCACTGGCCGATGAGGGCGAAGATCTGCTTCTGATAGATGAGGTCGAGATGGTTTGTCGGCTCGTCGAGCAGCAGGAGCTTCGGGTCCTGCGCGAGAACCTGCGCGAGGAACGTGCGCTGCAGCTCGCCGCCGGAGAGCGTGAGAACTGACTGCCGCCGCTTGTCCTGCAGGCCGGTCAGCGTCAGCGCGCGCTCGACATGCTCCGCGTCCTCGATCTGGCTGCGGCCGAGCAGGCCGCCGGAATAGGCGAAGCGCCCGAGCCGCACGACCTCCTCGACCGTGAAGCCGTAGCCGACAAAGTGGTTCTGCGACAGAACGCCGATGGCCCGCGCGCGGAGCGCGGGCTTCATTTTTGCCGCATCCTGCCCTTCAAACAGGACGCGGCCGGTATACGGCGTACCCTGCGTGACGGCGGCGAGGGCGGTGGATTTCCCGGCCCCGTTCGGGCCGGCGATCATGAGCCACTGTCCCTCGGAAACGGAGAAGGAGAGCGAATCGACGATCTGCTTTGTTCCGTACCGCACCGAAAGACGGTCGACCTTAAGCATCGGCATGTCAATGCTCCTTTCTCGACTGATAGAAGATCACGACGAATACGATCGCGCCCACAAAGCTCGTGACCACGCCGATGGGCAGCTCCAGCGGGTTCAGGAGGATGCGCGCGATGAGATCAGCCAGCATCAGAAAGACCGCCCCGCCGAACATCGACGCGGGGAGCAGCCGCTTGTGGTTCGGGCCGACCAGCATGCGCGCCATATGCGGCGTGACGAGGCCGACAAAGCCGATCGTCCCGCCGACGGACACGCACACACCGATGAGCACCGAAACCATCACGAGCAGCACGAGCTTCGCCCGCTTCACATCCACGCCGATCTGCCGGGCGTTGTCCTCGCCGACGGCAAAGGCATTTAAGATCTGCGCGTGCAGCACAATGACTGTCCCGCAGACCAGAAGAGCCCCCGCCAGCACGGCGGCGTTCTGATACGTGCTGCCGCTCAGGGAGCCCATCGTCCAGAACGTGATGCGCTGCACCTTATCGGCGGCAAAGGTGATAATGATGCTCATGATGCTCGAGACGAACATGGAAAAGATCACGCCGATCAGGATGATCGTGTTCGTCGACAGCGAGCGGTCGAGCTTGTAGGAAAGGGCGAGAATGATAAGAAGCGATAGAAATGCAAATACGATTGCCATACCCATCGTCCCTGCGAACGGCAGCCCCGGCAGCGTCACGCCGAAGGCGATGGCAATGACCGCGCCGAGCGACGCGCCGGACGAGACGCCGAGTGTCGAGCCGTCAGCCAGCGGGTTTTTAAGGAGCCCCTGCATCGCCGCGCCCGCCAGCGACAAAGCAGCGCCCGTCAGCGCCACGCACAGAACGCGCGGCATGCGGATAGGCAGGATGGACGAAACGAGGCCCGCGGGCGGCTCACTGCCCGTGAGTCTGGCCGCAAAATAGGACAGCGTGTCCGCAAGCGGGATGCGGACGCTCCCCACACAGACGCAGAGGCACAGCACGGCCAGCGTCACGAGCGTAAAGAGCAGGTATTCCCAGAGCCTGAACGTTTCGTGGTACCGGCGCATGCTGTGCCTCCTGTTTATTTCAATTATTTCGCGGTTTATTCGCCGCAGACAAAGTCATACATGGCCTTCGCGCCGTCGGCAAGACGCGGGCCCGGGCGGGACAGCTCGTTGTTCTGCAGATTCAGGATCTTGCCGTCCTTGACAGCCGTCACGTTTTCCCAGCCGGTGCGGGAGAGGATCTCTTCCTCCGGCGTCGGGCCCTCGCCATAGTACATGGAGATGGTCACGATATAATCCGGATTGCGCTCGAGCACCTGCTCTTCGGAGATCTCGCCCCAGCCGGTCACGTCGGCAAAGCAGTTGGTCAGACCCAGCATCGTGGCGATTTCGTCCATGAACGTGCCGGAGCCGGCCGTCCAGAGGCCGTACTGCAGGGGAGAAACCTCAAAATAAACGGTCTTTGTGCCGTCCAGTGCGTTCGCCTTGATCTCGTCGAAGGTCTTCTGCATGCTCTCAACGATGGAAGCGGCCTCCGCCTGCTTGCCGGTCAGCTCGCCGATCATGTTGATGGCGGTGTAGGTGCCCTCGATATCCTGCGCGTCGCTCACGACGACGTGGACGCCCGCGGCCTCAAGCTGCTGCACCTGTTCCTCGGTCTGGGCCATGGTGCTCATGAGAAGTACCTGCGGCTCCAGCGCGATGATCTGCTCAATGTTCGTGTCATAGCCGGACTGGACAGACGGAACATCCAGAACCTCGGCCGGATAGTCGCAGTATTCACCGCGGCCGACCAGCAGATCGCCGGCGCCCAGTGCGTAGAGGATCTCGCAGTCGGAGGCGGTCAGCGCGACGACACGCTCTGCGGGTGCGTCCAGCGTGATCTCGCGGCCGGTCATGTCGGTCAGCGTGACGGCTTCGGAGGCTTCCTCCGCTTCCGGTTCTTCCGCAGGAGCGGCTTCCTCGGCGGGGGCGGTCTCTTCCGCTTCCGGGGCCGTCTCGGTCTGTGCGGGCTCTTCCTGTGCAGGCTCCGTCTTCGCGGCGCAGCCGGTCAGCACGGCCAGCAGCATTACCGCCGCCAGCAGCAGGGCAAGAAGTTGATTCTTTCTCATAGTAGTTCTCCTTTTTTGTTTTTCCATACAAAAAGGCTCTTCCCGGCGGGAAGAGCCTGAACGTGTGTCCGCATCCTTTGTGCAGGCACGCCAGAGCGCTCATTCCCAGAAGCTCGCATACGTGACCAGGTCTCCCGGCTCTGCATCCTCCTACTAAGACCCCTTCCCGCCGTGAGGCAGTGGCAACGGTCTGTTCGTCCGCATTACGGTTACTGGGTTAGCCCGGGCCTTGCACCCGGTTCCCCCGGTGAAACGTTCACCGGCGCTTTCGCGCAGAAACGTATGGTATGGAATTGTGCCTACATTCTATCCGCGAACGCGGAATTTGTCAAGCTATCCGCGCGTGTCCTGATAGTCTGACGGACTTTTTCCGGTAATTTTCTTAAAGGTACCCGAAAAATACGCGATATCGCGGTAGCCGCAGGCCTCCGCGACCTCGTAGACCTTCAGCCTTCCCTCGCGCAGCAGCGCCATAGCCTTCTGGATGCGGCAGCGCGTGAGATACGCGCCGAGCGTCATATCCGTTTCCTTCTTGAACAGATGGCTCAGATGCCCTTCGCTGAGGCCCAGCTGCGCTGCTGCCTGACCGACGGAGAGCTCGCTGCTGCCGCAGTTCTGCTCGAGATAACCCATGGCCTCGCGCACATAGCGGCTCTTGGGGCCGGCCTTCACGCCGGGGAGCGGCTCCGGCTGCGGAGCGGCCTGCGCGGCGATGCGCTTCTGCAGCGCCAGAACGGCGTTTTCCAGATCGCCGTCGTGAAAGGGCTTGAGCAGAAAGTCCACCGCACCCAGACGGATGGCCTGCTGCGCGTAGGCGAACGAATCATAGGCGGTCAGAATGATGACATACGCGCGGCTGCCCGCCTCGCGCAGCCGCCGCACCATTTCCAGCCCGTCCATCTTCGGCATTTTCAGATCCGTGATGATGAGCGTCGGACGGCAGTCCTCCGCAACGGCGAGCGCCTGCTCGCCGTTGGCGGCCTCGCCGACCACGATGCAGTCCAGCGCCGCCCAGTCTACCGCCATGACGATGCCTTTGCGGATCATTTCCTCATCCTCTACGACCATTACCCGCATCATGTGCCGGGCCCTCCCTTCGCGGGCAGCTGCGCGAGGATACACGCGCCGCCGCCCTCCGGATTTTCAAGACACAGACCGAACGCATCGCCGTAATGCTTGCGCAGGATCGTGTCTACATTGAACAGTCCCAGATGCCCTGTCTGCGTTTCCGGCGGCCTGTATGGCCCAAGAAGCTCCGGCGGGAAGCCGCAGCCATTGTCCCGGACGCGGATCTCCAGCACGTTCTGCGCCGTAAGCGCCGCCGTGACGGAAAGCTCGCCGTGCTCCACGCCGGAAAGGCCGTGCAGAATGGCGTTCTCGGCCAGCGGCTGCAAAAGCATCTTCGGGACCATGCACGAAAGCAGCGCCTCGGGCACGGATTCTGTGTACGAAAAGCTCTCCGACAGGCGGATGCGCTGAATTTCGACGTACCGGTTCAGAATTTCAAGCTCCCGCCGCAGGGGGACGAATTCGTCCGGCGTGATGCAGAAGCGCAGGATATCGGCCAGATTTGTCGACATCAGCGCCACCTGCGGCACCTGATTGATCTTGCTGATCCACTTCATCGTGTCGAGCGTGTTGCACAGAAAATGCGGGTTCAGCTGCGCCTGCAGCATTTGAATCTGCGCGCGGTTAAGCGCGCGCTGGTTTTCCAGCAGCGCCTGCTGGTTGTGCCGGAGGGCAACGACCATGGTGTTGAACTGCTGCGCAAGCTCGCCCAGCTCGTCGTGCTGGCCGGCGGGGACGGGGACCTGCACGTCCAGATTGTTTTTGCCAACCTGCCGGATGGCGTGGTGCAGCCTGCCGATGGGCTGGAAGACCTGACGGCTCAGCTGCAGGCTGAGCACGACGCTTAACCCCACGCAGGCCAGCGCGCACAGCGCGCTCACCGAATATAAAAGCCGGAGCGTCCCGGCGCTGAGCGGCTGCGGCTGCTGCAAAACAAGATACAGTCCTGTTTCCGTGTGCTGCCGCACGGTATAGGAAACGGCGTCGGACAAGCCCGTGAGCGCTTTTCCGGACAAAAGCTGCCCGCGCAGCGCGTCGGCAAGGCTCTGCGTCTGCGCCGGCTGCGTGCAGTAGACCGGACGCCAGCGCGCGTCGAGCAGCAGAAGCTCATTCTGCGCGCCCGCGGTGCCGCCGAGCAGCGTCCGCAGCTGCGTTTCCAGCATGCCGATGGTGAGATACCCGACCGGCGCGCCGTAGCGGTCGGTCAGGAGCATCGCCGCGCGCAGCAGCGGCTCGTCCGTGTCCGTCGGGTCCTCCAACGCGCTGCACACCAGAACGCCTGCTCCGGCGCAGGCCGCCTCGTATAAAAGCCCCCAGTTGGTCGGCAGCGACCGGCTCTCGGGCGCAGCCTGCGTCGAATAGCGCCAGCGGCCGCTGATGTCGTAAAGATCGAAGCGCGCAAAGCTGCGCACGGACTCCGTCGCGTCAAACAGCTGACTGTAGACCGCTGCGTCCTCCGCCTCCGCGTCAAACAGCGCCTGCGCGACGAGCGGGTCGCGCTGCAAAGAGGCGGCTGTCTGCAAAAAGCCACTGTGCAGCGTGTCGAGCGCTTCGCAGGAGGCAGCCAGCTGCTGCTGGGCCGTCTGCTGGGCGTTGGACGTCATGCGCAGGCGGAAGATCTGCAGCAGCAGACCGGAGCACAGCAGCATCGGCACGAGCGACACGGCCAGAAACGCCGCGTTCAGCCGCTGCCGGAAGGAGGAAAAGTGAAGCAGCTTCATTGTTCCTCCTCCGTTCCGAGGTAAAAGGCCCAGCTCATCAAAATCGCCTCGCGGTTCTCGCTCGCCCGGCTCACGTCATACGCAACCTGCCGGATGGCAGACAGCTCCGGCAGCTGGCTCGCGGGGCGCACGGCGCTGTGCCCCGCGCGGCGGTAAAAATCGGTCTGCAAAAGCTGCTGCACGTCATAGCTGACGGCAAAATCGAGAAACAGCTTCGCGTTATCGGGGTGCGGCGCATTTTTCAGCGCGGCGCAGCCGTCCGGCACGCAGCTCGTGCCGTCCGACGGATAGACCATGGCGATCCCATCTCCGGCGGCGATGCGCTTGCGCGCGGTCTCCTCGAGCGTGATGCCGGCGAGCGCTTCGCCGTTCGCAACGGCGGAAATGATCGCGCCCGAGCCGGACAGGAGCTTTCCGTCCAGGTTTTCCGCGAACGCACGCAAAACCTCGTCTTCATCGCCGCCCAGCGCGCAGAGCATCGTCACGAGCGCGGTATAGCTTGAGCCGGAGACGGACGGATCCGCGAAGGCGATCTTCCCGCGCAGCGCAGGCTCCAGAAGATCAGCCCAGCAGGAAAGCTGGCCGGGGGAGAGGAGCTTCGGATTGTAGACCAGCACGACCGGCAGCGAGGAAAACGGCGTCCAGCTGTCGTCCGCCGCGCGGTACTGCGGCAGAATCTGCGCCGCGTCCCGGCAGACGTAAGGCTCAAACAGCGTGCGGCAGGCCTCGAGACTCTCCACGCCGCCGCCGAACATCACGTCGGCCTGCGGCGCGTCCTGCTCCTGCTGCAGCCGCTCGAGCAGCTCGTTCGTGCCGCCCTGTACGACCTCGACCCAGATGCCGGTGCGCGACTCAAACTCCTTGACGATCGGCCACCAGACCTCCTTTTTGTGCGAGGTGTAAAGAACCAGCCGCTCGGATTCGTCCGGCGCATATGCGGCCCCGTCCTGCGCGGCGGGCGCGCAGCCGGTCAGAAAGGCGAGCAGTATCAATAGTATCAGAATGTGTTTGTGTTTCATGGCGCTCCTGTCCTGTGCAGATACGAAATTTCCTGTGATTTTGCCCTGATTATAGCACAACTCCGGCCGGGTTTTCATCGATATTTTTAAATTATCGCAGAGAATCACAAATAATCGCAGATTTGTCCCCTGTTCTTTTGTGCAGAAGCACCGTAAAATGGGAGCATACGATGCAGAGCGTCCCTCCGGACGCTGCTCGGATCAAATTTTATCAGGAGGAATATCAGAATGAAGAAGATTCTTGCGCTTCTGCTGGCTGCTGTGATGGTTCTGTCCATGGCTGCCTGCGCCGCCGCTCCGGCGACGACCCCGGCTGACACGCCCGCTCCCGCAGAAGACACCCAGACGACCGAAAATACCGAAACCGCCGAGGCTCCCGCAGAGGAAACGCCCGCTGCCGAGCCCGAAAACCTGACTGCGACCCAGCAGATCATCAAGGAAGCCGAAGGCATGACGCTTGAAGAGCTCGCCAAGAAGGCCATCGAAGAGTCCAACGGCAAGATGTTCTACGGCGTCGGCAACTCCAGCCGCGGCAAGAGCGCCCTGCCTCTGTTCATCGAGTATCTGCAGTCCATCGACCCCAGCTACTCCATGGAGTTCGAGTGGCAGCAGCCCAAGAACAACAAGATCTTCGATCAGCTGACCGCTGACTCCCTGAAGGGCACCGGCACGTTCGCCATGACCCTCATCCAGGACGGCAACCAGATCGAGAGCAAGATGGTCCAGACCGGCATCCTTGACACCTTCATCCCGAAGGACTGGGCAGACGCCAACGGCACCACCGCCGACGCCTACACCGGCTTCCTGCCGCTGCAGACGCTCAACAAGGTCTTTATGTACAACTGCGTGGGCGATAAGACCTACGACAACTGCTGGGACTTTGTCGCCGAGGGCGAGCATGGCCTGTTCATGGACATCGACTCCGAGATCGTCGGCAAGAACTTCCTGTACATGCTGACCCGCGACGACTATGCTGCATGGCTGAAGGAGTCCTATGAGGCTCTGTCCGCCGACGAGCAGGCATACTTCCAGCCCACCATCACCGCAATGGAATCCGAAGCTGCCGACCTTGGCCTCGGCGCTGACGGCGCTTACGCGCTGGCATGGATCAAGCTGTGGGTCGAAAGCTACAACGCCCAGACCGACGACGGCCCCATCTGCAACACCCTTGTCGACGCTTCCGCGAAGGATCAGTTCGGCCTTCTCGTCTACTCGAAGCTCCGCTCCGTTGAGGAGTCCAGCTCCGTCTCCGTCAACAACATCAAGGTTGCCGCGTATGAGGACGGCTATCAGGGTATCGGCGGCTATGGCTACTGCCATTACCTGTTCGTCACCGACAACTCCCCGCTGCCCTGGACGGCATGCGCCTTCATCGCCTACATGACCTGCACCGCCGACGGCTTCTCCGCCTGGGGCAAGGACATGGGCGGCTACTCCTCCAACCCGACGGTTGCCGAGGAGACCGAGGCCAACTTCCATCACTCCATCGGCGGCATGGCCGAGGACGGCACCACCGTTGAATTCGCAGCCAAGAACGACCGCGGCTACGAATGGTGGACCACCAACGGCAAGCTCGTGCTCGAGGATCCGGAATACTGCGCAGACGTTGCCTTCACCGTCGGCAGCTGGATCGAAATGCTGAGCAAATACTCCGCTGGCTAAACCGTAATTCCGCACCTTTACCGGCGCCCCTGGATGCGCATCCAGGGGCGCCTTTGCAAAAACACACCCCGTCATCCGCCCTTCAAACCTGAGAAAAGAGGAGGAAGCCATGAGCCGACCCACTACCCTCCGCGCAAGCAGAACGACCATTGTGCTCAATAAGGTCAAGACCTTCTTTTCCAAGCCGCACAACGTCATTCTGCTGCTGCTTGGCATTGTCCTGACCTTTACCACGGTCGCGCCGATCGTCGCCATCGTGGAAGATACCTTTAAAATTCACGCCGGTACCATCGACGCCCATCTGACCGGGCAGGCGTCCGGCTATACGACCGTCAATTACACCGACCTTTTCACCAGCCGCATGGCAAAGACGAATCTGTGGACGCCGCTTCTCAATACGGTGCTCCTTGCCGTCGGCACGTGCGTGGTGTCCATTCTCTACGGCGGGCTGTTCGCGTTTTTAATTACGCGCACCGATCTTGCGTGGAGAAAATATCTGAGCTCCATCTTTATTTTCCCGTACATTATGCCGCAGTGGACGCTGGCCGTCGTGTGGCAGAACCTGTTTAACTCCAACGCCGTCACCGGCACGTCCAACGGTTTGCTTGCCGCCCTCTTCGGCGTCAACATGCCGATGTGGTGGTGCAAGGGCCTGTTCCCGAGTCTGATGGTTCTGGGCCTTCACTACGCGCCGTTCGCATATATCCTCATCGGCGGCATTTTCCGCAACATGGACGCGAATCTGGAAGAGGCCGCGACCATTCTGGATACGCCCAAGTGGAAGACCATGTTCCGCATCACGCTCCCGATGGTCAAGCCCGCGATTCTGTCCACCATCCTGCTGGTTTTCGGCAGCGCGATGGGCTCTTATCCGGTGCCGCATTATCTGGGTCTGAGCACGCTGTCGACCAAGTATGTCTCGATGAACTCCAAGTATACGGGCGAGGCGAGCATTCTTGCCATCATCATGATGGTTTTCGGCGTGGCGATCATGCTCCTGAACCAGCTTTCGCTCAGAAGCCGCAAAAATTACACGACTGTCACCGGCAAGTCCGGCCAGATCTCCAAAATTACGCTCGGCAGGACTGGCCGCGTCATCATCGCCCTGATTCTTGTGATCCTCACGTTCTTCACGAGCATCTTCCCCATCATCTCCTTCGCATTCGAGACGTTCCTGCCGAACCCGGGCGACTATTCATTCCTGTACACGGGCGATGCGTCGAACCTCACGACCAAGTGGTGGGTCACGTCGGAGAACGTCACCGAAAACGGCATGTACGGCCAGAAGGGTATCTTGTATAACGAGACGATCTGGCGGGCGTTCAAGGGAACGATCCTTGTCTCCGTGGCCTGCGCGCTGCTGGCCGGCTCCATCGGCACGATGATCGGCTACGCTGTCTCGAAAAACCGCCGCAGCCGCTGGGCGAACTATGTGAACTCCGTCGCGTTCCTGCCGTATCTCATGCCGTCCATCGCTGTGGGCGTCGCGTTCTTCATCCTGTTCTCGACCGAGAAGCTGAACCTGTTCAATACGTATACGCTGCTGATTATTGCCGGCACAGTCAAGTATATCCCGTTTGCCAGCCGCAGCAGCCTCAACTCCATGCTTCAGCTGTCGGGCGAAATCGAAGAGGCGGCCATCATTCAGGACATCCCGTGGATCAAGCGCATGACCCGCATCATCATCCCCATCCAGAAATCCTCGATCATTTCCGGCTTCCTGCTGCCGTTTATGACGTGCCTGCGTGAGCTGTCGCTGTTCATGCTTCTGTGCGTGCAGGGCTTCATCCTCTCGACAACGCTGGATTACTTCGACGAGATGGGCCTCTACGCATTCTCCAGCGGCATCAACCTGATCCTGATCGTGACCATTCTGGTCTGCAACACCCTCGTCAACAAAATCACGGGCGCAAGCCTCGACAAAGGAATCGGAGGATAAAGCCATGCCTGAAATCAAACTTGAACATATCACCAAGCGCTGGGGCAAATTCTATGCCGTCGAGGATCTGAACCTCGTGATCGCGGACAATGCATTTGTCACGCTGCTCGGTCCGTCCGGCTGCGGCAAGACCACGACGCTGCGTATGATCGCAGGTCTGGAAACGCCGACGAGCGGCCGCATCACCATCGGCGACACCGTCGTCTTTGACAGCGACCTCGGCATCAACGTCCCGGCCAACAAGCGCAAGGTCGGCTTCCTGTTCCAGAACTATGCGCTCTGGCCCAACATGACCGTCTATGAAAATATCTCCTTCGGCCTGTCCAACATCAAAGAGCCGATGGCGAAGATCGACTTTGAGGCGAAAAACGCCGCGCGGCTGGCAGAAATTCTGAAAACGCCCGCCGAGGTCGCTTCCGTACTCGAAGAGTGCCGCGACAAGGACGGAAAGCTGGAAGAAAAGAAGGCCGTTCTGAAGCTGATCGACGCCTTTACGCTCTCGCAGTATACGGCAAAGAAGCTGTTTGACTATCATCTGGAATCCAAGCAGGACTGCCACGCCGAGATCGCCGCGCTCGAAGCGAAGGCCGAGGCCGCGCACAAGACCGCGCAGGCCTCCGGCTGCACGCTGGACGCGGAATACCGGTACTGCAAGGAAGGCGAGCCCGTTCTGCAGATGCGCAAGCTGACGAAGGAGGAGATCGACCTGACTGTCCGCCGCGTCAGCCGTATCGTCAAGATCGGTATGTTCATGGACCGCTATCCGGCAGAGCTCTCCGGCGGACAGCAGCAGCGTGTCGCCATCGCCAGAACGCTTGCGCCGGAGCCCACGGTGCTGTTCATGGACGAGCCGCTGTCGAACCTCGACGCGAAGCTGCGTCTGGAGATGCGCTATGAGCTGCAGCGCCTGCACGTCGAGACGGGCTCCACCTTCGTCTATGTCACGCACGACCAGATGGAGGCCATGACGCTCGCAACCCAGATCTGCCTCATCAACAACGGCGTTCTGCAGCAGTACGAGGCGCCGCTGGATGTGTACCATCATCCGGCAAACCTGTTTGTCGCCGACTTCGTCGGCAACCCGTCCATTAACTTCGTCGAGGTCAAGGGCAGACAGGCCGCCGACGGCTCCGTTTCCATGACCATGCTCGGCGGCGTGCAGGCGGTGTTCCGTCCGAAAAAGCCGGTTGAGCTTGCCGCGTGGTTTGAAGCGCGCGACCGGGCAGAGGCCGAACAGGCTGCCGCGCTCCGGGAAAAGGCGAAGGAAAAGGGCTACGTCGAAAAAGGCAACAAGGACGAGGTCTTCCGCTATCATATTGCCAAGGTCGACGAGGAGGACGATTCGCTTCAGGATGCGCCCGAGATCACAAACGAGGATCTTGTGCTCGGCATCCGGCCGGAGTTCCTTGACATCGCCGACAGCAGCGATCTGCGCGGCGAAATTTACGGCGCCATGCCCACCGGCATGGAATCGACCATCAAGGTCCGCGTCGGCGGCTTTTTGCTGACGGGTGTGATTTTCGGCAGCTCACTGTTCACCATCGGCACCGAGGTCCCGCTGTCCGTCACCGGCGACCAGATCATGCTCTTCGACCGGAAATCCGGCCGCTGCATCACGTCGGGCAGTCTGACGTTCTGAGAAGTAACTTACAAGAAGGGGCAGCCTCCGGCAGCCCCTTCTTTTTTGCCTTGTCCTTGCCGCGTGCGTTTTTTACACATCTTCTCCCGCTTGCCTATTGCCAATTCCGGCTGTTCTGTGCTAAACTGGATTGAATTTTCAGGAGAAACAAACACAGGAGTGTGAATCATGAGTCAGGAACCGAAACACAACGAAGAGGGCTTCATGTATAAGCTTGCCAGCTTTATTGTCGACAAACGGAATCTGATCTTTCTGATCGTCGCCATCGGGCTGGTGTTTTCCGTGTTCTCACGGAACTGGGTGCAGGTGGAGAATCAGCTTTCGGCATATCTGCCGAAGGATTCGGAGACGTATCAGGGCCTGCATCTGATGGAGGATGAGTTTATCACCTTCGGCACGGCAAAGGTCATGCTCGTCAACGTGACCTATGACGAGGCGCAGGCCGTGTCCGAGCGGATTGAAGCCGTCGACGGCGTGCAGAGCGTCACGTTTGACGACACGAAGGAACACTATACCAACGCCTCCGCGCTCTACAATATTACCTTCGACTATTCCGAGACGGACGAGATGTGCGAAACGGTCATGAATCGGGTCGAGGACGAGCTGTCCGGCTATGACATGTACGTCTCGGCGACCTTCGGCGATACGGCGTCCAAGACGCTGGCGCAGGAAATCGGCGTGATCGTCATCATCGTGGCGATCGTCGTCGTGTCCGTGCTGATTCTGACCTCGCAGACCTATGCGGAGGTGCCGGTGCTGCTCATTACGTTCATCGCGGCCGCGCTTTTGAACATGGGCACGAATTTCCTGCTCGGCACGATCTCGTTCGTGTCAAACTCCGTTACCATCGTGCTGCAGCTGGCGCTGTCGGTGGACTACGCGATCATTTTCTGCAACCGCTATAAGGAGGAGCACGAAAAGCTTCCCACCCGCGAGGCCGTTATTGTCGCGCTGAGCAAGGCTGTGCCGGAGATCTGCGGCAGCAGCCTCACGACCATCGGCGGCCTCGTCGCGATGCTGTTTATGGAGTTCCGGCTGGGCTTCGACCTCGGCATCTGCCTCATCAAGTCCATTTTCTTCTCGCTGTTCGCGGTGTTCTTCCTCATGCCGGGCCTTCTGATGCTCTTCGGCAAGAAGATCGACGCCACGCGGCACAAGAACTTCGTTCCCAAGATTCCGTTCGTCGGCAGATTCGCGTATGCGACGAAGAAGATCATTCCGCCCATTTTCCTGGTGATTATCATCGGTGCCATGCTCTTCGCAAACAACTGCCCGTATGTCTACGGCTTCAGCTATCTGGAGACGACCAAGCGCTCGGAGCAGCAGATCGCGGACGATCTGATGGACGAGACGTTCGGCTCGACGAATATGGTTGCCGTTGTGGTCCCGGCGGGGGATTACACGGCGGAGAAGAAGCTGCTGGACGAGCTCGGAACCTACGACGAGGTCAACTCCACGCTGGGCCTTTCCAACGTTGAGGCCATGGGCGGCTACATGCTGACCGACGCGCTGACGCCCCGGCAGTTTTCCGAGCTGACCGACCTTGATTACGAGGTCGCGGAGCTTCTTTACGCGGCCTATGCCGCCGACGGCGGCAATTACGGCAAGATCATCGGGGGGCTTCCCAATTATTCCGTGCCGCTGCTCGACATGTTCACCTTCCTCTACGGCGAAATGCAGGACGGTTACGTTTCGCTCGACGCCGATATGACCGAGACGCTCGAAAGCGCCTATTCGCAGATCACCAACGCGCGCAAACAGCTGCAGTCCGACGACTATACCCGCATGCTCGTCTATCTGAATCTGCCTGTGGGCGGCGATGAAACCTATGACTTCCTCGACCAGATGCGCCTTGTCGCGCGGAAATACTACCCGGACGGCGATGTGTACGTTGTGGGCGATTCCTCGTCCGAGCAGGACTTCAAGACCTCGTTCTCGCGTGATAATGTCGTCGTGTCGGTTCTGTCCATTCTGATTGTTCTGGTCGTGCTGCTGTTCACGTTCAAATCCGCGGGAATCCCGGTGCTGCTGATTCTGGTTATTCAGGGCAGTATCTGGATCAACTATGGTATCCCGACCATCACGAACAGCCCCCTGTTCTTCCTGAGTTATCTGGTCGTCTCGTCCATCCAGATGGGCGCAAACATCGACTACGCCATTGTCACGACCAGCCGCTTTATGGAGCTCAAGGACAAGATGCCCAAAAAGGACGCGATCATCGAGACGATGAACCTGTCCTTCCCGACGATCATCACCTCGGGCCTTATGATGGCCATTGCCGGTATTCTCATCGGACAGATGACCTCCAACGCCGCCATCGCCGGTATCGGCGACAGCCTCGGCCGCGGTACGATCATCACGATCATCATTGTCATGTTTATCCTTCCGCAGATCCTGCTTCTGGGCGAGAAGGTCATCGACAAGACCGCGTTTGATATGCCCTCTGCCGTCTCCTCGCACCAGTCCTCCGGCCGTGTGCGCATCGACGGCATGGTGCGCGGCGAAATTCATGGTCAGATCAGCGGCGTCGTCCACGCAGTTGTGGATGGGGACGTCAAGCTCAGCCTGCTCTCCGGCACGGCGGAACCGGATACGCCGCCTGATGGGGCCGGTACGCCGGAAGAACCGGCGGCAGCGGAAAAGGAGGATGCAGAGCATGAATAACCACAGAACGCTCCGAACCCGCACGGCGGCCCTGCTGCTTGCGCTGGCGCTTTGTCTCACGATTCTTCCGGCAGCTGCGGCAGACGGCACGCAGACCGTCTGGCTGGACTCTGCGGCCGATTTTGCTGCGTTTGCAAAAAACTGCTCGCTCGATACCTGGTCGCAGGGCAAGACGTTCGTCCTGCGCGCGGACATTTCGCTCGCCGGTGTGGACTTTGCGCCCGCCGTATCCTTCGGCGGTTCGTTTGAAGGAGGCGGGCATACCATCTCCGATCTTGATCTCACAGAAAACGCCAGCCCTGCCGGGCTGTTCGGCACGATTCTGGCCGGCGGCAGCGTGGAAAACCTGAATGTTGCGGGCTCCGTGGCTGCGGGCGGCGATAAGATCGCCTGCGGCGGCATCGCGGGCGAGAATTACGGCAGGATTGTCCGCTGCACGTTTACCGGCATGGTGCAGGGCGATACGCAGATCGGCGGCATCGCGGGCCGCAATCAGGTCTCCGGGCAGATTGTCAGCTGCTCGTTTGAAGGAAAGGTGCAGGGCACGACCGCCACGGGCGGCATCGCGGGCCAGAACGCGGGCATCATCCGCCACTGCACGAACAGCGGCAGCGTCAACATCAACAATGTCGACGCCGCGCTGAGCCTCAGCGATATTCAGATCGACACGACGCTGGACCTTGCCAATCTTGCCACAGCGCAGACCTTCCTCACGACCACCGCCACCGGCGGCGTCGCGGGCAGGAACACCGGCATGATCGCGGGGTGCAAAAATACCGGCACGGTCGGCTATGAGCATGTCGGCTACAACGTCGGCGGCATCGCGGGCGTGACGAGCGGGTATCTGCTGAACAACACGAATTCCGGCACGATCTACGGACGCAAGGACGTCGGCGGCATCGCCGGTCAGGTCGAGCCGTATGTTGCCGTGACCGTCTCCGAGAGCACGAAGGAGCAGCTGCAAACCCAGCTGCAGGAATTGAAAACGCTTACCGATCAGGCGACCGCCGACGCGGGCGGCGCGGCAAGCGACCTCGGCGCGCAGCTGGCCGGGATGGGCTCCTATCTTGACAGCGCGGCCAACGCGGCCAATAACCTCCGCGCGACCGCGACCATCGACGCGGGCGCACTGGCAAACGGCGGCGTGAGCGGCGGAGCAGACCTCACCGTCGGGGATGCCTCGGCGGGCATCGGCGCCGTTATCGGCGCGGGAGCGGACGGCGGCGTCAGCGTCGACACCCATCCGCTGGAGATCGAGGGCCATAAGGACGCCGGAATCGGCGCGGGCGTGGGCGGATATCTCGATCCGTCCGACATTTCGATCTCCGGCGGCACGGACGGCTCCGGCGCGCTCAGCGCGTCGCTGCAGATGAACGCGGACGCCTCCATGCCGGAGCTGGCAGGCGCTCTGAGCGGCATGGGCGCGCAGATGCGCGCCATCGGCTCGCAGGCAGCGAGCATGTCCGGGACGCTTCAGAAGGACGTGCAGGCCATCAGCGACAAGCTGGACGAGATCAGCACGACCGTCTTTGACGCCATGGACAGTCTGGAAAACCGCGATCTTGTGACCGACGGCTCGCAGACAGACCCCGACAGCATCACCATGGGCGCGCTGCGCGGCTGTGAAAACACGGGCGCGGTGCAGGCCGACCGCAACGTCGGCGGCATCGCGGGCGCGATGGGCATGGAGGCGGGCGCTGACCCGGAAAGCGATGTCAGCAAGAGCCTGTCTTCGGCCGAGCGCAAGCAGTATGAGCTGCGCGCCGTTTTGCAGCGCTGCGTCTCCACGGGCGCGGTCACGGCCAAGAAGGACTGTGCGGCAGCCATCTGCGGCCGGATGGATCTCGGCCTGATCGACGGCTGCGAGGCCTACGGCAGCGTCGAGAGCAAGAGCGGCGACTATGCCGGCGGCGTCGCGGGCATGTGCAGCGCGGTGATTGAAAACTGCTGGGCAAAGTGTACGCTTTCCGGCGGCCGCTATGTCGGCGGCATCACCGGCACGGGCGTGACGGACGGCGTAAGCGGCAGCGGCAGCACCGTCTCCGGCTGCGTGTCGCTTGTGTCCATCACCGGTTATTCGCAGTACGCGGGCGCAGTCAGCGGCAGCAGCGCGGGCGCGTTCGCAGATAATGTGTTCGTCTCCAACACGCTTGCGGGACTCGACGGTGCAAGTATCGCCGGACAGGCGGAGCCGGTTGCATATGAAGCGCTGCTGGTAAAAGAAGCGCTGCCCGACGAGTTCCGGACCTTTACCGTGCAGTTCATCGCAAACGGCGAGGTGCTCAAGACCGTCGCGGTCAGCTACGGCGATTCCCTGCCGGACAGCGTGTACCCGGATATTCCGGAGGTCGACGGACAGTACGGCGCGTGGGACGTGCAGTCTCTTGATAACATTCACTTCGACACCACCGTGACCGCGCAGTATCACGCCAGCATCGACGCGCTCCCGAGCGACGCGCAGCGCGCCGACGGCAGGCCCGTCTTCCTGGCCGAGGGTGCGTATACGAGCGCTGACCGCCTGCAGGCCCAGCCGCAGGCCATTACGCCCGCCGCCTTCGGCGAGATCTCCGCCAGCATCCCGGAGGCCATCCGGAAATACTGCGAAAACATCGCGGACGGCCATGCGCCCGCCGCGCATGTGGCGCGTTCCGTCGTTGAGCAGTGGCAGCTCCGCCTGCCGGACGACGGCGCGGACACGCATACGATTCGCTTCCGTGCGCCCGACGGGCAGAGCGGCAAGCTGGATCTCTATGTGGAAAATGAAAACGGCGTCTGGCAGAAGGTGAAGACGACCGAGGTCGGCAGTTATCTGTCCTTCGAGGCCGCCGGGCAGACCGTGCAGCTTGCGGCGCTGTCCACGTTCCCCGTCTGGTGGGTGTGGATCGTGCTGGCCGGGCTTGCGGCGCTGCTGGTGCTGCTCATCCTTCATCTGATCCATAAGGCCGGCAAGGCCCGCCGCCGTCAGATGCAGGCGCTGCGCAAGGCCATGCAGGACGAGCAGAACGCCAATGACGCCGTCATCGGCGTCATCGACCCGGACGCGCAGGAGGAACCTGTTACGCCGGAGCAGCTGCAGAAAAAGAAGAAAACGCGCCGCATCTGGTGGATCGCCGGGATCGTGATCGTCATTCTGATCGCAGCCGGGGTTCTTATCTACCGGGCCGGCCTCAAGAGCAGCGTGGACGCGCTTCTGCTGCTGAAAAACCTCTCAGGCCGCAGAGAGCTGGACATGACTGCCTCCGTGCAGATGGACCTCGGCGACGAGACGCTGCGGACGGATGCGCGTCTGTTCCGCACACAGGCGGATGGAAACGCCATTCTCTGCATCGAGGAAAACGGCGTTGCGCTGTACTATTATGACGGCGCGATCTATCTCGAAAACGGCAGCGCCTACCGCACGAGCGGCCTGTTCCCGGATTATTCCACGCTCGGCGAGCATCTGCTCGAACTCTACAACGCGACTGACGTGACCTATGCCCGCGAGGGCGGCGAGGAGGTCTATTCCGTGACGGCCTACGGCAGCGACGCCGAGCAGGCGCTCTCGCTGCTGACGCCGACGATCGCGGACTCGCTCAGCGCAGTCGAGAGCATCGACCTGTGCATGCACGTAGAAGACGGCGAGATCCGCTCCATCGAAGCCTCCGGCAGCTGCCAGGCGGAAAACAGCGCGGGGCAGACGCAGCCGATGACCGTCTGGGCCGAGCTTACCATCCAGCCGGACGCGCAGACGGCGCACACCGTTCCCACGGCCGTGACGGACGCAATCGCGAACGGAGGCTATCAGGGAAAGCTCGAGCTGACGGAGGATCTGCTGCGCGTGCTGTCCGCCGCCTCCGAGCTCGGCGAGCGTGATCCGCTTGCCGCCCGCGTCCGGCTCAGCGCCAACTGCGGCCCCGTGATCTTCGATACGTCGCTGGACTACACCCGTACCGTAAAGGACGGAAAGACCGTCGGCTGCATCCGCGCGGGCGCGCTGGAGCTGTATTTCTCAGGCGGGACGGTTCTTTCAAAGGACGGCTCGTCCGCCGCGAACGAACAGGCGCTGGTCAAGTGCGCGGATCTGATCGATCTGGCCTACCGCGCCTGTCTGGAAGACAGCGTCACGAGCGAGCAGACAGAGACTGGCTGGCGCTATACGCTCACGCTCAGTGCCGAGCAGACGAAGCAGGCCGCCTGCGCCATCGCGCCGGAGGCGGAGAAGCTGGATGTGCAGTATCTGCCCGGAACGCTGGAGCTGGACGTGCAGGACGGCTCGATCACGGCCCTGCGTGTCACGACCGGCGGCAGCGTACAGATCGGCGTCGTCGACACGCAGGTGTCGATCTCGGCCCAGTTTGATTTCCGGACCGGCCTGACCGCGGACGACTGCGCGGTCCCGGACGCGGTACTGGAAAAGCTGTAACAGACCAACATATAGAGCGCCCCCGGTTTTCCGGAAAGGAAAACCGGGGGCGGTTTTTATCGGGATCAGTCCATTTTCTCGAAATCCGCGTCGACGGCGTCGTCGGTGAAGTCGTTGTTCGGATTCTGATAGCTGGCCGAGCCGCGGTATTCGGCGTTTGGGTCGATGTGGACGCCGGCCTCGTTCAAAAGCGCTTCCAGCTGATCGGCGGCGCTATTCATCTGCGCAGGATCCTTGGACTTGACGGCACGGCGGGCAGTCTTGACAGCCTCAGCCAGACGGGCCTTGTCCTCCTTGGAAACGTTTTTCGCATTTCCGGCCTGGAAGATCATCTGCTCGCAGCGGTCGCGGGCGGTGGCCTCGGCCTTGAGCTTTGCGTCCTCGGCGGCGTAGCGCTGCGCGTCGCGCACGGCGCGGTCAATGTCCTCGCGGCTCATGTTGCTCGAAGCGGTGATGGTGATCTGCTGGGCCTTGCCGGTGTCGAGATCCTTCGCCGAGACGTTTACGATGCCGTTGGCGTCGATGGAGAACGTGACTTCGATCTGCGGAACGCCTCTTGGCGCGCGGCGGATGCCGGTGAGCTGGAAGCGGCCGAGCTCCTTGTTCTGGTGCGCCATGGGGCGTTCGCCCTGTAAAACGTGGATGTCGACGGACGACTGGAAGCTGGAGGCCGTCGTGAAGATCTGGCTCTTGCGGATGGGGAGCGTCGTGTTGCGCTCGATGATGCGGGTACACACGCCGCCCAGCGTCTCGATGCCGAGCGACAGCGGCGTCACATCGAGCAGCAGAAGCCCCTTCACGCTGCCGGACAGAACGCCCGCCTGCAAGCATGCGCCCATGGCGACGCACTCGTCCGGGTTGATGCCCTTAAACGGAAGCGAGCCCGTCATCGACTGCACCAGCTCCTGCACCGCCGGAATGCGGCTTGAGCCGCCGACCATCAGCACCTTGCTGATCTGCGAGATGGAGACGCCGGAGTCGTTGATGGCCTGATTGACCGGCTCGCGCGTGGCCTGCACGAGATGATAGGTCAGGTCGTTGAATTTTGCCCGCGTGAGCGGGATCTCCATGTGCAGCGGCCCCTGCTTGCCGACGGCGATATACGGCTGCTCGACGGTCGTCTGCGTCATGGACGAAAGCTCGATCTTTGCCTTTTCCGCAGCCTCGCGCACACGCTGCATGGCGGCAGGGTCGCGCGTCAGGTCGATCTTCGTCTGCTTTTTGAACTCGGAGACGAGATAATCGACGATGCACTGGTCAAAATCGTCGCCGCCCAGATGGTTGTTGCCTGCGGTGGCGAGCACCTCGATCACGCCGGACGAGATATCGAGAATGGACACGTCGAACGTGCCGCCGCCCAGATCATAGACCATGATCTTCTGCGCCTGCTCTTTATCAATGCCGTAGGCAAGGGCGGCCGCGGTCGGCTCGTTGATGATGCGCTGGACATTGAGACCTGCGATCTTGCCCGCGTCCTTCGTCGCCTGCCGCTGCGCGTCGGTAAAGTAGGCCGGGACGGTGATGACGGCGTCGGTGACGGGCTCGCCCAGGAAGGCCTCCGCGTCCGTCTTGAGCTTTTGCAGGATCATTGCGGAAATCTCCTGCGGCGTGTATTTATGCCCGTCGATGGAGACCTTGTAGTTGGTGCCCATCTGGCGCTTGATGGAAGAAATGGTGCGCTCGTGGTTCGTAACGGCCTGCCGCTTTGCGATCTGGCCGACCATGCGCTCTCCGGTTTTCGAAAACGCGACGACGGACGGCGTGGTGCGCCCGCCCTCGGCGTTGGGGATGATAACGGGCTCGCCGCCCTCCATCACAGCTGCGCAGCTGTTGGTGGTGCCGAGATCAATGCCGATCGTTCTGGACATACGGAATTCCTCCTGTGAGATAGGTGCGCTCAATACCAGCTTCCGGAACCGGTGCCGGAGTCGGTCTGGGACTGGCTCTGCCCGGAATAGGTTCCGGAATCGCTGTAGCTGTAATTGCGGTAGTAATACGGGTCATAATACACGCCGCGGTATCCGCAGCTGCCGAACAGCGTGGCGACGAGCTGGATCAGCAGATAGATGCCGAGCAGCCGCACGAGAAAGCTCCCGCGGCGGCGCGTGCGGTGGTACGTCCAGCGGTAGCCGCCGGGACTGTCGTTGTCGTCCTGCTGTTCTTCCCCGGAGGAACGGTAGGTGTACCAGGTCTGCCAGCCGTTCTGGTTTGTCTGCTGCCAGTCGCTTTTCTGATCGCCGTTTTGCGAGCCCCAGAAGCCGAAGGGATCCGAAAATGGGTCGTAATACTGCGAGCCGGACTGGTTATATTGCTGCCGGGCATGCTGCTGGGCTTGCTGCTGTGCCTGCTGCTGGCGGTAGGCCTGCGGATTCTTGATCGCGTCATAGGCCGCGTTGATCTCGTTCATTTTCTGCGCAGCAGTCTTGTCGCCGGGATTCAGATCGGGGTGGTATTGCTTTGCCAGCCTGCGGTACGCCTGCCGAATTTCGTCCTCCGTCGCGTTCGGAGACACGCCCAGCACCTGATACGGATCTGTTCCCATGCAGCTCACTTCCTCTTTGTTTCGATTATGCTGATTATAACGCCTTTATTCGGGTGATTTGTGAAGCATTTATAAACGATATGCAAAAAAATCGCGGACTTCACAAAAAATGCAGCGTTCCGCAGCCCATCCGCTGCCAAAATCAAAAAACCGGCTGTCCGCACAACACAAAAAAGGCTCCCCTTGGGCTCAAGGGGAGCCTTTTTGCGCTTCCGGGCAGAATTTTTTGTTTCCGCGTAAATTTTTCTTGCGTATCGGGGAAAAGTATGGTATGATCTGTGCAA
>ERZ1034984.1475-NODE-1475-length-21981-cov-7.786692_pt1 | contig 21981 bp, 21 predicted proteins | sample MGYA00520589_ERZ1034984 | MGnify/ENA primary metagenome ERZ1034984 (study PRJEB33766, sample SAMN09781790) | gut metagenome | biome: gut microbiome | host: Homo sapiens | place: Madagascar | study: EMG produced TPA metagenomics assembly of the PRJNA485056 data... | reverse complement strand
TTAATACAGAAAAATCCTCGGCGAAAAGCCGAGGACTTTGTCTACAGTCTGAAACCCGGAAAATCCGGGTTTTTCTAAAAATGAATTACTAGAAGCATCCACAGCCGTTGTTGTTACCACATCCACCACAGCAGAAGAGTAATAAGATAATCCAGATACAGCTGTTGTTTCCAAAGCAGCTATCACCACAGCCATTGTTACCACATCCACCACAGCAGAAGAGTAATAAGATAATCCAGATACAGCTGTTGTTAAGGCAGCCTCCGTTGTTGTTTTCACATCCGCATCCACAGTTTGTTGCAGCTAAATCACTCATGTTCAAATCCTCCATAATTTTGATTACAATGTATCATATGAGAAGGGCTTGGGTGTGTTTACAGATGTTTGAAAAAAATTTTGTAAATTATTTCGTAGTCTGATATAATTTTAATATAAATATAAGAGCGGTTAAAATAATGGAATGATTATAACGAAACAGGGAGGCGTTACTATATGGATACGGTAGTAATCATAGATGATAGTAAAAAAATGATTGAAAACTATATAAGAATGTTAGAAGCCTGTAAGGAAGAAATGAACTTTAAATACTTTAAATACCCGGAAAAGGCAGTGGAATATATCCGTAAAGAAGGGGCAGCAGTGGTAGTATGTGAGTTAGATATGCCGGTTATGTCGGGAAAAGAAGTATTTGAAATGATAGATATGATTTCACCGGAAACGGTAAAAATAGCAATGACACAGGTAAAAGATATTAAGGAAACATTGGAGATTGTAAATCATAGCCGAATTTTTAAAGTGATTCTGAAACCATTCTTTTTCCCGGAAGACTTATTAGAACCCATTAAGTCGGCAATAAATTATTATAAGCTCTTAGAGAAAAGGAAAAGTAAGTCGTTACAAACCTTAACGGAAGTTAATGCACCAAGCAGAGCAAATAAACGCCTGGTAGGAGAAGGGGAGAAAAAGAAACAGATTTATTATGATATTTCTAAAACCATGAGCGGAATGATAAACGGAAATTTACAATGTGGAAATATAGAACTCTCCCGGGGCGAGAAAGAAGTGATTGCAAAGTTGATGGATGGATTATTTCAGGAATTCATGCGTTATTATATGTTTGGTGCACAGAATTATATTTTTCATATCAATTATTTAATGAATCTGTTTCATGCGCCGGACGAGCATCAGGTATTTCGATTGAAGCGTGAACATAACCAAGAATTACCAGATGAAGTTTTAAAGAAAATAGCATATACTATTTTTATTGTAGGGTATGTGGCAAAAGAAATATATGGACAATATCAGTTAAAGACAGTAATTGACAAAAAGAACGAGGGATATGTATTAGGATTGTTACTGAAAATACCGGAACAGAAGTCGGCAGAAACAATATTTGGAAAAAGAGTAACAGAAGTGGTAAGACAGGTGACCCAGAAAATGATTGACATTTTAGCAAAGAGTAGCTTGCAAGAGGTTTCGGAGAATCTGATAGCAGAGAAAATCTATTATTAAAGTGTGAAAAGGGGGTATCTTATGAATGAAATTATAAAAGAGTTATATAATATTGAGGAACGCGCAGGACAAATTGTAGAGAATACACAGTCGAAAAAGCAGGAATTAGAAAGGCGAAAACAGGAAAAAGAGGAACAAATAGAAAAAGAATTGCAGGGAGAAATGGAGGGACGACTGACAATTCTAAAAACTCAAGTGGATGAGGAAGCGGAAGAAAAGATTAAAAAAATAACAGAGAAGACAAGCCGATATACAGAACAATTGAAGCAAAAATATGAAGAAGAGGGCGACAAAATAGTACAGGCAATTTTTGAACGGATAATAGAGGTGTAGCATGGTAGGAGAATTGTTGCAATATAGTGGTTTGGTTACGAAGATAAGAGCAATGGCAGGTAGACTTTTGACCCAGGAAGAATATGAGTGTATTTTGGGATTTCAGACGGTTGACGAGACCATTGCTTATTTAAAAGAAGAAAAAACCTATGGCAAAATCTACAGTGGGCATGATGAAATAAAACACCGCGGGCAGGTAGAAGCACTGATTTATAATTCGATACGGATGGATTTTGAAAAAATTTGTCGTTTTTGTAATCCGGTGCAGCGTCAGGCAATTAAACTCTATGAACCCCAATTACAATATGAAAATGCAGCACCTGAATTAAATCAGGATTATTTTTTAAGGACGTGGAAACAAATTAATAGATTTCCTAAAAAGGACACGAAAAAGATTTTAAGAGAAGTATTTGGTACACAGATAGATTGGCTTAATATTATGTGGGTATATCGGGCAAAACGCTTTTTTAGACAGCAAGATGCTGAGATTATCCCATATATCATACCGGTTTACTATAAATTAAAAAAGACAGAGCTTCAGAATATGATAAGGGCGCAAAGTATAGAAGAATTTGAAAAAAATGTAGGAAATACAGCATACTTTAAAGGAAAAGATGCATTTTTACAGTTACAGGATGAAATTTCTTATCATCAGGTAATGCTACGAATGTATCGAAGGATTTGTAAGAAATATCCCGCAAGCCTTGCACCTGTTTTTTATTATTTGTATCAGAAAGAACAGGAGATTCAGAAACTGACAAGTATATTAGAAGGCATACGATATCAGGTGGCGAAGCAGGATATTAGAATGATTATTATGGGAAAATAATTGGAGAAGGAGGGAAACGTGTGGTTGAAAAGATGAAGCTGTTGCACATTACCGGTCCAAAAGAAGATATTGACCGGGTTATGCAACAGTATTTGTGCAGATATGAAATCCATTTTGAAAACGCAGTATCAAGTTTGGAAAAGCTAGAAAATATAACTCCTTTTGTAGAAACAAATTTTTATCGTGAGACTTATCAAAAAGGAGAAAATTTAAAAAAATATCTAGGAGAAACAAAGTCCTATTCCGATAGGACATGCACGATTCAAGAAGCAAATGAGATAATTCAAAGTGCAGATGAAAAAATAAAACCGTTCATAGAAGAACAAGAGCGATTAGAAGAAGAAAAACAGAACATAAAGCGGCGAATGACAAAGATAGCACCGTTTATTGGTTTAGACTTTGAAATCCATAAGTTAAAGGAATTTCAATTTATAGACTATCGTTTTGGCAGGATTACCGTAGAAAATTATCATAAGCTACAAACATATATTTATAAGAATCCATATACGTTGTTTTATGAATGTAATAGCGATGTTGAATATGTATGGGCAGTATATTTTGCGCCGCACATGTACATGAGTGAGCAAGAGGCAGTGTATGCATCCTTTCACTTTGAAGAAATACCGATACCGAAAGACCTAGAGGGAACACCGGGAGAGGTTTTTGCCAACGAGGCACAGAAATTAGAGGAAAATAAAATTCAATATCAAAAAATTCAGCAGGAAATACAAGAAGTATTACAGCAGCAGGAAGAACAGATAAGGATTGCATGTCATACAGTAACTGCTTATTGTGAAAATTTTGAAATACGAAAATATGCAGCATGTACCAGAAAAGAAGACGGAGAAGAAAACTATATTTTATATGGTTGGCTCACAAAAGCAGATGCAGAAAAGTTAGAACAAGAGATGGAGCAGGATGAAAAGATTCATCTGGTAGAGGAAGAAGCAGATGAAGAATTAAGTACCATGCCACCTACAAAGCTAAAAAATCCTAAGGTATTAAAGCCTTTTGAAATGTTTGTGGAAATGTATGGATTGCCGGCATATAACGAAATGGACCCAACAGCGTTTATTGCACTAACGTATACATTGATGTTTGGAATTATGTTTGGCGATGTGGGACAAGGATTGGCATTAGTGATTGGAGGTTTTCTGTTATATCGTATAAAAGGAGTTCGGTTGGCAGGAATTATATCCGTGGCAGGACTGTGGTCGATGTTTTTTGGCGTAATGTATGGAAGTGTCTTTGGATTTGAAGAATTAATTCCGGCAGTTTGGATGAAACCCATGGACAATATTATGAGTGTTTTGATGTTGGCAATTGGGTTTGGAGCTTTATTGATTTTAATTGCAATGGTATTAAATGTGATTAATGCTGTGCGAGCCAGAGAGTATGGTCGCTTGCTTTTCAATCAAAGTGGGCTCATGGGAATTATTTGTTATGGAACTGTAGCAGTATGTGCGCTTTTAATTATTTCAGGACACGGGCTTCCGGCAACTATTATCATAGGATTGGCAGTAGCACTTCCATTGGTTGCTATCTTATTAAAGGAACCGTTGAGCCATTTTATAGAGAAAAAGAAGCCAATTATGCCGGAAGGAAGTATAGTTATGTTTCTGGTAGAGGCATTGGTAGAAGTATTTGACGTAGTATTGAGTTATGCAACCAATACGATTTCATTTGTGCGTGTAGGAGCTTTTGCATTAAGCCATGCAGGAATGATGGGTGTAGTTATGACATTGGCAGGTCTGGAAAAAGGCAATCCCAACTGGATAGTCATTGTGTTGGGAAATATTTTAGTGGCGGGACTGGAAGGCTTGGTTGTAGGAATTCAGGTATTACGTTTAGAGTATTATGAGATGTTTAGTCGTTTTTATAAGGGAAATGGAAAACCATTTGTGGCATTTAACAGGAGGAAATGAATATGGTAATGAAGGTTATTATTGTGGCAATTTTATTATGTAGTATGATTATACCATTTGGTGGATTTTTACTTAGTAAAAAGAAAAAGGGCGGGCTTAAGGCAGCCCTTGCAAGTAATATATTTTTCTTTTTTGGAACGGTGGTAGTAGCGGATATCTTACTATTTAAGGGAGACGTACATGCCGCAGGCGAAGTGGCGCAGACTGCTGCAAGCGGTGAAGGGTGGCGTTATATGGCGGCTGCATTGTCAACAGGACTTTCCTGTATCGGAGCGGGTATTGCGGTGGCAAGTGCAGCAAGCGCAGCTTTAGGAGCATTAAGTGAAGATTCAGGTATTATGGGTAAGGCTTTGATATTTGTTGCGCTGGCAGAATCCATTGCGTTATACGGATTACTGATTTCATTCTCTATTTTAGGCTAGGAGGAATCAATATGAAGATGTATCTGATTAGTGATAATAGGGATACGCAGACAGGGATGAGACTAGCCGGCATAGAAGGTGTAGTGGTACATGAACGGGAAGAGTTAGAAAAGGCGTTGGAAAAGGTTTATCAGGATAGTGAAATTGGCATTTTGCTTTTGACCGAAAAGTTCGGAAGAGATTTCCCAGATTTGGTAAATGAAGCAAAAATGGGACGAAAACTTCCGTTAGTGGTAGAAATACCGGATCGTCATGGAACAGGACGAAAGGCAGACTTTATTACCGCTTATGTCAGTGAAGCTATTGGCTTGAAATTATAGGGGGAAAAGATGCAGATAAAAGAAAAATTAAAAGTGTTTCGACAATCTACTATTGAGGTGGCAAGGCAAGAAAGTAAGGCGCAATTAGCGGAATATGAGAAACAATACAAAGAAGAGTTAGAATCATTTCGCGAAAAGAAACAACAAGAGTTAGAGCATACCTTTCAATTGGAAAAGATAAGACTAATAAGAGAAGCAAATCGAAAAGTATCTACAGAAAGTATGAGGCAAAGACAGGTTTTAGAGGAATGTCAAAACGAAAAGGAAGAAAAGACATTTAAAATGGTGGAACAAAAACTTCTTGCATTTCAGCAAACAGAAGCATATGAGAACTATTTGGTTGCGCAGATAAAAAAAGCCATAGCTTTTGCAAGGCAGGAGGAAGTTGTTATTTACATTAATTCCAACGATAAAGAGAAAAAGCAACAACTGGAAGAAAGAACAGGAGTGACACTTACTGTAAGCACAGTTGATTTTGGCGGAGGAATCCGTGCAGTTATTCCTGCTAAAAATATTTTGGTGGATGAATCTTTTGCTACGAAGTTAGAACAGGAAAAGAATTCATATGTGTGTTAGCAGGAGGAACTATCTATGAAGATAATAGGAAAAATATACGGAATTAATGGGCCCATTGTAACCATGAGAGGAAATCTGGGCTTTATGATGTCTGAAATGGTATATGTGGGAGAAAAACGTCTGGTAGGAGAAGTGATTGCCTTAACGAAAGAGGTTACCACAGTGCAAGTGTTTGAAGAAACTACCGGACTTAAACCGGGTGAGAACGTAGAAGGGACAGGGAGACCACTTTGTGTTACGTTAGCACCGGGAATTTTGAATAATATATTTGATGGGATTGAACGACCACTTCAGCTTATCGGAGAAAAAAATGGTGCTTATATTCCAAGAGGTGTTACCGTAGATTTGTTAGACCGACAGAAAAAGTGGCAAGCAAAAATACTGGTAAAAATAGGAGATAAAGTAAGTGGCGGAAATATTATTGCCGAGGTTCCAGAAACCACTGCCATTGTCCATAAAGTCATGGTGCCACCAAAAGTAGAAGGAATTGTCACTAGGGTAGTTGAGGATGGAGCATATACCATAGACGACACTTTAGTTACAATTCAAACAGAAAGTGGAGAACAACAACTAAACATGACACAACAATGGCCAATCCGAATTCCCCGTCCGATTCAAAAACGATATCCGGCAGACAGACCATTGGTGACAGGTCAGCGAATCTTAGATACCTTATTCCCAATTGCCAAAGGTGGAACCGCAGCATTGCCGGGAGGATTTGGAACAGGAAAGACAATGACCCAGCATCAGTTAGCAAAGTGGTGTGATGCAGATATTATTATTTATATAGGATGCGGGGAACGTGGAAATGAAATGACAAATGTGTTAGAGGAGTTTTCGCAATTGATCGATCCGAAAAATGGAAGCTTTATGATGGAACGAACGGTGTTGATTGCCAATACCTCCAATATGCCGGTGGCAGCCAGAGAAGCAAGTATCTATACCGGATTAACATTGGCGGAATATTATCGAGATATGGGATATCATGTGGCGATTATGGCAGATTCTACATCCAGATGGGCAGAGGCATTGCGTGAGCTGTCAGGAAGATTAGAGGAAATGCCGGCAGAGGAAGGATTTCCGGCTTATCTTGCGTCACGGCTGTCAGCGTTTTATGAACGTGCAGGATATGTAGAAAACTTAAATGGAAGTGATGGAAGTGTTACTATTATTGGAGCAGTATCTCCGCAAGGAGGAGATTTTTCGGAACCGGTAACCCAGCACACGAAACGATTTGTACGTTGCTTTTTGGCATTGGATAAGTCTCTTGCTTATGCCAGACATTATCCGGCGATTAACTGGCTTACCAGTTACACAGAGTATCTCAATGACTTGGAACCGTGGTATATTGCAAATGTGGGAAAAGACTTTATTTCATGTAGAAATGAATTGATGAATATTCTTACCACAGAGAGTCGCTTAAATGAAATCGTGAAGTTAATAGGAAGTGATGTACTTCCGGATGACCAGAAATTGGTACTGGAAATTGCCAGAGTCATTCGACTGGGATTTTTACAACAGAATGCATTTCATGCGGAAGACACGTTTGTGCCAATGGAAAAGCAGCTGAAAATGATGGAGGTTATTTTATACCTTAATGAGAAGTGTCAAAGCCTTATCGGAATGGGAATGCCAATGGCAATTTTACGAGAGCAGAATATTTTTGAAAAAATAATTGCAATCAAGTATGAGGTAGCAAATAAGGAATTAGATAAATTTGAAACCTATAGACAGTTAATAGATGAGTTTTATCAGAAATTGATAGAACTGAATGCATAGGAGAATGGCTGATGGGAATTGAATATTTAGGTTTAAGTGAAATCAATGGACCGCTCATTGTACTAGAAGGGGTACAGGATGCTTTTTACGAAGAAATGGTTGAATTTGTGGTAGAAGGAAATGAAATAAAAAAAGGACGAATTGTGGCATTAGAAGAGGATAAAGCTGTGATTCAGGTGTTTGATACCACAGACAACATGTCTTTGAAAAATACCCATACCCGATTGACAGGTCATCCTATGGAAATCGGACTTTCGGAAGAAATCTTAGGAAGAACCTTCAATGGAATGGGTGTACCAATTGATGGACTTGGAAAAATAAAGCCGGAAGTGGTGCGTGATGTAAATGGACTTCCAATGAATCCATGTACCAGAGAATATCCGAGAAATTATATTCAAACAGGTATATCCGCCATTGATGGTTTAACAACTTTAATTCGTGGGCAGAAATTACCCATATTTTCGGGAAACGGGCTTCCGCATGACCAATTGGCGGCACAGATTGTAGAGCAGGCATCCCTTGGGGCTGATTCAGAAGAAGAATTTGGAATTGTATTTGCTGCTATGGGAGTGAAATATGACGTTGCAGAGTTCTTTCGCAGACGATTTGAAGAAAGTGGTGCGGCTTCTCATGTAACCATGTTTTTGAATCTCTCCAATGATTCGGTGGTAGAACGATTGATTACACCAAAGGTTGCATTAACAGCAGCAGAATATCTTGCTTTTGAAAAAAATATGCATATTCTTGTAATATTAACAGATATGACATCTTATGCAGAAGCGATGCGAGAAGTCTCTTCTTTGAAAGGCGAAATTCCAAGCCGAAAAGGATATCCGGGATATTTGTACAGTGAGTTGGCAACCTTGTACGAGAGAGCCGGAATTGTAAAAGGATGTAAGGGAAGTGTTACGCAGATACCGATTTTAACGATGCCAAATGATGATATTACCCATCCGATTCCGGACCTGACCGGATATATTACGGAGGGACAGATTGTACTGGAACGCGCATTGCATCAGAAAAATGTGTATCCGCCTATTAATGTGTTACCATCTTTATCACGTTTAATGAAAGATGGAATCGGAGAAAAATATACCAGAGAAGACCACCAGGATGTGGCAAACCAGTTATTTTCTTCTTATGCACGAGTAGGGGAAGCACGAGATTTGGCAAGCGTCATCGGAGAAGAAGAGTTATCCCCTACGGATAAAAAATACTTAGAATTTGGTACGGCATTTGAACAGCAATTTGTAGCACAGGGACAGAACGAAAATCGTTCTATGGAAGAAACTTTGAGCATTGGATGGCAGCTTTTGCACATTTTACCCAAAGAAGAACTGGATAGAATCGATACCAGGCTGTTGGAGAAATATTGGGAGGAATAGCAGATGGATCCAAAAGAATTTCCTACCAAAGGTAATCTTATATTGGCAAAAAACTCTCTTGCATTATCCAGACAAGGGTTTGAATTGATGGATAAAAAGCGAAATATTCTCATTCGGGAATTAATGGAGCTAATAGAGGAAGCCTCTGATATTCAAAAGGAAATTGATACAACTTTCACAAGTGCTTATCAGGCATTGCAAAAGGCGAATATTCAAATGGGAATTCATGAAGTAGAGGGGATAAGCCAAAAGATTCCGCTGGAAGAATCCATTGTCATTAAAAGGCGCAGTGTCATGGGAACAGAAATTCCTAAGGTAGAATATGAACAACAGGAACTAAAACCGCACTATGCCTTTTGGGGAACGAAAATGGCATTGGATGAAGCACGTGAGAAGTTTCAGAAGGTAAAAGAACTTACCATCCAACTGGCGCAGATAGAAACCTCTGCGTATCGTTTGGCATATAACATTAAGAAAACCCAGAAACGAGCAAATGCATTGCAGAATATTACCATACCCCATTATGAAGGGTTAGCAAAAAGTATTCAAGAGTCGTTAGAAGAAAAAGAAAGGGAAGAATTTACCCGTTTAAAAGTGATAAAAAAGATGAAAGATTAATTTTGTACCTAAAATATGTTAAAATTCTCTCTTGACAAGGTATAATTGCATACAATAATATAATTAGTATGATTGTATACAATTATACATGAAAGAATATACAATGAAAATGTATAAAAAGTGATTGAGCCAAGAGGAGTGTTAGCCATGAGAGAAGTTATAATGAACAAACATACCAATCTGTTAGAGTTAGAGGAGCATTTTTATCAATTGGTAGATGTGGACGAGCCAAATGTATTCCGTAATTTGTTTCCATATGAAGAGATACCGAAAATTGCATTCAATGATCGTATTGTTCCACATCATATGCCGGATAATATTTGGATTACCGATACTACATTCCGTGATGGACAGCAGTCTCGTGCACCATATACCACAGAGCAGATTGTAACCATTTATGATTATTTACATCGATTAGGTGGACCAAAGGGATTAATTCGCCAGAGTGAATTTTTCCTTTATAGCAAAAAGGATCGTGATGCTGTATATAAATGCATGGAACGTGGATATGAATTTCCGGAAGTTACCAGTTGGATTCGTGCAAGTAAGCAAGACTTCCAGTTAGTAAAAGAAATTGGTATGAAAGAAACAGGTATATTGGTAAGCTGTTCTGACTATCATATTTTCTATAAAATGAAGATGACAAGAAGAGAAGCAATGAATCATTATTTAAGTGTTATTCGTGAATGCTTAGAGACTGGAATCAGCCCAAGATGTCACCTGGAAGATATTACACGTTCTGATATTTACGGATTTGTAATTCCGTTCTGTCTGGAGCTTATGAAGTTAAGTAAGGAATATCAGATTCCGGTTAAAGTTCGTGCGTGTGATACTATGGGATATGGCGTAAACTTCCCGGGAGCAGTAATTCCAAGAAGTGTACCGGGAATTATTTACGGACTTATGACACATGCAGGTGTACCTTCTGAAATGATTGAATGGCATGGACATAATGACTTCTATAAGGCAGTTAACAACTCCACAACTGCATGGCTGTATGGAGCAAGTGGTGTAAACTGTTCTCTGTTCGGAATTGGAGAACGTACCGGAAATACGCCACTTGAAGCAATGGTATTTGAATATGCACAGTTAAAAGGTACCTTAGACGGTATGGAAACAACTGTTATTACAGAGTTAGCAGAATACTTTGAAAAAGAACTGGGATATCATATGCCGGAAAGAACACCATTCTGCGGAAAGAACTTCAATGTAACAAGAGCCGGAATTCATGCAGACGGACTTTTGAAAAATGAAGAAATCTACAATATATTTGATACTGGAAAATTCTTGAACCGTCCGGCATTAGTTTCCGTATCTAATACTTCCGGACTTGCAGGAATTGCTCACTGGATTAATACATATTATCGTTTGACCGATGAAAGAAAAGTAGATAAGAATTCTGAATTAGTAAAAACAGTAAAACAATGGGTAGATAAGCAGTACGATGAAGGTCGTGTAACTGTAATTACAGATAACGAGTTAGTAGTTGTTATAACTGACTGTTGTAATAAATTGGGAATTGTATTATAACTATAAGGAGGACTTTTTTTGAGCGAAGATAATCATTCACTGGGTCAACGTGTCTTTCATCGTATAAGAGAAGATATTTTGGCTGGTAAATATAAAAAGAATGAGGAACTGAAGGAAAAGACAATCGGAGAAGAACTGGGTGTCAGTCGTACTCCGGTTAGAGAGGCACTCCGTCAGTTAGAACTAGAGGGACTTGTGACAATTATTCCAAATAAGGGAGCTTATGTGGTAGGATTATCCGTGGAAGATATTCAGGATATTTACGAAATACGTTCTGTGTTAGAAGGATTATGCGCAAAACGTGCAGCACTCAAGGCTACACAAGAGCAGTTAGAAGAATTAGAAGAGATTCTTTACCTTACGGAATTTCATGTGAAGAAGAAACATGTGGAACAAGTTGTAGAATTAGATACTCGTTTCCATGAGGTTTTATATGAGGCATGTGCAAGTAAGATATTAGAACATGCGATGCGTGATTATCATCATTATCTGGAAAGTGTGCGCAAGGTAACGCTTGCATCAGAAAAACGTTCTGTAGAATCAAATGAAGAACACAGACAGATTCTGGAAGCATTAAAGGAACGGGATGCAAAAAAAGCGGAAAAGTATGCAAATCAGCATATTTTAAATACCATTAAAAATATTGATAGCTGTGGCTGGGACAAGATTGTGAATAGCACAGAAGCAAAATAGCAGACAAACAAAAAGACAATTTGCAGGAGGATTATTATGGAAAAAATCAAAATGACAACACCATTGGTAGAAATGGACGGAGACGAAATGACCCGTATCCTTTGGAAGATGATTAAGGATGAACTGTTACTGCCTTTTATTGATCTGAAAACAGAATATTATGATTTGGGATTAGAATATCGTAACGAGACAAATGATCAGGTAACGATTGATTCCGCAAATGCAACTAAGAAATACGGAGTTGCTGTAAAGTGTGCAACAATCACACCAAATGCAGCTCGTATGAAAGAGTATGATTTAAAAGAAATGTGGAAGAGTCCAAACGGAACTATCCGTGCAATTTTAGATGGTACTGTATTTAGAGCTCCAATTACCGTAAAGGGAATTGAATCATGCGTAAAGAATTGGAAAAAGCCAATTACCATTGCACGTCATGCATATGGCGATGTATACAAAGCATCCGAAATGAAGATTCCGGGACCTGGAAAATGTGAATTAGTATATACAGCAGAAGACGGAACAGAAACAAGAGAATTGATTCACAACTTTACAGGTGCAGGTGTAGTACAGGGACAGCATAACTTGAACAATTCTATAGAAAGCTTTGCAAAGAGCTGCTTTAATTATGCATTAGATACAAAGCAGGATTTATGGTTTGCAACAAAGGATACCATTTCTAAGAAATATGACCATACTTTTAAAGATATTTTCCAGGAAATGTATGACAAAGAATATGCAGCAAAATTTGAAGCTGCCGGAATTGAATATTTCTATACCTTAATTGATGATGCGGTAGCTCGTATCATGAAAGCAGAAGGCGGATTTATCTGGGCTTGTAAGAACTATGACGGTGATGTAATGAGCGATATGGTATCAAGTGCATTTGGTTCCCTCGCTATGATGACTTCTGTATTAGTATCTCCGGGTGGATACTATGAATATGAAGCAGCTCATGGAACCGTTCAGCGTCATTACTACAAACACTTAAAGGGAGAAGAAACCTCTACTAACTCCGTAGCAACTATTTTTGCATGGACAGGAGCACTTAGAAAACGTGGAGAATTGGATAATCTTCCAGAGTTAAAAGCCTTTGCAGATAAGTTAGAAAAAGCTTGCTTAGATACCATTGAATCTGGTAAAATGACAAAAGACCTTGCACTGATTACTATATTAGAAAACCCTACTGTATTAAACAGTGAAGGATTCATTAAGGCAATTCGTGAAACATTAGAGAAGTCTTTGTAAAATATTTTATAAAGGCGGAAGAAAGAAGAGGAAAATAATATGATTTTAGCCTGCCAAAATATCAGCAAGTCCTTTGGCACAGATGAAATCATCCAACATGCATCTTTTCATGTAGAAGCATATGAAAAAGCTGCAATTGTAGGAATTAACGGAGCGGGGAAAACAACCCTGCTTCGGATTATTATGGGAGAAATTCCAGCGGATCAGGGAGAGGTAGTTCTTGCAAAAGATAAGACCATTGGTTACTTACCACAGAATCCTGATGTGTCTGGCAATCATACGATTTATGAAGAAGTGCTTTCTGCAAAGGAAGCACTTATTTCCATGGAAGAAAAGCTTCGAGAAATGGAAAGTAAAATGAATCAGTACCAAGGACAAGAATTAGAAGATTTTATGGAAAGTTATAATCGCCTGAATCATGAATTTGAACTTCAGGGGGGATATTCTTATCAAAGTGAAATTGTAGGAGTACTCAAAGGGTTAGGATTTTCCGAAGAAGAATTTGGAAAACATATGCAGGAGTTGTCCGGAGGACAGAGAACCAGAGTATGTCTGGGTAAGCTTTTAGTGACAAAACCGGATGTAATTTTGTTAGACGAACCGACGAACCACTTGGATATTAATTCTATTGCATGGTTAGAGACTTTTTTACTAAATTACAAAGGAGCAGTGATAATTGTTTCCCATGACCGTTATTTTTTAGACAAAGTGGTAAGCAAAGTCATTGAATTGGACCGTACCAAAGTATCTGTTTTTCAGGGAAATTACAGTGATTATGCGCAAAAACGTGCCCAGGTGCGTGAAGCGCAGTTGAAACAGTATTATAACCAGCAGCGTGAAATCAAGCATCAGGAAGAAGTAATTGCAAAGTTAAAATCTTTCAATCGTGAGAAATCCATTAAGCGAGCAGAGAGCCGCGAGAAGATGTTAGATAAAATAGAACGTTTGGAAAAACCTACAGAAGAAAATACCGATATACACCTTCATTTAGAACCAAGAATCGTTAGTGGAAATGATGTATTATCTGTGGAGCATCTGGCAAAGGCATATCCAAATCAGCAGCTATTTTCCGATATTTCCTTTGAAATCAAGCGTGGTGAACGTGTAGCACTTATTGGAGATAACGGAACCGGAAAGACAACGATTTTAAAAATCATTAACGATATGATAGAAGCGGATGGTGGAGTTGTTAAGCTTGGAACGAACGTAAACATTGGATATTACGACCAGGAACATCAGGTACTTCATAAGGAAAAAAATCTAATGGAAGAGATTTCAGATGCCTATCCGAACCTTACCAATACGGAAATCCGAAATGTGTTAGCGGCATTTTTATTTACCGGAGACGAAGTGTTTAAGCAGATAGCAGACTTAAGTGGTGGAGAAAAAGGTCGTGTTTCTCTGGCAAAACTTATGTTATCAGAAGCAAACTTTCTGATACTGGACGAGCCAACCAACCATTTAGATATTACATCTAAGGAAATATTAGAACAGGCATTGAACAGTTATACCGGAACGGTATTGTTTGTTTCCCATGATCGTTATTTTATTAACAAGACAGCTACGAGGATTTTAAATCTGACAGGGGAAACGATTGTCAATTATATTGGAAACTATGATTACTACATGGAAAAGTGCAAAGAACTCACTCAAATCTATGTAGGTAAAAAAGAAAATGAAGTAAAGGCCGAAACGGAAAGCAGTAATAAATTAGACTGGAAACAGCAAAAGGAAGAACAGGCAAGACTTCGAAAAATAGAAAACGAAAGAAAACGCACAGAAGAAAAGATTGAAGAATTAGAGACACATATTAGTGAGTTAGAAGAATCCTTTTCGAAAGAAGAGATAGCTACAAATTCCGCCAAGCTACAAGAAGTACATGAGGAATATGCCAAATGTCAGCAGGAGTTAGAAGCACTTTATGAAAAATGGGAAACACTGATGTAAAAAAGAATGTTAATTCTTTAACACATTGACAGTCCGTGCAGGATTCATTATAATAAAGATAGTATGTGCATGGGAGAAATGCAGTTTAGGAGGAACGTCAATGGAAAAGGAAATATCACAGGCAGTAATCCGAAGAATGCCAAGGTATTACCGTTATTTAGGGGACTTGTTAGATGACGGAGTAGAACGTATTTCATCCAATGAGTTAAGTGCGAGAATGAAGGTAACTGCTTCCCAAATACGTCAGGATTTGAACAATTTTGGTGGTTTTGGACAACAGGGTTATGGCTATAATGTGAAATATTTATATGATGAAATCGGCAAGATTATGGGAATGAATCAGAAACACAACATTATTGTAATCGGTGCCGGTAATCTGGGACAGGCACTTGCAAACTATGTGAAGTTTGAAAAGAGAGGATTTGCAATTATAGGATTATTTGATGTAAATCCGGCACTGAAGGGTGTGGCTGTTCGTGGAATAAATATTCGGATGATGGATGAATTAGAGGAGTTTTTGAAACATAATCAGGTAGATATTGCAGCACTTACAATGCCAAAGACCAAGGCAAGTGAAGTGGCAAATATGCTGGTTAGTTACGGAATCAATGCTATTTGGAACTTTGCACATTTAGATTTGGAGCTTCCGGATCATGTGGTGGTGGAAAATGTTCACCTTACAGATAGCTTAATGCAGCTTTCCTACAATATTGCAAATCATGGAAAGCCAGAGGACAAGAGATAAGAAAGTGGTAAGATGGGTGGAAGAAAAACAACAAATCATGAATTTCAGACAGCACTTCAGGGGAAAAAGATACCACTGGTGATTTTAGATCCAAAGTGGCATGGACTGTTTTCAGACGATGGAAAGCCAAGAAGTATTGTAAAGTTAGAGAAGAAGGCAAACGAATATCTGAAAAAACAGGCAAGATTAAATCAAGATATCAAGGATTTGAAGAACCTGAAAGAAAAATTGATGAAAAATATCATGGCGAACATGGAAGAAACAGAAGAAGAACAGGAATCTGTCAGACTTCGTGAAGACCGTAGATTGATTTCTGAGATTAATGTGAAACTGCGTCAGGCATATGCGGATTTAGAGGAGCTTCCAAAAGAGCTAGATGCAGTAAATGAAGCATTGATGGTGGAATCCATGGAATATTGTTATGAAAAAATGCGTGCCAACGAGATAGAAAGTGAAGCAATCCGGAAATGGTTAGAAAAAACCAGAGAAGAGGTAAAGCAAAAGGCAGCACGCAGGCAGACTGTACAGGATAAGAACAGAGAGATTTATTCTTACATGCATGATATTTTCGGTGCCGACATCATAGATATTTTTGATTTGACCTATGAAAAGGAACCTACACAGAAAGAAGAGGAAGAGAGGCAGTCTTAAAAGAGAGATAAGAACTGCCTCTTTTTAGCGTTATGAGAAAATGAAGTTACGCTTAGCTCAGAAAAATGGAGGAATGCATATGCGAGTTTTGGTAAATAGTACACAAATGAAAAAATGTGACAGTAATACGATTCAACATTATGGAGTTCCTTCCCTGGTACTAATGGAACGGGCAGCTCTAGGTGTGGTGGAAGAAGTTGAAAAACAGAACCTTTCAAATAATAATATACTTGTAGTGTGTGGAAGTGGAAATAATGGTGGCGACGGATTTGCCATAGGAAGAATTTTAAGCCAAAGAGGATATAAGGTTACGTTTGTATTGGCAGGATATAAGGAAAAGGCTTCTGCCGAAACAAAACAGCAGATAAAAATTTGCTTAATGTATGGGGCAAATATTCTAGATGCTATTCCGGATATGGAATACGGAGCAGTAATAGATGCGGTCTTTGGTATTGGTGTTAATAGAGAAATTCAAGGAAACTATTATAAAATCATTCAACAGATGAACCAATTGCGAGCATGGAAGGTTGCGGTAGATATTCCGTCCGGAATCCATACAGATACCGGAGAAGTTATGGGAATTGCTTTTCAAGCAGACATGACCGTTACCTTTGCCTTTGAAAAAATAGGAATTATGATATATCCGGGAGCAGCCTATGCGGGAAAAGTTGTAGTGAAGGACATCGGAATTGGAAAAGAATCGTTTTTAGAAGAAAAGTGTACAACCTATTGCCTTGAAAAAAGCGATATTTTTAAGGTACCGAAACGGTTGAACTATTCTAATAAAGGAACCTATGGAAAAGTACTGGTGGTAGCAGGTCATAAAAATATGGCTGGAGCGGCATTTTTCAGTGGAAAGTCAGCATATGCAACAGGAGCCGGACTGGTAAAAGTATATACGGAAGAAACCAATCGAACCATTATCCAGGAATTATTACCGGAAGCCGTTTTAGAAACATATGAAGCCAAAAGTGAGATAGAAAAGACATTGCTAGATAGTTTGTCCTGGGCAAGTGTAGTAGTAGCAGGACCGGGAATCGGTACGGATGAAGTATCGGAGCACATGATAAGAATTATATTGGAAAATGCCAAAGTTCCTGTGATTTTAGATGCAGATGGTCTGAATATTGTGTCTCATCATAAAGAATGGTTAAGAGAAAGAAATATGCCGTTAATTGTGACACCACATCTTGGAGAAATGGCACGATTAACCGAAAAAAGCATTTTTGACATACAAAAGCAGTTATTGCAAGTTGCAGGAGAATTTGCAAAGGAATATAATGTTATATGTGTGCTAAAAGATGCAAGAACTGTGATTGCATTGCCAGATGGAACCACATTTATCAATACCAGTGGAAATAATGGAATGGCAACGGCAGGAGCAGGAGATGTATTAACAGGAGTTATTGCAGGGTTACTTGCACAGAAAATGGAGCCAATGCAGGCTGCGCCATTGGGTGTATATTTGCATGGGACAGGCGCAGATTGGATGGTAGAAAAAACAGGTACTTATGGCATGATGGCACAAGATATCATAGAAGGTATCCGTCAGGTATTAAAGGAAATAGATAAGGAAGGAATATAAGATGAAAACATACAGTAGAGTATATGCAGAAGTCAATTTGGATGCAATTCTTTATAATATGGAGCAGATGCGCAAATTGTTGAAAGAAGATACAAAAATTATGGGAGTTATTAAGACGGACGGTTATGGACATGGAGCAGTTCCTATTGGAAGAGAATTAGAACAGCTTGATTATACTTGGGGCTATGCCACAGCAACGGTAGAAGAAGCGGAAATCCTCAGAAGAAACGGAATGGAAAAGCCGATTTTAGTATTAGGAGCAACATTTCCAGAACAGTATGAGGCTATGGCAGACCTTGGAATTCGTGTAAATTTATATTCTATAAGACAGGCAGAACAAATGGAAGCTGCTGCTGCAAAAATGAATAAAAAAATCATGGTACATGCTAAGATTGATACGGGCTTAAGCAGATTAGGATTTCAGGTAACCGAAGAGGCAGCAGACGAAATAGCACGAATTTCCCGGATGCCACATATTATAGTAGAGGGAATTTTCACTCATTTTGCAAAGTCCGATGCAAAGGATAAGACAATGGCAAATCAGCAGATGGAAGCATTTTCTAAAATGAAGAAGATGTTAGAGGAACGTAATGTAGAAATACCAATGATACATTGTTCTAACAGTGCAGCCATTATTGACATGCCAGAAGCAAATATGAGTGTAGTCCGAGCAGGTATTAGCTTATACGGTATGTGGCCTTCAGATGAGGTAAAGAAAGAGAACATTGACCTTCAGCCGGTAATGTCATTGAAAAGCTGTATTGTGTTTTTAAAAGAGTTAGAAAAAGGCAGAACGATTAGCTATGGTGCTACTTATGAGACTACAAGAAAACAGCGAATAGCAACAGTTCCGGTAGGCTATGGAGACGGTTATCCGAGAAGCCTGTCAAATAAGGGATATGTATTGATACACGGAAAGAAAGCTCCGATTTGCGGACGTATCTGTATGGATCAGTTTATGGTAGATGTAACAGATATTCCTGAGGCACAGGAAGGCGATTTGGTAACATTGGTAGGAAAAGACCATGGAGCAGAAATCACAATGGAAGAAATCGGTGATTTATCAGGAAGATTTAACTATGAATTTGCCTGCGATTTAGGAAAGAGAATTCCAAGAGTTTATATAAAAAATGGCGAGGTAGTAGAAACCAAAGATTATTTTGGGGAATAAACTGAATACACACGAAGAAATTGGGAAGAATAGGAAATAACCTATAAAAGTTTTGGAGTGTGATAGTGTGATGATTCATAGAGGGGACATTTATTATGCAGACCTGCGACCGGTGCTTGGCTCGGAGCAGGGTGGCATACGTCCGGTACTAATTATACAAAATGATATTGGAAACAGACACAGTCCAACGGTGATTTGTGCGGCAATAACATCTAAGATGAATAAAGCAAAATTACCTACCCATGTAGAACTAGATGCATCACGGTATGATTTGGTAAAAGATTCTGTAGTATTATTGGAACAATTGCGTACCATTGATAAGCAACGTTTAAAGGATAAGGTGTGTCAGTTAGATTATGAAGTTATGAAAAAAGTAGAGAAAGCTCTGAAAATCAGTTTGGAATTATATACATAAATCTTGACTAATATTCCTTAAAATGGTATATTTCAAGTGTTTATTGTGTAAAACAGAACGAGAATACAGAAGCAAAAGGAGATAGAAAAAAGAAATGGATGACGGCGGGAGTACGGTCATAGGACTGATTATATTTTGTGTGTTACTGATAATGGATGGTATTTTTTATGGCTTTCTCACTGCATTAGAAGAGGTTACAGAAAGCCAGATTCAAAAACATCAGGAAGAAGGGGATAAGCATGCAGAATGGTTGTTGCGTGTTTTAGATTCCCCATATAAAACAAGACACACGATTCAGATTATGATTACATTTGTCAGCGTGGTATTTGGGATTTATCAGGTGCGTTTATTTGGTGTATTATTAATTCAAAAATTTATTCAGGAAGGGGCTCAGATATACTGGTATTTTCTGTGTTATGCAGGAGCAGTGTTGATTGGGATTTTTATTTTTACGACAGTTGGTGTGCTTGCACCACAGAAGATAGCAGCACGACGTCCGGAAAAGTGGCTGTTTCGTCTGGCAGGATTGATGCATGGAATCATTGTTTTCTTAAAACCATGTTCTTATTTGGCAGAAAAAGTTTCTAATCTTGTAGTGCGGATATTCGGAATTGACCCGAATGCAAGTATTGATGATGTGACGGAAGAAGAAATCATTTCTATGGTAAATGAGGGACATGAGCAAGGAGTATTGCAGGCAAGTGAAGCTGAGATGATTCATAATATTTTTGAGTTTGACGATAAAGAGGCAAAGGATATTATGACACATCGTAAAAATATCGTGGCAGTGGACGGAACAATGTCTCTTTCACAGGTTCTGGAATTTATGCTGGATAAGAATAATTCCAGATTTCCGGTATACGGCGAAGATATTGATAATATTATCGGAATCATACATATTAAGGATGTAATGATACAGAGTCGTAATGAACGATACAAAAATTGGCCGGTGCAGGATATTCCGGGACTTGTGCGCGAAGCAGTATTTATTCCGGAGACCAGAAATATTAACGAGTTATTTAAAAACATGCAGTCTCAGAAAATACATATGGTAATTGTAGTAGATGAGTATGGTCAGACTGCCGGTTTAGTGGCAATGGAAGATATTTTGGAAGAAATTGTAGGAAATATTCTGGATGAATATGATGAAGAAGAAAATATGATTGTAGAGCAACCAGACGGAAGTTTTCTAATGAATGGAATGGCACCGTTTGATGAAGTCTGTAAGACGCTGGAATTGGACATGCAAGAGGATGAATACGAAACATTAAATGGGTATTTGATTGCTCTGATTGATAAGATTCCGGGAGATAATGAGCAGTTTCAAGTGGAAGACCAAGGGTGGCAGTTCCATGTAATTGCAGTAAAAAATAAAATGATTCAGACAGTAAAAGTGAAAAAACTAGAGATAGCAAATGAATCAGAAACAGAAAGAGATAGCGCAGATACTTGTCAGAATGACGAGAAAGTGGTAAAATAGCAAAGGCTCACTGTGCCAGAATGGGTGCAGAAAGAAGATTGTAATCAAGTTTCACAGCGTGATTGCAGAATCATAAGAAAAGAGAAATAGAAAAGAGGAAAAAGTAATGTCAGAACATTCTAAATTTGCAAATATTAAGCATAAGAAAGAAAAAAATGATGCAGCAAAGGGAAAAATCTTTACTGTAATCGGAAGAGAAATTGCAGTTGCAGTGAAAGAAGGCGGAGCAGATCCAAATAACAACAGCAGATTGCGTGATGTTATTGCAAAAGCAAAAGCAAACAATATGCCAAACGATACCATTGAACGTGGAATTAAGAAAGCTGCCGGAGATGCAAACTCCGTAAATTACGAATATGTATCTTATGAAGGATATGGTCCTAACGGAATCGCAATTATCGTAGATGCATTGACAGACAACAAGAATCGTACTGCTGCAAATGTAAGAAGCGCATTCACAAAGGGAAATGGAAATGTAGGAACACCAGGATGTGTATCTTATATGTTTGATAAAAAAGGTCAGATTATTGTAGACAAAGAAGAGTGTGAGATGGATGCTGATGATTTAATGATGCTTGCATTAGATGCAGGAGCAGAAGATTTTTCTGATGAAGAAGATAGCTTTGAAATTATCACAGATCCAGATACTTTTAGTGAAGTACGTCAGAAATTGGAAGAAGAAGGTATTGCAATGGCATCTGCCGAAGTAACTATGATTCCACAAAACTATGTAGAACTCACAGATGAAAACGCAGTAAAATCTCTTCAGAGAACGTTAGATCTTCTTGACGAAGATGATGATGTACAGGCAGTATATCAT
>ERZ1034984.1454-NODE-1454-length-22194-cov-28.838023_pt1 | contig 22194 bp, 9 predicted proteins | sample MGYA00520589_ERZ1034984 | MGnify/ENA primary metagenome ERZ1034984 (study PRJEB33766, sample SAMN09781790) | gut metagenome | biome: gut microbiome | host: Homo sapiens | place: Madagascar | study: EMG produced TPA metagenomics assembly of the PRJNA485056 data... | reverse complement strand
TGATCGCCCCCGGAATCCTCTCCACAACACCTTTACCCTTATTGAGCTGCTCGTGAGGACTACTTGTTAAATATACGTTTTGTATGATAAATAATATATCATCTCTTTATATTAAATTCAAATCTTATTTTGGATGAGAAAAAGCTTTAATCAAATTTCTGATCGTAGGCTGGCGATTCTATTGTATGGTTTTCTTTTGCCTCACAGGTGCGGCTCCTCGGGAGAGTTTTTCTGGCTGTTTGACGGTCTCTGAGGAGTTAGGGGCTGTAATATCTGGATCAAGGAATAAGATCAGAGCATCTAGCTTTTCCGACAGTAATTCTGTTTTTTGATTACGATCTACCTGATCAATCAGGCGGACTAGCTCGTTGAACCGTTGGTTCATCTTTTTCCGTTGCGACTCAAATGCGGCCAATGTTGAAGAATCAACGTTGCGAGCAACGAGTCCGGCTTGCTGTGCAGCAAAGTCTGTTGCGGTTTTTAAGCGCATTGTTTCGATGTTTTTTTTTGCTGAGATAATCGTCTTTAGTTCGACGTTGGCATCCTGCTTAAGCTGGAGTTTTGAACGAGCTCGTTTTGCGGTATTCAGGAGTTTCAGAGAATACGATTCCTCCTGCTGTTGTTCAACAACTTTCGCTGGCATTGTTTTCGGGACAACCTCTGCTGCAGTGGCCGTCATCACCGCAAGGAACACTGGTAATAGGATCTTTTTATTCATTCAAAGTCTCCTCTTTTTTCTTGTAGTATATCAGGTTGAAACAATTCTTTCAAACTTTTTTCAATATGATTTTAGATTATTTTCACCTAGTATCCACGCCACTGTGTGTGCACTTTTCGTAAAGAGCGATCCTTTCAAGCAACTTTTTTCAAAATGAGCGCAATTTTCTAGACATTATCATTCATGGTAACGTATTCAGTTTACTTAATATTGGAATCATTCTGGAACTACGGAAAAACATATTATTAGTTTCAATCCATACAAAATTTCCCGATTTGCTATCATCGCGTTCTAACAAATATATATTCTTTCTACCATCTTTAAAAATGATAATTAACTTATTGCCTGATTTAGCAATTTTCTGGTAATTCGGCTTATGTCCTAAAGCATCTGTATAAGCGGGAAGCATCCAACGCATTTCCCAAAGTAAACTATCCCGTATTTTCCCGGTCACCGGAATTTCTAACTTGGGAGAAATAAAAGTAACTGACTTAATATCTTTTATTGTCAAAAAACGTAACGGAATGGTACGAGCAGCTTCCTGATACAAAATAAAAGCAATAGCCAAATAACTTAAAAGAATGATACTTCTTGTTAGGTTTGCACACCAACCTGTAGGGTATTTTTTCAAGATTGTTGCAGGAATAAAAGAAAATCCAAATGCTACAACAATTAACCCCTGTCCAATACCTCCTCCGGGTAATCCTAAATACCCCAAAAAAGTAAAACAGTATGCAATAAAAATTGCAGCAACTAATTGAATACTATAACATCCTCGTATATGTCGAAGATTTTCTATAGGTATAGCTGCAATACCTATTAGTAGTCCACTAACAGAAATTGAAAACAAAGATGGCAAAAGTTTAAAATCATCGTTCCAATAAGACCAACTAACCTGCCAAACAACTACAACAAGCCAACAGAAAACAAAAGGAAATTGACTCAACGAGTATTCTGTTGGTAAATCAATACTCAAGCCAATTTTACGAAAGTCACGAGCGATTTGTGAATTGTCTGCCTCGTTGGATAAACGCTGATAATATTTTTTCAGGTGCATCCATATTTTTTTTGAAGAAATAGAAGTTTGTTGAATTGCCCTCTCTCTTGCTCTTATTCTGCTTTGTTTACTCATGTCAATATCTTTCCTGTTTTGATCATGTTTTTGATAGATTCTATCGCAAACATTAATTTATTCAAAGGGGGTAAATACCCCGACTCTTGAGTCGTTATAATTGACACCCGTTTTTTGCGGCCGCCCGCAAAGCGGGCGTGTAAGGTCGGGCGTTAAATACCCCGAGGCTTGCCTCGGGGATAGCCTGACCGATAGCAAAAAACTTTATTTCAAATGGTATCATTCTTCTGGAAATAGTGTTTTTAAGACTTCATCCATATTAATATACCAAGTATGTGCACAAGAAACACTTAGGCTATTGGCGTTCGGCTTTGTACTGGCGGCGGTAAAGCCGAGTTCAAAGAAACCACGATCCCATGACGTCATACTAATTCCACCGCTAAAATTCAGCTTTTCCACTGTAGTGTCAAGAAATTTGTTGGCTTTTTCCCCGGCAGAACGGATTTTTTCCATATAATTCTTATTCAAAACCTCTCGCCGGAATTGCTTAACCTGCCGTCCTCCCCCTTTAATAATACCGGCACGTCGCAATTTTCTCGCTTCAGTAATTGGATCTGTTATGTTACCTAATAATATTTGTGAAACGTGATAAAATAAACGTTTTCTGATATTTAGTGGGAGATACCTGTATGGTACAGATGTCACTAATGAATATCCTACATGGTCCATTGCATCAGCATAGAAAAATGAAGCTGTAAAGGATAGTGACAAACTTCCAGAAACATCATTTGCAACTTGTAAACCTGCTTGAAGATATCCATAAGCATACCAACCATCATCAGGATACCACATTAATTGTCCGCCTAGAGCTGCAGATGCAAATTTTGCTCCTAAATTTAAATTTGCTCCAACCCCCAATGATGTTGCTGCAAACGGACCCAATATTTGCGAGACCAAACAATCTGGTAGAATTGCTGTTGCAACTCGTCCTATTGCTCCTCCAGCAACAGATGAAATACTGGAAAATATAAAAGTCTGGATAGTCATATTCATGAGAAGACTGACTAGTGATTCTCCTGATGGATCAATTCCGTTTATGGGATCAGCATGGGCATAACCATACTTATTAAGACTCAAAGGATCGTTAATATCTCCAATATATGGATCTAGGCGATTAAAAGTTCCTGTATTTGCAGCGTAATATCTCATCCTGAGATACATCATTTGCAGAGCAGAGTCAAACTGCTCTCCTGTATATAAAAATTCTGTTAATTTACTCCGATCCGTTGAATTTGGAGTTCCTCCCAATAGCTGCCCATAAGCATCATATCCATAACTCTCTTGTATTTGAGAATCTGTGTCTAGCAACTGGCGAGTATTACCATGACCATCATATAAAAAGTAATAAGTAGAACTTCTGTTTGTCTGAGAAACGATTTTGTTTCCTATGACATAACTACGAACAGGAATACCTCCCACGGTATTGGTTTCTTCAAAGATTTGTTCATACCCACTATGACCTGAATCAAGCAGAAAAAAGCGATTCTCTGTTATACCATTTACACTTTGGCTTACTCTCACACGATTTCCTGCAAAATCATACCCGTAATTACCAACGATTCTGACATTATTACTCCCCTCTTTTCTTTGAATATCAGAAGTAGCCAACCTATTTTGAAGATTGTAACCAAACTGGTAATCAAATTCTTGAGCCAAATTTTGTTTTCTCAGCAAAGAGCCATTGGCATCATAACTATAATTGGTGATTCCATTAATATTTGACTCTTCAACAAGTAATTGGTCATTATTGTTGTAAGAATAATTTATAGATTCAACAACACCATTGGAATTAAGTATTTTTCCCAAACGATTGCTGTTCAAATCATATAAATATGTTGCCTTGAAAGAATTGTCTCCTGTCCTATCTTCATTAACGAGTCTATACAAATTATCATATTGATATTGAATATTTGCCTGCGTCATACTACCTTCTTGGCTCAAACATTGTTCTTGCAAGGCAATAACACGCCCAGTTCCATCAAGGGTATAATTAAATTGTGACAATGTTTTGTCGTTGGCATCCTTATTTGTAACCTGAATTAAGCGTTTCCGTTCATCGTACAAATACGATGTCTTAGCTCCATTAGGAAGCTTCATGCTATTGCGAACTCCATTCTTATTATACTCATAAAATGTTACTTCTGGAATTGAAAGGTCCGCACCATTTTTCTTATTCAGTGTCACTTTTTTCAAACGGTAACACTCATCGAATGTATATTGAATATCATTATATGCAGTTCTGACTCGTGTAACTTTTTCTGAGACGGGGTCATATTCATAATAAATCGTTCCTTCAGGAGATTGAATACTAGCGATGTCCCCTGAACTATTATATGAAAATTCAGTAATGCCACCACGAACATCAGTTATTTTCTTCTTGCGATGGAACTCATCGTAGGTATAATCAATATACTCAGCAACAGAGGACGCCTCTGTATGGAAATACTCTTCTCGTATCAATCTTCCAAGAGTATCATAATGATAACATACTTTCTGATCTTTAAAATCTTTCTGTTCAATTAGCTGTCCCTGACTGTTGAACTTAATATTTTCTTCCTGTCCCATTGGTAAAATACGTTTTACACAACGATTCAAATGATCATACTTGAATTTTGTCTCATTTCCGTTGGGGTCTATTATAGATATTCTATTTCCATAAATATCATATTTAAACTCCCAACGCGGATTTGTCAATGTACCAGTTTTGGCATCAATAACTTCTGGCTTTATGATCACGGAAAGACGTCCAAGATCGTCATATTCAAAGAATGATGTTTTTCCCAATTCATCACTTTTTTGAACTATTTGTCCAGCTGTATTGTAAACGATATGTTCATAAGTACCGTCGGGATTAATTGTTTTGACACGCTGACGGTTAGCATTATACTCAAATTGAGTTACTTTTCCCAAGGCGTCATGGGTTTCAATCAACAACCCAGTCTCATCATATTTATTTTTTGTCTTGTTACCCAAGGGATCTGTTGTTGCAATTCTGTTTCCTACGGCATCATACTCATAAGAGAATATATTTCCTTTGGCATCTTGGGATTTTATCAATTGCCCTTTGGCATCATAATAATTGGTTGTACTGGAAATGATTCCATCACATCCAATAAATTGACTTTCCCTGCCCACAACTTCAATAACAACATTCCTTAAACGTTCTTTGCGAATAAGCCTTCCTACGGAATCATAAATTGAGCGAGTACCATCAACAATATCACCTTCTTTTCCCAAATCGGAACTGACAACAAGGCGATTTTCTTTATCATAGACACATTTAGTTTGAAGACCATCTGATGTCTTGCGTTGAATAACATTACCTTTTGTATCATAAACAAAATTTGCTGAGAAACCGTAATTGTCCGTAACGGAATCTACTTTGGAAAGAGCATTATAAGAATATGCTTTACTATTTCCATAAGCATCAACATCCAGAGTAAGTAATCCAGCATCATTATAGACATTTTTATTTTGGATAGTGTAACTAATACCATCAACACTTTTTTGGATTATTGTGTTGGTTTGATTACCATTCAAATCAAACTCAAACGTTGTTGTAACACCAGCTGGAGATGTTGATGACACTATATTACCAGACGAATCATATGAACTATTACTTTTTAGCCCTAAGCCATTCGAGCTTGATATGACATTTCCATTTGAATCATACTGGTAACCCAATCTGGTTCCCATTGGCGTTGTTATTCCTGTTATATTCCCGATAGAATCGTATGCTTTGCTTGTGACATTCCCCAGAGCATCGACGATCTTGGTCTGATTGCCTTTGCTGTCGTACTCATACTTGGTCACATTTCCAAGGGCATCAGTGACAGAAGTCTGGTTGCCCATAGAGTCATAAGTATAGCTGGTGGTGTAGCCAAGTGCATTGGTTTCGGAGAGCTTGTTCCCGAGATTGTCATAGGAATACTTTGTGGTATTGCCCTGAGCGTCAATGGTGGCTGTAACGTTGCCCATATCATCAAAGGAATGGATCGTCGGATTGCCCATGCGATCGGTGATCGTTTCGGTACGTCCGCTCAGATCATGGTTCATGGCAATGCGGTTGCCATTGGCATCTTCCGTAGCAATCAGGCGACCATCCTCGTCGTAGATACACTTCATCGGGGTGTTGCCGAGCGCATCCTTGATGGCGGTAACGTAATGCGGCCGATCCGCATTTTCATAGAGGTATTCGGTAACGGCATATTGCTGATCCACAGGCTTGGTGCGGTCGATGAGCTTGTGAACCTTGACCAGATTGCCCTGGGCATCGTATTCATACTTGAACTGCGGAATCGCGCCTTCGGGCTTGGTTCCGTCCTCATTCAGGCTGGACGGTGCATAGATGGCGGTGATCCGGTTGCCATTGGCGGCATCGCGGTCAAAGACGATGGATTTCGTCTTTTCTCCATCGGCGTTGTAAGACTGGATACCGTCATCATTGAAAACGATCCGGTTGCCGTTGTTGTCGGTGATCTGCTTCAGAGAGGCTTTTCCATAGGACTGAATGAATGTCGTTCCGGAGGTGACATCATCCCCCATCAGGAAGTAGTCGCCGACATGTTCACGTTCGATCAGATATTTGGTACCATCCTTCAGTGTTAGAATGAATCCGGGGATGTCGAACTGATCCATCGGAGTCTGCGGTCCGGAAGCAGTCCAGTACTGCATGCCGCCGGGGAGAGCAACGATTTCATTGGAACATGTAGGCACAAGGGATGCGTAGTTGCCCGGTCCCGGACGCCAATACGCCCAGTAAGTCGGGAAATATCCGCCACCCTGAATCACATCATAATAGAAGCTGAGACGCTTGCCGTCAGGCATCGTAACGGTCACATCACGGCTGCCGCCGATACGCATCGGGAAGGATTCGCCATATTCGTCCTGACCGAATCCGCGCTTTTCGTTGATTTCGACTTCCATATCCTTGATGGAATACGTCCAGCCGGGGCCGAAATCTCCGGTATAAGCGGTGTTCATGGAGTTATAGGTACGGATCACGGAAATGGGCTGTCCGTTGACCGGGATCACCAAATCCTGCTGCGAGAAGCTCATCTGTCCGATCTTGAGTTCGGAGTTCAGAGCGAATTCCACTTCCGCCTGTTCAATGCCGTCATCGGATTGAACCGTCAGTTGCAGCGTATAATAGTTGTTCTTCAGCATGGTGAAGTCAAGATCGCCGAAAGAGGCATCGGCAATGCGACCTTCACGGTAGCCCTGAGCATCACGCGGCTTGGGCGTAACGGTGATGGAGTTGCCGTCCTTGTCGATCAATGCGAGCTTGTACTTGACCGTATCGGATGGATCGGCATCATCGGCGGTGCCGACGAGGTTGAAGAGACCTTCACGGATGATGTCGCCCTCGGCAATGTTGGCGATCTTGGCGACCGGGGCCATCTTCACCATGTCGATTTCAAACGGAAGAGACGGAGTTTTGCCGTTGACCGTCAGCGTGACCGTGTATTTGCCGTCCTGATAGTTGGCAGGATTGATGTTGCCGGCGATAGCGGCAGTTGTTCCCTCAATATTCGGAATCTGGCTTGGGCCGTCGAAGGAGAGAACCCACTTCTGTCCATCTGCGAGAGCGTCACGGATATTCGCAGTAATGGAAATATTGGACGTTCCGGGCTTGGCGAGATCCGGCGTAACGCGGAAATTGCTGATCGGGCTGGTCAGGTTAAAATTGATGAGCGGACTCTGCGCCTTGTTTCCGGCTTTATCGAAAGCCTCGGACTGAAGCGTATGAGCTCCGTCACGCAAAGTAACGGTAGCGAGAGCATGATTGAGTTCCGTAGCAGTCGCAGCGGAAGCAATTACCACACCATCAAGATAGAGATTGATCTTGGTTGCAGGAACCGGGTTGGTGACTTCCGGCATGACGTCGGAAGCGGTAATCGCAATGTTGAGAGTTCCGGTTTCGGCATCCACAGTGGAACCGGCGGTGACAGCAGAGTTGTCTTTCGGATTGGTGACAGCCATCTGGATGGTCGGCGCGATATTATCCGGAACCGGATTGGCAAGCGTGTAGGTTTTGGAGACAGTATTGGAATTTCCCGCCTTATCCGTGGCGGTCATGGTAATGAGCAAAGCCCCGTTGGTATAGAGCGCCGAGCTGATTGTAGTCAGAAGATTCTCGACGGTGATATTGCTGGATTCATAAATTTTGACAGGTTCGGTCATGCCGACGCCCTGTGCGGTGATTATCACTTTTTCAAAGTTAATATCGTCAGCAGTACCGCGCAGAGCAAGAGATTTGTTGTCGGTGACGGTTGCAGATGGATCAGGCTGTGAAATTGCTACGGTCGGCTTGGTGCAGTCGACCTTGAAGGTTCCGGAAATCGGATCGGCATTGACGCCGTTGGCGACGGCGGTCAGCCGGTAGCTGTATGTTCCGTCAGGGACGTTCTGGTCAAAAATGATGTCAACTGCCGGAGTTGTTTTCTCTTCGGACAGGATCACAGTTCCGGCAGGATTGGTGACCTGCCATTTCCAGGTGGCGCCTTTGGTCACATCGGCTTTAAGCGTAAAGCTGTCTTTGATGCCATCCCCATTGGGGCTGATGAGCTTGTCTCCCGTGACGACGTTGAGAATTGCAGGCTGGTTGTAAACCTTCGTGATCGGCCCGGAAACTGCGATGATTGCCGCAATCGTAGTGACGGGATCAAGTTCGGCGCGGTTGGCGTACCAGTTGTTCAATGCGGTGATCGCCGGGAGGTAGGCCAATCCGGCGTTTGTTGTGGAATCTTCTGCAACCTTGAGCCAGTCAACCATCGGAGTCATGATGAGCTTATAGTTGGCGGAGGAGCCGTCCAGCAGCAGGTCGGATGCCTTCAACGAAGCATTGACCATTTCTCCACCAGCCAGTGTATCAAGCACGAAACTGGAGGAGTTGGTGGCGATGTCACGTTTCACGTAGGCATAGTAATCCTGTCCGTTCAACGGGACAGCGGATTCCGGAACCGTCACTTCCATATTTGCATTGACGGCATTGCGGATATCGTTAATTGCTGCCGTCGGGAAAGTCGGAGTCAGGAGAGGAATGATTTCATTGATATTTTGTGCGGTAACGGTATAGACGGGTTTCTGAAGATTATTGGCCTGCTGAATCACGCGCGCTGCAGAAGCGGCTTCCGTATTGAACGGCTGAGTGAGGACGTTGTGCTCAAGCGCAGTTCCAGTCAGTGCGGAAGTAAATGCGAACTGTTTTTCTCCGGCAAGATTATCTGCCTTGATTGCCACCGGAACGCAGAAATCCCGGATGACATCCAGTTTGATGCGGTCAACGGAAGCCGTGGTAATAAGCTGGTCGGCGACTTTGAGGTCCCACGAAACGCGGATCATGGAGGGTACACGGGTGATGGCAACGCCCAAATTTCCCGCCGTGATCTGATTGAAGCGGTCCATCTGGTGGAAATAGGAGAGTCCGAGACCGTGAAGCGTTTCGCCGAGAACCGCATCCCGACTGTTGGAGGATGACGTAATCAATGCATTGATTTTACCCATCTGCGCCTTGAGCATATCGCCGGTGACTGTCTGGTAATCAAGGACAAAGGCGCTGAAACTGCCTGCGATGATTTCCGCAGTGTTGAATTGTGATTCAAATCCGGGAATATTGAACGTCACTTCAAGATACTGCTTTTTTCCCATTCCGATGGCGGAACCGCTGCCGATGACTTCGTCACCTATTTTGAATTGCGGAATGAGATTGATCAGATAGACCGGAAAATTTACGGCATCGACATTCTGCTGAATATTGGTGCTGTCAATATCCGATGCCGGAATGTAGCCGAGAGTAACACGGGAGTTCGCCAGCGAAGCAAGGGAGACCTCATGCGTGAACGCTACGGAGTTATCGTTATTTCTGAGGGTAAAATTCACTTTGCCGCAAAGAGAGACAGGCAGAGAGGAGAAAGAAAGACCGCGAACCACATCATAAAGATCGGTGACAGGCAGCAGACCGTATTTCTCCTCATTGACTTTACGTTGGCGGAAAACATTTTCCGAAGTCAGGGAGTTGGCTGCGAGGTAAGAACGGATCGGTTCGCCGTAGGAGAAAATTTCCGAAAGGATGAATGATTCGGGAACCTTCGTCGCATAGAGAGGCTTGACTTCGGACTGTGCTTTTACATTGGTCAGCAACGTGGCGGGGTTGATGCCGATGGTCTTTTCCAGATCATTCTTCATCGTGAAGGTATTGGCCTTGAAGGAACCATCCAGTTCCACCCAGGTATTCGGATGTTCATTGACCGCGCCTTTGTAAGGAAAATAATCGACGTAAGCCTTGACCCAGACGTGATTGAGCCTGATTTTGGAAATCTGCCCTGCGGAAACGCTCGTTTCACAAGGAATGCCGTTACTGATGAAAGTTTTAGCAATCTGCGCCGGATCATCGACGCCGATCCAGCGTCCGGCGTCGGCTATCGGCATTTCAATCGTTCCGCAGACATAACGGCAGTGAATGCCGCTGGCACGGAACAGTGCCATCATCAAAGAGGCAAGGTCAACATCATTACCAGCCTTTTCCGCCAAAGTGCGCTTGGCACCTTTCTGCCCGGCCCAATAGGGTTCATATACAAAATTGTTGCGGATGTATTCATAGATTTTGACCGGGCTTTTTTCGAGTTGCTCAGCCAAAGCGCGGATTTCATCGTCGATGACGATATCGGGAGTCGCGGCAAGATCCGCTTCACTCGGAGCACCGGTGATCGCAAGATTATCCAGACCATTCAACCAGTTACCGATGGTATCGCTCGCCGAGGCAAGAAGAATACCGTTATGGGGAACAGAACTCAAAGTACTGATCGCATGTTTTTTCTGCTCTGTTCCGCGAGAAGCAGGCTGCGAGGATTGCGGTGCCTTGTTTTTGTTGCGGCATTCTTCCAGATAATTGTTCAAATTCTGAATAGCTGCACGAAGTTTTTCGGGGTTCGATTCGACCTCCTTGACCGCTTTCACCTTCAGGAAGAAGGCGTCATAATGAGCCTGAAAACGTGCTTTCATATCATCGCAGCGTTTCAGGGCTTCCGGCTTGGCCTTTTTCTGTTCCAGCCGTGCGCGCTGAGCATCCACCTGGGCGATGGCTTTCGTCCGGATGTCTTCCAGATTCTTATAAAGCTGTTCGATGTCCTTCAGATCGCTGTCGATGGATTTCTTTGCATCAAGGTTCTGCAAAATCCGGGTACACGTCGCCTGAACGATCTGGATGGTTTGGTCACTTTGCGTTCCAATGGGCAGAGAGCGATTCACATTGGTGCGGAAATTCCGCTGATTCTGCTCGATAATGGCACGCTGCTGTGCCTCTGCGATCTCCTGAGCAATGACATGGGGAGGCACAATGAACTGGAACGTCAGAATCAACATCAGGTAGGTCGTGCACTTCTTCCAAAGCGGAAGGCTGTAATGCTTTTCAGGCTTTTCCCGACGTACTCCTTTTTTCTTGATCCTGATCATAGATGCTCTCCCCAAGTTTATGTCATGTTCATCTGCTTTCCGATCCATCCAGTTTTGGAGGTGAGTTTTCAGTTTGATATTCATTGCGCACCTCCATTGTTTTCCGTTCCATAATCCAGCGGATTCAGAGTCATATCCTGACCGGAGATATCCACAGTGTTTCCAACAATAGCTCCTGTGAAGCTGCTTGTACTGCTGGCAACCTTACATTCGCCGCTCGGTGCATAAATTACCCCCTTTACGGTTACGCCGTTCGAGGTAAAGCTGATATTGCCGTCCTTGCTGTAGAGCGCTACCTTGTACTTCGTATCCGCATAGGTCAGGTTCACCGTCTTGCTCTTAACGCTGATGCTGCCCGTAGCAACGATTGTTATGTTGGCGTTGATGTCACCCTGAACCGTCACATCTCCATTCACCAGATGAATACCATCGGGGATGGTTTCGCCCTTGCCGAAGGTTTTGCCGCCGTTGTAGGTGTAAGTTGCATTGGCAACATAGTATTCATACGGATAGACCGGCATCGGAATCGCTTCCGCATTGCTCTGCTGCAGAGCAATGTTGTGTCCGGAACCGTTCACACTGATTGTTCCGACGGCCGTTGTCGAACCGATGATCGTCGTATTGTTGCCGCGAACCTTGATGTTTGCGTGGCTGTGCGCCATACCGTTGATCGTCTTATTGCCGCCGCTGATGTCCAGCTGTCCGTTCTGCGAATTGTGGAACAGCAGGTATTCCGAGCCCGGAACTCTCAACTGCACGTTAAACTGCCACGTCGCATTCGACTCATTGCCGGCATTGTCGCTGACCGTGATGTTCACAGCGTGAATACCGCTGGTCAGGTTTTCCGCATTGAAGACGACTTTCCCGGTTGCTGGATCATAGCTGTGCGCAACAATCACATTGTCCAGCTTCAGCACGATGGTGTCGGCTTTCACCCCGCTGAGAGCATCCGTTACCGTTGCACTGATTTCCTGCGACGCCTGATTGATTTCGCTGTCGGCGACAGGAATCATGTTGGTAATTGTCGGAGGAGTCAGGTCTACTCCCACGCGCCATGTTGCCGTCGCAGTATTGCCAACCTTATCGGCGACCTCAACCTTTGCATCATGCCAGCCGTCAGCAAGATCGGTGGGCACAACCGCCGTTACTTTGCCGGTTGCCGCCTCATAAGTCGATTCGAGGACCGTACTGCCGATGGAAACCTTGACCGTCGCCGGGTCAACTCCGGCAAAGGCATCCGTCACCGTCGCACTGATCGTCGGCTTTACATTGTTCGTGAAGACATCCGCTTCCGGAGCAAGATCGCTGATCACCGGCGGTGTCCGGTCAAGACCAACTTTCCATTCCGGTGTCGTCGCGCTGTTGTTCGCATAATCCTTCACACTCAAGCTCAGATTATACCAGCCATCCGCCGCATCCGCAGGAAGACTGCTTGTCACACGACCGGTCGCAGTATCATAGCTGACCGTCAATGCGTTTTCTCCGGATTTGAAATCCAGCGTCTGGTAGTTGATTCCGCTGCATCCATCCGTTACCGTTGCGCCCAGTGCAAGCTCTTTCGTAATCGTTTCGTGAGACGGAGTCAAGTTCGTAATGACCGGGGGTACGGTATCGCGCAGCACAATCTGAACGGTTGCCGTTCCGGTTGCGCCGCAGGTATCCGTCGCCGTCAATGTAATCGTGTAAGTACCGAGTCCGAGCTGGACGGCCAGATTCTCTGTGGTACCGAGAACCGTGTTGCCCAGTTTCCATTCATACGATACGATATCGTTCTTCAGTGCCGCATCCGTCGAGTTCTCATCGGTCGTTCCGCTTCCGACAAGATTGATCACATTCTTATCCGGACTCGTTGCTTCCAGAATCTGGTTGCTTCCCGCATTCACTGCCGGAGGCGTATTCGTCACCACGAAACCTCTGGTATCCAGCGGAATCACCTGTTGTTCACCATTATAAGTAAACTCCGCCGTCAGCGTTACCGGATAGACTCCCGGCATCAGTTCGACCTTGGCTCCATACGGATGATCCTTGCTGTAACCTGCGCCGGTCTTCGGCAGCTGGCCGACCTCGCTGAATTCCTTGATCACATTCTGCGCGGCAGAGTCGTAAATCCGCACCCGGAATGTCACATTCGAAAGATCCACGTTGCCCGTATTCAATGCCGTTGCCAGAAGGTTCAGATCGCCGATACGGCGCTTCACACTCAGCGGATTCGGCATGACCGTTCCGGTTATGCCTTTGCCCTGAACCACACTGTCCACAACCGTGAAGGTTGCCGTTGCCGTCGAAACCTCTGTACCGTTCATCTTGACACTTTGGGTGACGGTGTACTGTCCGGCTACCATATCGCGCGTCACGGTCAACGCCAGCGCCCGGCTGTTGTGTGCTCCTTTTACGATTTCAGCAATACTGTAATTGTAGGTTTTAACGGAGGTCGTACCATCCGGCGCAGTTACCGCAACATCCACTGTCAGGCTCTTTATGGAGTCATTTGTCGATTCATTCATTACATTAGAAGTGATTGTGACCGCTTCATCCGCCGTGTATTCCATTTTGTCGGTGGCGATGGAGCTTTTGACAATCGTCGCCGCGCTCTGTTCCAGAATCTTGAAGGGATCCTGCGCACTCTGGACAATTTCATTGTTCTTACGGAAATTCACAATTTCCGCATAGGCTTTGTAGTCGCCCGAGGTTGCCTGATTCGTGGCCCAGGCATTGGTATAAGAAAGTGTTTTTCCGTAATCCGAATCCGTAATCGGATAGGTTGCAAGCTGTGAAACCTGTTTGCCGCTCTGATCCAGAATCTTGACGTTTACCCTGAAATCTTCGGTTGTATAAGTCACCCGCAGGTCATTCAGAACCGGAGTCTTGGCCGGATCGAATGTCTTCAGCGTAACCTGAACTTCCAGAAAGAGGGATTTCTCCGAGGTAATGACCGAACCGGAAGTTGTAAGAGCTTCAGAGAACTGCTGACTGGACAATGCCGAACGGGTTGCCGCACTGCGCGTTTTCACCGAAATATCCAGATCGCTGAACTTCTGTGCATCCCAATAAACCTTCTGCCACTTGGCGCTGCTTGGAGCTTCCACAATGAACGAGAGCTGCCCCTGCTGACCGTAGTTTCCCTCGTTGTTTTTCACAAGCATGACGGAGCCGGGATTCGTTGCGGAATCCAGATTCACCAGACCGCAAGTATTGAACTCATCCTGTGTCGTTACGGCTTTTTCGCCCGTATATTCCGGCAGGGAAACGCTCGTCGTTACCGTTGCCGTTTCCGGAGAAACATACTCGTCCTTATCCGCTTTTACAGAAATTCCGAATCCGGAAATCACATCGACGAATGCAGGTCCCAGGCTCAATTCAACAGGCGTCGGATCAACCGGAGTTGAGGTCGTGTCTTTGGCATTGGCGGTATTGTCCAGATAATTGGTAATATTATCGCGTTCCACCATCCGGCGTTCCCCAAGAACGGGATCAAGGACTTCCACAACAAAACTCAGAGTCTTTTTATCCCCGACATTCATGGAACCGATGTTCCACTCAATTTTGTTCTCGCCATTTTCCTGGATAAGCGTAAAGGGACTGCCGAGAATACTTGCAGGATCGAGTGCCAACCCTGTCAAAGAGGAAAAACTACGTACTTTAACAGACTGGAACATAGCAGGCAAAACCGTGATTTTGCATGTATCATATGCTTGGGAATCTTTGTCATCGGTAACACGCAAAACGGCATTGTAGATTCCCGGTGTTTCGTATGTGTAAACCGGATTCACTCCGGTAGCATCGTCGAACTTGCCATCACCGTCCATATCCCATTCGTAGGAAACGATTGTGCTTTCCGAAGCGTTGGATTCTGATGCATCAAATTGAATCTGCTGTCCGGCATGGATGGTGCGGTCGGGACCGATCACCGCGAACAAGTCATTGGGCTGTCCGAACCAGAACGTGATATCAATATCCCAGCTCTGTCCCGGCTGAAGAGTTCCGACATTCCACTGCAATCCGATTCCGGGATCATTATAATTGGACTCATTATTATCATTGAGAGTACCATCATTGGCATCTTCCCAAATCACATAGGAGTAATTATTTACACTGTGATGATCAGATTTTTTGTTTCCCGTAAAACCGTTTTGGAACCAATTTTCATCTTTTACCCAGACGAAATCCGTCCGGGGATCGTACCAGCCGATGTCATTTCCGGGATCTCCAGTGGGAATGTCAAAGTCAACGACTTCAAAAAAGCGGACATCTTCCAATGGTTGATCCGTGATATTGGTCAACTTGTAACAGATCTTGAAATAAGTTCCATTTTCCGGGGCAATCTGGATTTTGCGTTCAACCTCCACTTTCTGATTCATCCGGACAATGCAAGTATTATCCGGGTCGTTCTTTTCTCCACCGAATTTCTTTACGACACTGTCTTCTCCGAGGTGCTCTCCGTAATGAATCGAACCGTCGAACCATACGGCATAGTTTTCCCAGTAAGAGGTATTGGCCTCATAACCGTCATGCTTGAAAACCCAGCCCAAATCATAACCACTGCGCCGTATTTCAAAAAGCAATCTCATCCGGTTGTTTTCTGCCCAGTAAGTCCAGGAGTTACCGGTATAAGTTGGATTGTCTGCTGTCGTTGCCAAGGTCGAAGCAGCCACCGGAGCTGATAAGGAACGTAACATTACCGGGTTCCGTTTCATCTTCGGAAGAGCAATATTGTATTTTTCTCCCGAGGCCTTGTTCAGTTGAAGCTGTTGTGGCAACTGATTTGTCGTATTAGCGGTTGGCAAGCTGTTTTCCGAGGCTACTCCAGTCACAAACAGAAGAGCGCAGATTGCTGCTGTGAAATTACGCTTATTTATGAGCTTTTTCATGATCTGTCACTCCTCTTATGTTAATTGCCTTGAATTTGTTCCGTGCCTTCAAGGTCAATTATGACCTTGACCCGCGTATTGCCTTCCGGAGTGATCGAGGGAGGCTCAACCCGGCGTTTGACTGTGATATTGACATTCTCCAGAACTGGGAAGTCAATGCTCCTTTTGGCAAGGCTTTGATTACCGTCGAAAATTTCCACCTCAACGGTATAAGTTCCTGCCGGAGTGAACGTGTGTTCAATACTGCCAAGTGCCACCTCTTTTTTCAGGTCCGTACTCTTGATTGAGAAAGTGAAGTCCTCTGTTTGCAGGACAGTCCCGTCCGGTCCTTTCAATCGTCGGGTTGCCGTCAGATTCTTCTCTGTATTGGAATAATTCAGAAGTTCGCAGGAAATATTCAGTTTCTCCGTTTTTCCACTGAAAGTATAGGCCGGTGCAGTGGAAACTTTCGTCACTTGTATATTCTGAGAAGCTGTTACCTGGAAATTCATGAAACTCTCTTCCAACAGAATTCCTATTTCAGTCAGCACACCGTTGAAATCCTGGAATGTCGTCTCCTTGGAAAGCATGATCAGCCTGATCTTGTAGGTGCCCGGAGCCGCATTGCCTGTATTCCAGTAATATTTCCCGTTGATTTGAGAGACCGAATACACGCTGTTTGCCGAATCCAGCACAAAGAGGTACGGCTTGCAATTGTCGCCCCAGAAATGCGTCAGTTCAATTTCCACATCCTGATAGGCTCCATAGGTGTAGGATTCCTGCCGTGCGGAACCGTCGGCCGGAACCGTGAACAGTTTAATCACGGAAGGCTGAGCGCCCTCAATTACCGCATCCTTTACGGTAGTGTTGTTGGTTTCACTGGCCTCGTTCACAATGTTTTCCGGATCAACGACCACGGAAATTTTCTGTTCACCCGGAGCTGGATTCCACAGCACACTGCACTCATGGGATGCTCCGGCTTTAATGGCGGGAATATCAAGAGTACCGAGAAGCAGTTTATCGGCGGCATCCAGAGCACCGCGATAGACCGCCAACTTTGTTGCAGTTGAATCCACGCTGCCAAGATTGGCGACCAGGACTTTTATCTCCACTGTACTTCCTTTTGAAATATCGGTATGGGAGAGCGTGATGCTGTTTTCGTTGACAAAGAGATCCGGCAGAGCCGTGACCGTCAGCGAGGTCTGAATAAGATTGTTGTTCTCATTGGATTCGATGACCGTATTATCTGAATCGGCATGGAAAAAGAGATTTTCCACGTTTTTCGTGAATGTCAGCCGAACCTTGACGGTTGCGCTTGCTCCAACGGCAATCGCCGGGATTTCCACCTCCGCCAGTTTGCTGTTCCCTGCCGTTTGCGGATTGCCCTGCGTGACAAGCAACTTGCAAGCCGCAGACGCTTCGTTGCCGATATTGGAAATTTTCACCTGTATATCGAATGGGACTCCGGGCTGCGGAGTGCCGGAGAGCATCAAGCCGCCTTCGCTTGGAATCGTCAGGTCGGGACGGGCTACCGTCGCAGAATTGAACTCAAACGTACCGGCGTTATTGGTCTCATCGCTTTCCGTGACATGATTCTGTGCATCGGCAATTACCTGAATGACGTTCGCTCCCTCCTTGACGACCTGATACGGGATCTGCAGATTGAATGTGCTGCCGCCGGGAAGAGACGTAACTTTGTAATCTTCTCCAAATGTTTCTCCATTGATCAGAATACGGATGAAGAAGTTTTCCGCCGTGGTGGTGCCGCCGTTGTAGATTGCGGCAGTGAAGACCACATCGTCCAGAACATTGGCGGTCGCCTTATCCATCGTAATTGAGGCGACGCTCAGATCGGCCGGAGTCGCATCGCTCTTGACGCTGACCTGTCTGGTTGCGGTATTATTCGTTTCGGACGCTTCCGCAACTACATTTCCAGCATCCGCCGTAACCGTAATTGTGTGATCTCCGGCTGTCAGGTTGGCAGTCAGGTTCAATTCGGAACGCTGCCCGGCCAGCAAAGCCGGAATGGTGAACGTATGCAGGACTGTTTCGCCGTCCTTGAATTCCACCGTGAACGGAGTAGCAATATCCGTTCCGCCTTGATTGATGATGCTTGCTTTCAAGACTGTTTCGGTATTCTGAATCGGAAGTGCCGGAGAAATCTCCAGCTTCTCCACCGCAATATCTGCCGCGGAAGTCGCTGGAGCATTTACGGTCAGAGTGCGGAAAGCCGTATTGTTGATATAATTATGCTCGTTGGAAAGAGTTTTATCGGGATCAACCTGAACCGTAATGTTATAAGCGCCTTTCGGCAGACTGGCAGTCAGGATGGCGCGATTGCTGCCGCCTGCATTTACTCCGCTCAGGTTCAAAGTCGCCAGTTCCTTGCCGTCAGCCAGGAATCTGACCGGAACGTTGACCGCAGCCTGGTTACCGAGATTTTTCACAACTGCAGTGATCGTGAACTGCTCGAAAGCACCGACCGGGTCTGCCGAAAGCTGGATATTACCCGCCGTGATTTCAAGATCGGCAGCTCCGGCAACCGTCACAGTTGCAGATTTCTCATTATTGCTTTCATTCGGTTCCGCAATCTTGTTATTCGGATCAACAACTGCCCGGATCGTATAACTGCCGTTCGCATCAAAAGCATATTCAAAAAGCAGTTCTCCAGACTGGCCTCCGACCAGCTTCGGGATGATGATACCATGGCCGAGAGCCGTGGTGCCATTGAAGAGCTTGACTTCCACATTGGACGCTTCCGCCGTGCCGTTATTGCGGACTTGCACTTTGAATGTCACCGCAGCATCCACATTCACGGTGGACGGTGTCGCCGTGACGCTGACCAGTTCCAGCTCTGCTGGAGTTGCGCTATCTTTGACCGTAACCGTCCTTGTCAATGTATTATTGGTGCGGTTGGTATCTTCCGTAACGACGTTTGCGCCATCGGCAGCAGCAGTTACGGTCCGCTCTCCGGCGACAAGCGTCAGATTTTCAAAACTCAAGGACGCTCGCTGTCCTTTGAGAAGTTGCGGAACCGTAATCGTTCCGACTGCGGCGCCGTCGACCGAGAGGACAACATTAAACGCCGTGGTGATGTCAATTCCACCGAGGTTGACAAGATTCACCGTGATTGCGGCAGGTTCCGTGGAAAGAGGTGTAAGCGGATTGGTTACGATGGATTCAACTGCAATGTCGGCCGGTTTTTCCGGTTCGGATTCGATGATGAAACTGCGGCTTGCCGTATTGTTCGCTTCGTGAATCTCATTTGCCGCTTTCGTTACCACCACCCGGATCTCATGAGTTTCCGCAGTGAACCCGGTGGTGATGATTGCCTTGTTGCTGCTTCCGGCATTTACGCCTTCAAGCGTCAGGGAAGCTAACTCTTTGTTATTGTCAAAAATCTGAATGGGAATATTCGTTACGGTCTCATTCCCGATATTATGAATCGTGACGATCAGATCGACCGTCTCGAAGGCTTTCGGATTCGGATTGGATAAAGTAATGTCGTTCGTTGTCACCTGAAGATCCGGCTGACCGCCGATTGAGAGAAGTTTGGCCGCGACATTGTTCGCCTTGCTGTTTTCCTGAATCGCATTGTCCCGGTCGATGAAGACAACAATCTGCTGAGTGCCGACCAGATCCGTCGCAACGAAACTGCCGGTTACAACAGCAACTCCGCCGGCGACAACATCAATTGCCTGAGCATTGCAAAGGGAGGTTCCGCCCAAACGCGGATCACCGTTGAAAAATTCGACCTTGACGCCTTTTGCATCAAGCTTGCCGATATTACTGACTGTAGCTGTGATTGTGACCTGATTGCCGGTCAAGGGAGCTTGAGGTGTGAAAGAAATATTTTGTTCGGTGATTTCCAGATCCGCAAGATCTGTTTGAGGAGCTTGAATCGCAGAGAGAGCTTGGAGGCAGATTGCCGTATCGTAAATCAGATTGTTCCAGGAACCGTTGGCCTGCTGCTGGCCGTTGATATAAGAGAGCGTTTGTTGGAGTTCGGAGGGTTGTTTCAGTCGGGAGAATGCGAGGTAAGTCCATGCCGTATCAAGAAGTGTGCCATAGGAGCCGTTGCCGGACGCCTTGTCTTCCAGGAACTTTTGAGCTTTACTCATCGCTTGTTCAAGTCCGCTTCCGGCAAGATGTCCGCTTTCGCGGAGATTCTGCAACACAATCAAGACCTGTGCTGTATGAATCGTATCTGAAAGCGAGAGTTCATCGCTGAAAATCCATGCCCCACTGGCTTGTTGGCTACGGAGCAAAAAATCTCCGGCACTGTTCAATGCAGAAGCGGAAGACTTTTGGGAGGCAATCAGTGCATTGATTGCCAGAATCGTATCGGGAATTGCTCCACGCTTGCTGTCCACAAGTCCCCAGCCCCCATCCTGTTTCTGGCGGGAAATCAGTTTCGTTGCCAACTCGGTGACGTTCGCCGTACTGTTCGAGAGAATCAGAAGTTTACTGGAGAGGTTTTCATTGGTATCTTCTTCAAGGGCAGAGAAGTATTTCAATGCATTGTTCAAAGCCGCCTCGCCGCCGCGCACACGTTGCAAAGCCCGGAAAGATTCCAGCGTATCCACAGTCTGTTTCCGCTTTTCGCGGTTCCAGTTCCCCCCGGCTTCCTGTTCTTCCGCCAAGAAAAATACCGCTTTTTCCGCATTGGTTTCCTGCGCTTCCAAGGTGAAAGCTAAAAACAACGACACCGCGATGAACGCACCTAAACTCCTGTTTCGCCATTGATTCATTTTTATCCCTCTCCTCTTGCAATTGTTTGCGGTAACTACACAAACCAAGCTGTATTCAGATTTCTAAACACAGAAAAATTAAGGTCCCGGCGCTTTCGCGTGAGACCTTAGTAAAAACAGAGCAGTGGTTTCTTCAATACCCAAGGAATGAAAGTAAGAAGATGATCGGGATAAGGCGGAGCAACCGGAAAACCGGAATAAGAAGATTTTGACAAACCGTTGTCCATAGATGTTACGCTATCGCTTTTCACTGGTCGTTCTCCAGATGGTTTATTTAGCGTGATCCGGTTTCTTGCTCCTGCTAAACACTATACCATAAAATATCGCTATTGTCAACCCCATTTTTCTAAAAATTTCTTACAAATTACTGATTTTTTGTCGATTTATCGTAGATTAAGCACCTGTCTACTGAAAAACCAAGAAGTAAAAAACTGTAAGTACATGTCTGGGAAATCAGGCAACGACGGCAATATGATGATTTTCCAACTGATGTTTGATGACGAACTCACTGGTTTGATATTTTTCTGCAAATTCGGAAACATCATCCTCACAAAGCAATGATCGACCTTTCACAGCGGCAAACGCTCGACAACGTTTCTGATTAGGTGTCGAAATTTTAGTGACAAGGTAAGCGCGTAATCATAGAAGTACCGTCTTTCTGCAAGGTTCTGCCTGTTTCATAACAATATTCTTTTGTCCGTAAATATATATCCTATAATTGTTTTTGCAAACGGCATGATGGGTATGATAAAAACTTTTTTCCAAATAGTTCCGCAGACGGAAGCGCATATCATCCCGTCCGCAGAACAAATGAGAATCAATCTTCATTCTGCAATGCAGGAATCCGGCAGATTCAACTTGACCTGAATGGAAATTTTCATGGTTGTTTTTTTCAGCAGCCTCTTTAGTTCCAGCAGGTCATTTTCGTTTTCTCCATCAATTTGAACGCTGGTGAGATGCTCGCGATCAATCATGACCAGATGCCATCCCATGATATTCAGGACTCCGGCTGTCATTTGACTGCCGACAACTCTGCCCGGAATCTCGATTTTTCTCTCGGTATTTTCCAGCGTATCATCATCACGATATGTGATGCGTTCAATGATTTTTACCATAAGACTTCTCCTCAATCCGATATGATGCGAATGCAGTTCACGGGAATTTCATGCTGCAGGACAACGGCCTCACGGGGAATTTCATTCTCCATAACGGGAGCGATATTGAGATAGCCGGTCATATTTTTACCGCTGGGATCACGAACCAGGGCAAGATCATATGCCTGATTGAGCATAC